>Ga0210057_1005727_pt1 | contig 15842 bp, 16 predicted proteins | sample CryGeyCG2114_010_2_FD_183968 | JGI IMG/M metagenome (GOLD analysis project Ga0210057, IMG submission 183968) | Groundwater microbial communities from aquifer - Crystal Geyser CG10_big_fil_rev_8/21/14_0.10 (SPAdes) (version 2) | ecosystem: Environmental > Aquatic > Deep subsurface > Groundwater ...
AAATATGGATCCCCCGCCGTACCGCAAATAAGAGAATATTCCCCTTATGCTTAGATATAAGTATGGGTGGCCATGTAGAGAGCGGCGAATCTTACGAAAATACGCTGAAACGCGAAACTCAAGAAGAATTAAACATTGATATTGATAAAATCCCCTATCGCCTTCTGGACCATTTAACGCCGCAAAAAGATAATGTATCGGCGCATATGAATGTCTACGAAATAAAAATGGACGAGACGCCGGATTACAATAAAACAACTTTGCCGAAAGAGCGAATTTTTATGATAAGACATTCCCCTTTCTTAAAGAAATCGCCGATAAAATTTATTATTTTTGACAAACGGGATTCGTAAAACCGAACATAGAAGCATATAAACTTATCTTGTCGGAAAACAATTTAAATCCTGAAGAATGCGCTTATTTTGACGACTCGGAAGAAAACATAAAAGTCGCTAATGGCTTAAAAATTAAGGCGTTTATATTTAAAGGCGTTGAAGATGCCAAAAAAGCTACCGGAATTTAATTCTTATAATTCTATTCTTTCTATCCGAGAAATTCCGTCTACTATCATATATGATAGCAGATATAATTAACGACTTGCGATGTCGTAAATATAAATATATTCAGCCGCTCTCTTAAAAGAAAGCGGCAAACAAAAAATTCGTTTGCCTGTTTTAATTACGAAAAACGAGATATAATATTTATATAAAAACCCAAATTATGGCGAAACAAGTTATTTTGGTTGATAAAAATAATAAAAAAATCGGAGTTGAAGATAAAATAAAAGCCCACAAAGAAGGTAAACTTCATAGAGCTTTTTCTGTTTTCATTTTCAATTCAGGAGGCGAATTACTTATCCAGCGAAGAGCTAAAACGAAATATCATTCCGGAGGTTTATGGTCTAACAGCGTTTGCGGCCATCCAAAACCGAACGAACTTTATCGGCAAGCGGCGGAAAGAAGGCTCAAAGAAGAAATGGGCTTCAGTTGTAAACTGAAAAAGTCGTTTTGTTTTATCTATAATATGGTCTTCCAAAACGGTTTGACTGAAAATGAATATGACTGTATTTTTACCGGAAAATTTGACGGCAAGCCAAAACCGAATAAGAAAGAAGTTTCGGGCTACAAATGGGTTCCTATAAAAAATTTAAAGCGGAATATCATTAAGAACCCAAATAAATATACGGTCTGGTTGAAGATAGCTTTAAAAAACAAATTATCGTTATCCACGGCGAATTAAAAATTATCTCTTGTTTTATAAATAAATAAAGCGGTATAATACTGATATGAAAAATAAAATTGTGATTATTTCTTTAATTATTTTTGCCATTGTATTAACAGTATTAATCGGCGTTTATTTTATCAAACAGGATAAGTCGGCGGTTAATCCAAAGGAAATTACCGCGCAAGAGAATCAAAACAACGCGCCGGCAAACAAAAACGAAGCACCGCCTAAAAACCAAAATGAAAATAACCAAATAAGCGCCGAATAAGCCCAAAACAAAATGGTAACCGATGAATTTGAAGTTATTGTTCCGGCGGGGTGGATACAAACCGCGCCCGCAATAGGAACTTCGCTGATGGCCGTCAATTCTAATGAAAATATTAACGACCCAGCAGCTCAAAAAATTAATTTCAAAAGTTATTTTGCCATAAGCCGAGACGTCCTTCAAGGCAAAACCATAGATGAATATTCGCAAACCGTAAAAAATTCTTTACAACAGATAGTTTCAAACGTCATTTTCACAAAAAACCAAAACATAGCAGCAATAAACGGCAAATCCGCCAACGCGATAGAAGCTGAAATGTCCCAACAGGGAGTAGATTTCAAGGTTTTAATGGCAATAATTAGAGGCGAAGGAGATTATGTATGGGTATTTTCATTTAACACGACTAAAAACGCTTGGGATAAATACAAAGAAATATTTTACAATATTGCTAACAGTTTTAGATTAAAAAAATAATATATAAAAAAGAAAAGGAGACTCGTGAAAGTCTCCTTTGTCAATATGACGATTTTTACTTTATTTTTTGAATCGCGGTTTGGAGTTCCCAAAAATTCCTGTAAACGCTGTCGGCATTTTGAATTAATTCGTTGTGCGTGCCCATTTCAACTATTTTGCCTTTTTGAAGCACGATAATTTTGTCAGTTTTCATTATGGTACTTAGTCTGTGGGCGATTATAAAAGTCGTCCTTCCCTTTATCAGCCGCTCAAAAGCTTCTTGAATTTGTTTTTCCGAGGCTGAATCCAGCGCCGAGGTCGCTTCGTCCAAAATCAAAATTTTAGGATCTCTTAAAATCGCTCGCGCGATGGCGATTCTTTGTTTTTGGCCGGTTGAAAGCTTAATTCCTCTTTCTCCGACCAATTGGTTGTATTTTTTAGGAAAAGATTCTATGAACTCGTGCGCGTTGGCGGCTTTCGCCACTTTAACCACTTCTTCATCTGTCGCGCTAACTTTGCCATATCTAATGTTATTTTTTATCGTGTCGTTAAACAACAAAACTTCTTGCGGAACGACCGCCATATTGTCCCTTAAAAATTTAAGCTTGAGTTTTTTTATGTTTATTCCGTCAATTAAAATTTCGCCGTTTTGAGGCAAATAATATCTGCCAAGTAAATTAATTAAGGTCGTTTTCCCGACTCCGCTTTCTCCCACTAAGGCAACTGTTTCGCCGACATCAACCTTAAAAGAAATGCCGTTCACTACATTTTTTTCTTTTTTATACCCGAAACTGACGTTTTTAAAAGCGATATTTCCTTTTAATTCTTTAATTTCCTTCGGATTAGCGAAATCTTTTTCCGGAATAATTTTCAAATAATCAATTGCGCGCCTGAAAGACGAAATCCCTCTTTTTATTTTTCTGTATTGGTTTGCGATTTTTGAAAGTGGCGCCGTCAGTAAACTTATGTATCCCACAAACATTATTAATTTTCCCGTAGTTAAATTTCCCGCTCTTAACATAAACACTCCTATGCTGAAAACCGCGATAAAACTTAATGTAAAAATGATGCTTTGCCAAGTATCCATTTTCATCCACCATTCCCTGTAAATTCTGAAAATTCTATTTGCCTTGTTAAAATTCGCCTCGTTTTTATCGTTTTCAAATTTTTCATTCGTGGACGCTTTCACGGTTTCAACGTTGAACAAGGCGTCGTGTCTGTCTCCAAAAGCTTTATCCCACGCTTTATTTAATGTCTTTCCGCCCTTAACAATTTCTTTCGTGTATGCTAACGTGATAAACACATAACCTATACTCGCGACTGCCAAAATCATCGTTAAGCGCCATTCCACGAAAAACAATATGCCTAAGGCGACAAAAAACGTTACTATCGTCGGGAAAAAAGAAAATATTGTTTCTTCCACGATGCTATAGAAATCTTCTATGCCCCTGTTAATTCTGTTGGAAACTTCGCCGATTTTCTTTTCTTTGTGAAATTTTAACGGAAGGGTTATGAGATGCGCGGCGATTTCCGTGTGTAATTTTGTGTATAAATCAATGCCTATTTGATAAGCGAACTTATTGCCCAATCTATCGAACATGTCGCGGATAAGAGAAATAAATAGCCAAAGCAAAATTATCAAAATAAGCGTCTTCGCGGAGGAATACGGTTTCGTGGCAAAATCCACCAAACGGCCGTAAATATACGGCACTGTCGCGCCTATAGCGCTGACAAAAAGGGTTATGGTGACTCCCCGGTAGACCTTTCCTTTATTTTCAATTTTTGACCAAACAAAAATAAATTCTTTAGGTATATTCATATTTTTACAAAAAAAACTTGGCGCAATCCAGCGCCCGTTATATTTATTATAACATATAACGAAATTCTTTTAATTTCGTTTCTACCTAAGAAATCAAAGCTCCGTAATTTTTATAATCCAAATATTTTCACAAAAGGTTTTATTATTGCGCTAAATAAATTATTGGAATTCAAAGTCGTAGGGGCAGGCTTCGGCTGAGGCGCCGGTTCCGGAGCAGGAGGTGGAGCCATATTGCTTTCGGGCCCGACCTGCATCGGCTGTTGCTGTATTTGTTGCATAGGCGGCGCTTGTCTTCCTTGTGGCATCATTGGCTGTTGTTGATATTGCCCTCCTTGTTGAGTTTGAATAAATTGGCCGGGCTGATTTTGCGGAGCCGTTCCAGGACTTATTCCTGGAGCCGAACCAGCCGGCGTCATTTGCTGTTGATACTGCTGATATTGCTTTTCTATTTGTTGTCCTTCCGTGCCTTGCATTCCGGACTGCATATTTTGTGTATCAGGCTGCATCGGCGGTGATTGGAATTTTTGACATTCTTCTTGATGGGTTACGCAATACGCATTACACTCTTCAGGACTTTGGCACCCGCCAGGACCGCCTTGGATTTGAGCCGGATTGAAATTCCTTTGCCCTTGTTCTTGCCCCGGTTGCATTGTTCCGCCTTGCTGTCCCGTCATTCCTTCCGGCGGTTCGGGCCTAAAATTTTCAAAACACGTACGCATTTTTTCGCCAATTTCTTGAGGAGGCATTACTGCTCCACTCTTTATTTTTTCTACCATTTCAACTCCAAACGCCGATTTAAGACACTCACTCACCTCCGATGGCATATTGCTAAATGCTTCTTTCATTTGTTGTCTCCCCCGCTCCATTTTTTGCAAATCTTTTTGCAACATCATTCCATTGTCTTTAGCAAAATTCATGCAAGTTTCCTGATTTTCCGGAGTATTACAAAAAGTATCGCATTCTTCTTTGCTCTTGCATCCGCCCGGGCCCTTACCTCCGGTTTTTCGCATCATCGCAGCATCCTCTTTGGAAATAAGGCCGTTTTCTTCGCCAAAAGCCGTGCAAGTTGATATATTTTCTTCTTTCTGGCAAAAATTATCACACTCTTCTTTTCCCTTGCATCCACCTGGGCCCTTGCCTTTTGTTTTACGCATCATTTCAACATCTTTGGAAGACATAAAGCCGGCGGCTTCGGCAAAAGCGATACATTCTTCAATATTGCTATCTTGCTGGCAATAAGAATCGCACGCTTCTTTGCCGTTACACGCAGGCGGTTTAACGCCCTTTTTTATCGCCGCTAAAACTTTTTTAGAATCTTGAAGCTCTTGCGAAGACATAAACCCAGCGGCTTCGGCAAAGGCCGTGCATTCCTCCATATGCTCGGGAGCGCCGCAATAAGAATCGCACGCCTTTTTATTTCCGCAGGCCGGCGGTTTAATTCCTTTTTTTATCGCGTCTCTGACCTTTTTCGCTTCGTTTAATTCTTTTGACGACATCATATTATTTTTTTCCGCGAAAGAAACACATTCATCTATATTGGAAATGTCATTGCAATATGTTTCGCAACTATTCTTGCTCTTACATCCGCCCGGACCGCTTCTAACTTCCGTGAATTTTTTCGCCATTTGGACTTCCTCTTGGCTCATTAAATCATTTTTTTCGGCGAAGTTTAAACACTTCTCGGTATTTTCCTGCTTATCGCAAAAAGCTTGGCAAGCAGCTTTGTCTTTGCAGTCGCCTAATTCTTTAATTGGATATTGGATATTCGTCGCCATTCCGATATCTGAAACATTTTGGGCAAAAGCATTAGTGATTAAAATAGCCGAGCTTACGGCAATGCCAAAAACTAATATGGTGAAACCTAAAACAATTTTTGTATTAAAATTAAACATTATTTGAAAGGATTTGTTTTAATATTGCTAAAAGGATTTGTTTTATTTATCGGGTTGGTGTCGGGCGCTTTTTCTAAAGGATTTGTTTGGACATTCATTGACGGCAAAACGCCTTTTGAAGCGCTGTCTGTTATCGTTTGCGCCGCATCGCCGACATTTTCCAAAACAGCCGATTCTTTCGTGGCTGGCGATAAATAATTTTGCCAATAAAAATATCCAGCCGCTCCCAGTACGATTAATATAACAACAATTAGTATAAAGATGTTTTTCTTTTCCATTATTTATATTGTAGCATATTCAAAAAGGCGGGGAAGTGGATAACTTTAAAGTAAAGTTATATAATATTTTCATGTTAATCGCTGTGGTTGTATTTTTGGTCTTAGCGTTTTAAAATGTTAATAGACGACGTAAAAATAAAAGTTTCTTCGGGAAAAGGCGGAAAAGGCGCTGTGGCTTTTAATAAAAATCTGATGAGTCTGGGTCCGACCGGCGCGACCGGTGGAAAAGGCGGAAGCGTTTACGCCGAAGCGGTTGCCGATTTAAGCGCTCTTAATCAATTCAGGTTTAAAAAAATTCTTTCCGCCGAAGACGGCCAAGAAGGCCGAAGCCAATTCAGAGACGGACAGGACGGAAAAGATCTGATTTTAATGGTCCCCGTCGGCACGCTGATTCACAATTTAACCAATGGAGAAGAAATTGAATTGATAAAAATCGGCGAACGCGTTCTTTTGGCGAAAGGCGGGAACGGAGGCAAAGGCAATTTTCATTTTCGTTCTTCCCGTAACACAAGCCCGAAACAATTCCAGCTCGGCCTTCAGGGAGAAGAGTTTGATTTCAGATTTGAATTAAAGCTTATCGCCGATATCGGCTTTGTCGGGCTTCCAAATGTCGGCAAATCCAGTTTATTGAACACCATCACAAACGCCAAAAGCAAAGTAGCGAATTATGCTTTTACCACTCTTGAGCCAAACCTCGGCGTTTATTACGAATTAATTCTAGCGGATATTCCCGGATTGATTGAAGGTTCTTCTCAAGGAAAAGGCCTGGGCATAAAGTTCTTGCGCCATATTGAACGGACAAAAATAATTTTTCATTTTATTTCCGCCGAGTCACCTGACCCGCGCAAAGATTATAAAACAATCAAAAAAGAACTTTGCTTGTATAACGACGAGCTCCTCAAAAAACAGGAGTATTTATTTTTAACCAAAAGCGACCAGCTTACGCCAAAAGATCTAAAAATTAAACTCGCGATTCTAAAAGGCATAAATCCAAAAGCCATTGCGATTTCCATTCTGGACGACGCAAGCATTGATAATGTGAAAAGTATCTTGAATAAAATCAAGGCCGGGAAGTGACTCCCAAAAGCTCAACCTCAAAAACTAAAGTTGAATTTGCCGGAATTAATCCATTGCCGAGTTCCTGGTCTCCATAGGCGAGCGCCGGCGGAATAACAAGCTTTCTTTTACCGCCGATTTTCATTCCGGCGACTCCCTCGTCCCAGCCTTTAATCACCTGCCCGGCTCCCAAAACAAACGAGAACGACTGATTTCTGTCGTATGAGCTGTCAAATTTTTTACCGTCAACTAAAGTTCCGGTGTAATTAACGCTGATAATATCTCCGGCTTTCGCTTCCGCGCCCGTTCCGATAATTTCATCTATTATCTGCAAACCGTCTTCCAAGCTTTTGACTTTTATTTGATTATTAATATTATTTGTTAAATTTTCTTCAAATTCTTTGTTCTCATTTTTATCCCCAAAAAAAATGAAATAAGCGCCGACCAAAACAATAACAATTACCACGAAAATCAATAAAATAGTTAGGTTTTTATTCATAAAACACATTCTACACGAATTTGGGTAAAATTACAATAATTTTCGCTTATCAATTGTTTTCCGCGCGCCTGACTCTTTTTCTTTCAATATCGGTAAGAAGTATTTTTCTAATACGAATGCTTTTCGGCGTAACTTCAACCATCTCATCGTCGCCGATATAACTCAAAGCGTCTTCAAGAGTAAGAGTAATAGGCACTTCAAGCTGGTCTTGAAGCCCTTCATTTTTGGCTCTAAAATTTGTAAGTTCTCTTGTTTTACAAATATTTACGGGGACATCGCCGGATTTGGCGTTTTGGCCGACAACCATCCCTTCATAAACCGGAACGCCGGCGCTCATAAAGAGCTTTCCCCTGCCTTGCGCGGCAACCAAGCCAAAATTATTGGAAACGCCCGTTTCAGTCGCCACAATTGAACCGCGAGTCTCGGACCTAATTTCGCCTTTATATTCTTCGTATCCTAAAAAGATGCTATTCATTATTCCCATGCCCTTAGTGCTGGTTAAAAATTCTCCGCGCGAACCGATTAAGCCCCGCGTCGGTATGGCGAAATCCATATAAACTATCCCCTGGTCAACGCGCATTTCTTTCATTATGCCGGAACGTTTGCCCATCATTTCAATAATTGTCCCGGAATACGCCTCAGGCGTTTCAATGGAGACAAACTCCATAGGTTCCATTTTCTTCCCATTTGTTTCCTTGAAAATAACCTGGGGCTTGGAAACTTCAAGCTCAAAACCCTCCCTGCGCATCTTTTCAACCAAAATAGCCAAATGTAATTCTCCCCTTCCGGAAACAATCCAGCGGTCCGTTGTCTCGCCCGGAGCAACGGCAAGCGCCACATCTGTTTCAAGCTCGCGTTCAAGCCGGTCTTTTAAATTGCGCGAAGTGGTAAATTCTCCTTCCTTGCCTTTAAACGGCGAGGTATTCACGCCAAAAGTCATTTTGATGGTTGGTTCATCTATTTGAATTGTCGGCAAAGCGATCGGATTTTTCGGGTCGGCAATAGTTTCACCAATTGAAATATCGGGAATTCCCGCCACCGCCACAATGTCTCCTGCATCCGCCTCTTCAACGTCAACTCTATTCAAACCGTCGAAAAGCATAACCGAACTTAATTTAAGCTGTTTTATTCCGCCATTGCGATTAATATGCGCTATAATTGTCCCTTTTTTTAAAACTCCGGAATAAAGCCGGCCTATCGCAATTTTACCCTTATAATTGTCGTACGCCAAATTGACCGTCAGCATTTGCAGAGGTTTTGATTCGTCCACTACCGGCTCGGAAATATATTTTATAATAGTTTCAAAAATGCATTCCACGTTTTCCATTTTCTCAAGGTTCGGTTCATATCCGGCTTTGCCCGAAATCGCCGAGGCGTAAATAACCGGAAATTCAATTTGCGATTCGCTGGCGCCAAGTTCAAAAAATAAATCGTAAGTGGCGTTTAAAACCCATTCCGGCCTGGCGTTCGGTTTATCTATTTTGTTTATTACCACGATTATTTTGTGACCCGCCTGAATGGCTTTTCTTAAAACGAATTTTGTTTGGGGCATCGGCCCTTCCTTGGCGTCAACAAGTAAAAGCGCGCCATCAACCATGCGCATGATGCGTTCAACTTCTCCGCCGAAATCAGCATGCCCGGGAGTATCAACAATGTTTATTTTTATATCACGGTATTTTATTGAAGCGTTTTTGGAAAAAATGGTGATTCCTCTTTCCCTTTCAAGTTCGTTTGAATCCATAATAAGGTCTTTCGGGGCGTCGGTTTTCATTTTGAAATTTTCCGATTGCTTCAAAAGAGCGTCCACCAAAGTGGTTTTTCCGTGGTCAACATGAGCGATAATGGCTATATTTCTTATGTTCATACATTAAAAATGCCCTAAGGGGCGTTTAATAAATATTAACATAATAGATTGATAAATTCAACGCTTTAAAGTTTTTAAAAAGATTTACGCTACCGCATTCGGGAAAAAGGGTTTATAATAATAATCTATGATTTTTTCGCTCACGCAAATAACGGAGCTTTTAATCCAATATAAATATTTTATCCTTTTCCCGATTGCCGTTCTTGAAGGTCCGATAATCGCCGTCGCCGCCGGTTTTTTTGTCGCTTTAAAGTATTTTGATATATACACCACGTTTATTATCATTGTTTTAGGCGACCTTGTCGGCGACGTTTTGGATTACGCCATCGGCCGTTGGGGAGGAAGAAGAATAATAGATAAATGGGGGCGTTATCTTGGCGTTAACAATGAACGGCTTAAAAAAGTTGAAGGCCACTTTGAAAGAAATACGGGTAAAACTCTTCTTTTGGGCAAAGCGCTTCATGGAGTTGGCGGCGTCTTTCTTTACGCGGCCGGAATCGCCAAAGTCCCTATTCTTAAATTCATTTGGTTTAATTTTTTAGGCACGGTGCCAAAATCGCTTATCTTGATTCTAATCGGTTTTTATTTCGGTTACGCCATATCAACGATAAAATCTTATCTGGAAATAATTGCGGCGGTTTTTGTCGGTGCCGGAATTATCGCCATTCTGGCATGGCTTTACCTTAAGAAAGATAAAAAAATTGAAGAGTTGTAATTTATGGAAGAATTTAATCTTGAAAAGAAAAAAGTTTCAACCGCTTCGGGCGATATTTTTTATTTTATCAATAATTCTTTTCCCGACCGGCCATTCGCCATTTTTCTCCACGGACTTTCTTCTAACCACACCACGTGGGATTATCCGATGGAAGTTTTATATAACCATAAATATAACGTCTTGGCGCCGGATTTGCGGGGCCACGGATTTTCCGACATGTCAAAAAATAAAAAAAGTTACGCATTGGAAGTTTTTTCCGAAGATTTGCGTAAAATCGCGGAGGCGGAAAAAATTGAAGAATTTTCCCTTGTCGGCTATTCTTTCGGCGGCCAAATCGCTCTTGATTTTGTTTTAAGGTATCCAGAACGCATAAAAGGGTTGATTTTAATAAGCGTCAACCATGTTAATCCTCTAAAATATAAATATTTAGGATTTTTATCGCCCGTTACAGTCTGGTTTTTTAATTTGCTGGCGTTTTTTTTGTTATGGCAGAAAAGAGAAAATTATTACTATTACCAGCATGGAGATGCCGTAGGTTATTGGGATAGCGTTAAACACGGCTTGATAACAATGCCATTGTCGGTAAATTTTTGGATGCTATCGGCCGTGGCGGGAATAAATTTCAGAGATGCAATTAAAAATATCAAAGTCCCGACGGTTTTGGTTCGTGCGAAAAACGACTTTTTCATCGCGGAAAAAGAAACTAATGATATGGCAAAAGCCATTCGGGGATCTGAAATTATCACTTCTAAAAATCCCAACCATTTCATTGGCACAAACGCCCAAAACGAAACCGTTGAAATTATTCTTAATTTTCTTAATAATAAACAGATATGAAAATAGCGATTTTTAGCGACACATTTCCTCCACAAACAAACGGCGTGGCAAACGTCGCTTACCAATCGGCAAAAAACTTGGCGTGTTTGGGTCACAAAGTGATTATTTTTACCGTTGCCAAAAAATCAAACTATTCAAGCAATTCAAATTTGGAAAATTTAAAAATTGTCCGGTTGCCTTCTTTGCCCGCTCTTGTCTATCCCGGCGAACGCCTGACAATTCCTTTAGGTATATCATTCCCCTATTTAAAAAAATTCAAACCCGATGTAATTCACGTTCACACTCCTTTTTCCGTCGGCCTTGAAGGCGCCTTGGCGGCAAAACTTTTTAAAATTCCTCTTGTCGGAACGCATCACACTTTTTACGACCACTATCTTAAACACATCAAACTGGATTATGATTGGATGAAAAAATTTTCTTGGAAGTGTTGCGTCGGCTTTTATAATTTCTGCGATTTGGTTATAAACCCTTCGCAATCGCTTACCGGCGCTTTAAAAGAAAAAGGGCTTAAAATTCCAACGGAAGTGATAAAAAATTCTATTGATACGGATTTATTCCAACCAATTTCAAACGCTAAAGAGAAAAAATTGATAAAGAATAAATTCGGCATTGAAGGCAAATCCGTAGTTTATATGGGCCGGCTAAGCTATGAAAAAAGCATTGACCAAATAATAAAAGCCTTCGCTTTGATGGTTGAAAAAAATCCGGACTTGAAATTAATGATTATCGGCGACGGGCCGGAAAAGAAAAAATTGGAAGAATTGGCAAAAGAATTAAAAATAAAAAACAAGATAATTTTTACCGGATTTCTTTATAAGAACGAACTTATCAAGGCGCTTCAAGCCAATGACGTATTTTTAAGCGCTTGCAAAAATGAAAATATGCCGCTTTCGGTCGCCCAAGCAATGGCCGTGGGATTACCGCTTGTGATGGTTAAAGAAAACGGGCTCGCGGAATTGATAAAAGAAAATGTTAATGGATTTTTCTGCAAAACCGATAATCCCGAGGATATGGCGGAAAAAACATTAAAATTGCTTTCAAACGCCCGGTTGCTTAAAAAACTGGGCGGGGGCTCAAGAAAAATGGCAATGGAATATTCAAACGGAAAAATAACGGAATTATTAATTGAAGCGTATAAAAAAATAATTAATACTAAAAAGAGATGAAAGTTTGCCTTTATTTGGAATTTTATAATTTTTGGGGCGGGTTTCTTTATAAAAACATCGGTACCGGCCTGCTTTCTTCTTACAAAAACCAAAAGAAAACGCTCAAATCACTCGGCGTGAAATTCACGGAAAAATGGGACGATTCTTGCGATATTCTGCAAATCAACACGCCGTGGTTTAAATCGCTTTGGCTAATTAAAAGAGCCCGCAAGCTGAATAAGAAAGTCATAATTTGGTCGCACGTGACCGCCGAAGACGCGCGCGATGTTTTTTGGTTCAATAAATATTTTTTCCCGCTAATCAAAAAATATGTTACTTACGCCTACGGCTTGGCGGATTTGGTTTTTTGCCCGAGCGAATACACAAAATCTCTTTTAATGGAAAATTACGGTTTTCCGGAAGAAAAATTAATTGTTCAATCAAACGGCGTTGACTGTTCGCTTTATTACTCAAATCCCAAAAAAAGAGACGAGGGGAAAAAACAATTTAATTGCCGAAAATTGGTTATTGGAACGGTTGGCTTGGTAATACCGAGAAAGGGCGTTGATAAATTCATCAGACTGGCAAAAAATCACCCGGAACAGCAATTTCTCTGGTTTGGGAAAATTTACAGTAAATTAATGGTAAAGGGTTTGCCTAAAGATTTGCCTGATAACGTTAAATTTACGGGGTATGTTCCCAGTAGTGATATCTGCGCGGCTTTTAACGCCGTTGATATTTTTATTTTCCTTTCATCCGGAGAAAACCAGGGAATGGTTTTACTGGAAGCGGCCGCCACGGGTTTGCCTATTTTGGTTAAAGAGCTCCCGACTTACCATGGTTGGTTAATTCATAATGAAAACTGTTTGATTGCAAAAAATGATGATGAGGTGAATAAATATCTTGATTTATTGATAAAAGACAAATCTTTGCGCGAACGCTTAGGCAAAAACGCATTAAAACTCGCCGAAAAAGAAGACATTAAAACACAAAGCAAAAAACTGCTGGGAATTTACCAAAAACTTTTAGAAAAATAAATCCGCCTTTTCCTCCGAAGAAGAAAGGGCGGATGCTGCGCGCACACCCCATTTACCTTATTGAATTAACGGCTAAAAGTTTATATAATAAACCAGAATGATTAGAAAAATTATCGATAAAAATAAAATATATTGGTCGCAAAAAGAATTCGTTGGTTCTATAATTTTCGGGTTCCTTCTTTTGGTTGCGAGCTTATTTATAAATTATACTGCCGGCAGTTTTGCCACCGAAAAAGCCGGCATTGGAGTAACCGACTTATTTTTAGATAATGTGCCAATAATAGATATGAGTTTTTTGCTTGTTTACGGCGCTATCGCGCTTTTGTTCTTTATTTTGATAATTATTTTATTTGAACCGCGCTATCTGCCTTTTACACTTAGAACTCTCGCCATGTTTATCATTATCAGATCGATTTTCATTGTTTTAACCCATATCGGCCCTTATTATGAATTTGCTCCACTTCCGCCAAACAAATTAATGGGCACAATAACTTTTGGCGGAGACCTTTTTTTCTCGGGGCACACCGGCATTCCATTTTTAATGGCTTTGATATTTTGGAAGTTTGCCCGCTTGCGATTTATACTTATCGCCGTTTCGGTTATCTTCGGCATCAGTGTTCTTTTAAGCCACATCCACTATTCAATAGACGTCGTTGCCGCATTTTTCATCACTTATGCCATTTTTGAAATGGCGAAAAATTTCTTCCCTAAAAGCTACAAATTAACCGAATAAACAAAAAACCGGCAAGTCATAAGCCGGATTTTGTATTAAACGATAATTTATCTAGCCCTGAAATTACTCCCAGGGTCTTGCGGTATTCTCCGGCCGAAGCCGAAGCACAACCTTGCACCCGATAAGGATTTAGCCGTTTCATTTCCGCTTTCTTATCTCTATGGCGGAACTAAGCCTGCTACGTTGAGATTGGGCCTTTCCAACTCTTTCGAATTGAAACGTTTCTGCTCGCACCTCTACTCCGACATGTTGTCGGGGCGACGGCTGTTAGCCGCTACCTTTTTAGACATTGCCGAAGCAATGAATGAGTGTCCGGACTTTCCTCTATCGTGCCTCGCTGCTGCGAGCCACACACTGATTTACACGGATTTAGCTCGCTCTGCTCACCACACAGATTTATACGGATTTTATCCGTGTTTATCCGTGTAAGCGAAGCGTTCAAATCTGTGTTTATCCGTGGTGCTTCACAAAAGTGAAGCACGACAGTAACCGTCTGACTTGCCGATTTTCTATTATTATACCTATTTTTTGGATTTTGTCAAAATTAACTGTGAAACCCCAAATCCGCCGGATTGTCTTTGCCAGGCAAGTGGATTATTGCTCCGCCTTTTTTCTCGAATTTTCTTCGTAAATTCATAACCGAATCCACAAGTTTGAAAAACTCGCGGGAAAAATTTTCTTCTTTCACGCACCCCTTTGACCAATAATTAATTACCAACTTGCTGTCGCCGAAAACTTTTTTCACCTTTTTCTTGATTGCTATTTCTAAAGCAAATTTACACGCCAAAAGTTCACCATAATTGTTCGTCTCTCCGCCTTTTAAAAGATGCTTGCCGAACTCGTTAAGCTCTTTTTTGGCTAAAACATCGCCCAAAAGATTATTGCCATTTTCATCCACCACGCTGACCTCAACTCCATTTCCCCTGCCCGTGCCGGCATCAAAATAAATTCCGGGTTCAAGTTCTTTTTCGGAATCGTAATTCGCTCCTTTTTTAAGCCATTTTTCCGCTTCTTTTTTTCCCGAGAAACCTTTAAATCTCGCGCCGGTTTCGCCTTTAACCATTTTCTCGCAATTTTTCCAATTATCCACAACTCCGCTTTCGCCGATCCGCGGAACAAAATAAGCGTAATAGTTATTCCTCATCCCACACATAACTTACACAATTAACGGTATAACCTTCGAATTGCATAATTTTAATGATTTTAAAATTAATTATTTTAACCCACATATAAACTTTTTATCGGTGTAAGTTATGTGTGGGATGAATCTCTACTTTAGCTCGGCCATTTTGGCAAAAATTTTGTGCGCCGCGCGCGCGTCGTCCATTGCCGAATGCGGCTTTTCCTGTTTTACGCCGAAATAATTCGTTAATTCTTTGAAACTCAACGATTTTATCGCCGGGTCATTGCGAAGTTTAAGCCATGCTAAAGAAATAGTATCCAGGCCCTTAAACCAAAAAGTCGGCTCAAGACCGCACTCATTTAAAGCTTTATGGATATAAAACCAGTCAAAAACCAAATTATGGGCGACAAGTATCGTATTTTCCGTTTTCTCAAGGAAAGTTTTCATCGCTTCGCATTGCTCGACGGCGTTTTCCCAATCGGCCGGATTATAGTGATTTATTTTGAGCGCTTCTTCTTCGGCAATTTCGATTTTTTTCGGCTTTATTTTTGTTTCCCATTCATCCAAAACAGAAAGATTGAAAGCGCTGGCGCGGACAACCGCTATTTCTATTATTTCGTGCTCAAATCCCCTGCCGGTAGTTTCGGTATCTATAAACGCCAAGTCAAAATCCTTAAAATTGCCGAAAATATTTTTGTTCATCCCAGTAATTCAACTTCAAATGGCAAAAATTTATATGAAATTATGCCGGTTTTGAAATTTTGTTAATAATATTTCTAATTAATAATCTTTTGTTTTATTGAAAATTTTTGCCTACGTTATGTTCTTTTAACATCCTTTCCTGATTGTTAGCGCAATCTATATAATAACTATTGTATTTGACATTAAACAATATACAGGCA
>Ga0210057_1005728_pt1 | contig 15841 bp, 12 predicted proteins | sample CryGeyCG2114_010_2_FD_183968 | JGI IMG/M metagenome (GOLD analysis project Ga0210057, IMG submission 183968) | Groundwater microbial communities from aquifer - Crystal Geyser CG10_big_fil_rev_8/21/14_0.10 (SPAdes) (version 2) | ecosystem: Environmental > Aquatic > Deep subsurface > Groundwater ...
GAATCCAGCTTGGCGCACAATATTTTCAAGAAAAATTAGGAGAGGTGGCAGAGTGGCCAATTGCAACGGTTTCGAAAACCGTGACTCCTCCGAGTCCCGTGGGTTCGAATCCCACCCTCTCCGCCAAGTGGGTTTCAGAAGTCGCGTAAGCCTTATTAAGCTTGATAAACTCGGCTAAATCTGGTGTTCCAGAAACCAATTCTTCGTATGTAGGCGCCTTGTGAAATAATACCCCAAAATAGGAGGCTCTAGCCTCTGGATTGTCCCCTTGTAGCAACAATTCTTCCATGTGTTCCAGAAAATATTTTATGTATTTCATAACAAGCTCCATATTAGTTGGTTCTTTAATAATGGCTTTTTGCTTTTCTGTAAGTAACCCACTTATTTCACCATCAATTTTCACCAAGTCTTCTTCGACATATTTTATTGCTACCTCTGATGATAAATACCTAATTTTATCTGCCGTAAGTTTGGCTTGAGTTTTTAGTGCTTCGATCTTAGTATCAATGCTGACTTGGTCTTTATTTGATTCAGCGTGTCTTTTATCCCACTCACCGATAACCGCTTTAGTTAAAGCACTCGTATAGTTAGGGGCAATATCAATATTTTTAATAAAGTTTGTAATAGTTTCATCAAAATCTTTTTTCGGAACGCGAAAATAGTGGCCTCGCTTGTTGCAGTGATAAGCGGGATAGTATTTCCCAAGCTTTCCCCTGGACGCACTGCCAAACAAAGGTCTTCCACATTGAGGGCACATCACAACTCTTTTATAAGGAAAGTCAGGATTTCGTACCCCTTTTTTCACAAGGTACTGAGGGTTAGACCACCTGTGGATTTTAATTTCTCCATTTTCTTCAAGAATGGTGATCTTACCTCGATTGGCTTTATTGAAGGTCTCAATCGACACCAACCCGTCAAATTTACCCTTGTGTAGATTATCTTTTGTCCAACTGATAAAGTTGATACCGGCATAAATAGGATTTTTAAGATAACCCCAAAATCTTTTTAGAGTCAACTCGCCTCCTGCTTTTTCTCTTATGATCTTTGTTCGGTCATGGGGGTCACGAATATGAGCAATGCGAGTTTTAAACCCTAAATTATTTATCTCCTCGACTATTTGATGATCCGTAAGTGTCCCACGGCATCGAAGTTCAAACATTTTAATAATCCATCGTGATTCAGTCGGTTCAGGTTTTAAAATTGTACGTTTACCGTTTGCAGTTTCTACCTTTTGGTTCATAAATCCCATTGGAGATTTTCTTACCCAGTATCCCATTCGGGAATAGCGAATTTCTGCACCAATCATTCGACTCATAATATCTCGCATTTCATCTTTTGCTCTTTCGGCTTCAAGCATCTCTGCTTTTTTGGTTGGTGAGTAAACACTCCATTTAAACTCAATTCCCAAGTGCTCTAGGGTGTTTATTTGTTGCGTTCCAATAACGCCATAAATATCAATAAGCTTTACGTGGTTTTTATCCAGTTGCATTTTAAGCTCTTCGTAAAGATACGAGCCTCCGCGGGTGAACCTATCGATTGATTTAATAATGAAAAGCTGAATATCATTTTTCTTAGTTTTACAGTAATCAATTGCTTCTTGTACGGGCTGTTCGTCTTTTGATGCAGATTCGAGAAAAATAAAGAATTTTTTTATGTGGATGTTGTGTGATTTTGCAAACAGCTCAATCTGCTCTTTTTGAGCTTCGGGAGAATCACCCTGCGTTCCTTGTCTTACAGATGAAACACGTATGGCTGCGACGGCGTTTTCAATTTTAGGCAGGTTTTCCATGTTAAGTATTTGTAAACTTTTTATACAAAGCTTTTTCTGTGTTTTGGTCTTCAATAATGCGATCAATAATCAGGTTTGCTAGAAATTGAATTCTTTCTTTAGTAGATAACTTTGAAGCAATTGGAGGCTCTAAAGTCTTTTTATTTTTCGTACCTTTTGCTCTTGACATAAGTTAATCTTTAAACCTTAATTACGTCTATAAGGATAGTTTACTACGCCTGTAGGGATAGTGTCAAGAGCATCATTTTCCAGGATTTTGTAAGCAAAAAATTGTCCCAGCCGGCTAGGACAAAATAAAATGAATTAAGACTGTTGTAAAAGCATTTCTTAAAATATTTTTGTTCTCTATACTCTTATAAATAAGAAAGAAAATAAAATGCCTCCCTAGAAATAGGGAGGACGCAGGGTAGAGACTAAAAATAAACACAAAATTTTACTTAACCCAATTAACCTAAAAAAACACCCGAATAAAACATCTAGAACTCAATACCAACTAATCAATAAAAATATAAACACCTAAAAATTCTACCAACCTAAATTGTGTCAGCAGCTAACACAAAATTACTTGAGCATTGGTTGCTATAACAGTAAAACTAAAAAATACTTTGTATCCTTTATTCCTTATGAATAAGGAAAGAATTAAACGTCTTCATCAAATAAAACTGTTAATACTTTTTCTACCGTTCCCAACGCCTTTGATATGGCAACAATCGGGTCTTTTGCATATTTGGCTATATAGTTCCATGCGTTACCAGTATGATCACTATAGCCATATACATCCATCAGTACCGTAGCTGTAAACTCGGCAATGGTTTCTTGTGTTTCTGTTTGTTTACCTTCAAGCTTGCCACTTAGCTTGGCATGTATAGCGTGTGCCAGTTCATGAAAAAATACTGAAGGACTATGGCTACCTATTCTAATGCTTGTCCCATCGCTCGTACAATCCCCAAGCCTATCGGGTAGCATTGGCACATACTCTACAGAGATATCAAACTTTTTAGCAACACTCACAAGCTCTGGTAACTCTTTAGGCTCATATCCTGTCGTATTACTTTCTCCTTTTGTTGCTGAAGTTGGAAACACTGGTACAGCCGAGAACCCTATACACATTTGTCCATCTTCTGAATCATCACCTTTCGTTTTTTTAGCAGCAATCACAATAGGGCGCAAGATATATACCGCGGTACTTCCTCTCTTAATTCTTCGCCCTGCCTTTTCCCATTGACGAAACCCTCTACAATCAAGCTCGCCCGACTGCATAATACTTAGTACTTTATTCGACAAACTCCAGTGCAGCGCGGGTGCTTGTGGGTCAAGCCTGATGCGTGCAACTTTTGATATTGCGGATATATCACCGTTCTTAAATTGCTGTACTACCTTATCAAGGCTTTGTTGTGCTTTGTCTGAAAGTTTCATCTTTATTCCTCTCTTAAAATTTTGTAATTGGAAGCAGGTCTGCCTGCTTCCATTACATGGAATTAAAAAAGCGGGGTGAATTTTGCATAGGGCAATCCCGCCAACGGCGGGAGCAGTATATTGAAGCGAAGCGGAAACCCTTGCAAAATGAGGGGCAAGGCCCCTAAAAAAGAGTTGCAATAGTGTAAATGACAGGAATAAACTCACTGGTATACACAAGACAAGCTGCCAGATGTAGTTCTATACTACTTAAAATGATCCAAAAACTTGCTTTGTTCCAAAAAACGTACGACTTCGTTGTCTGGCTGTATTATTTACTCAACAGACTGCCTAGGGGTCACAGACCCATTCTGGGATCACACATACACAACCTTGCCCTCTCGATTCTCATCAACATAATACAAGCAAATAAAAAGCTTCCTGGAGAAGAGCGGACTCAGCTGCAAGAAGAAATTTCTATTGATCTAGATAGCCTTCGTATTTTGTTACGACTTGTCAAAGATTTAAAACTAATGAGCATAAAACAATACGTGTACGCCATAGAAAAACACAACGAAATAGCACGCATGCATAAAAGTTGGATAAATTCTGTTTGATTTGCTACCCTTAAACACAAGGGAATGGATAGAAAGTTGTCGTTTCCTTCGCGGAGCCAATTGGAACAATACGTCTAATGCAGGCGCGTTCACACTCAATTTGAATAATGCTCCGACGAATCGGAACAACAACATCGGCTTACGCTGCGCCAGCGATCATGAGTTTGGCATCTCAACAAATGCCAGCGCCAGAATGAGCGGTACATTTTTACGAATTTGTGCCCCGGATTCATATGATCACAATGTTCATTTCCTGCCCCGAAAGTGTATGAACATATCGGGTCAAACATAAAGCCCGTATTCCTGTCTCGAGCAATCGAGGCAGGGTAAATGGGTTTATATGGACTACTTTAATCGACTTTCAAACGTCACAAACTTATTACATGCCTACTCACGAGTGCGTCTCGGCAAACGAACTAAGCCCATTGCTCTTGTGTACGATTATTACCTTGAGGAAAATTTAGGCAAGCTCAGCTTTTTACTAAAGACCAAAAAGTATGCTCCCAATCCATATGTCTATTTTGTTATCACTGACCCAAAAACAAGACACATTGCAGCACCCCACTTTCGCGACCGCATCGTCCATAGAGCACTTGTTAATCAAATAGAACCGTACCTTGATAAAAAGTTCATATACGATTCGTATGCCTGCCGTAAGAATAAGGGTACGCACTTTGGGCTTACACGAGTGAAAAAATTCCTCATGGCAGCCCGCTCGATATATGGAAATCAACAAACGCTGTATTTTCTAAAATGTGATGTCCAAAAATATTTTCAAAACATCTCCTGGGATATTCTCATTTCTATCTTAAAAAGAGACATAAAAGACCCAGATACAATGGAGCTTATCGAAACAATTATCACCAATCACAAAGTCTATAAAATCAAAGGAAAAATCGAAAATCTGCCTGATCAGGTAGTTTCTATTGCAAACAGAGTTGGTATTCCGATTGGCAATCTAACTAGCCAACTTTTTGCTAATGTTTACCTGAATGAGCTTGATCAATATGTAAAACACACACTTAAAGAGCGCTGGTATGCTCGATATATGGATGATTTTTTAATCATTCACCACGATAAAGATCATCTTGTCAAAATTAGAAATGAGATACGGGCATTTCTGTCAAATCGACTAAAATTAACTCTACATCCAAGAAAAGTGGCCATTCAACGAGTTACTCAGGGCGTACCTTTTGTGGGCTATCGTATTTTTTATGATCATATTGTGGTTCGAGCAAAAACAGTGCAACGTTTTCAAAAGCGTCTGCGTAAGCGAAAAAAGTTGGTACAAGAAGGGTTATTTACCGAGAAAGAGTTGAAGGCAATGTGTGACTCATTCGTAGGACATCTTAAACATGCTGATGCGCATGGACTACAAAAATTTTTGTTTTACAAACCAAAACCTACCACCACACCCAAAGAAAAGACGATTAAGTATCAGCAGCTGCCTTTGCCTTTTTAAGCTGTAAAGCACGCATCTTGTCTCAAACCCTTCGGGGTGTTTCACTTTCCAGTTTGCCTTGCATTTACCGGGCGTCTTACAGTATTATTGTTGTATAGCATTTTAGATATCGAAAACCTATGCCGTCATGAAAACTGTCAAAAAATACTTGTTTGAAAAACGCTACCACTTCTCGCGGTTCCAGTTTAATCTGGCGGGTGCCTTTTTTCTGTTTGTAGGGTTTGTGTTTGCTACTTACTTTACCGCCCTCAAGCTACCGTCAGTTTTTGCCCTGAACGATACTACCAAAACATGGACATTCAATACCTCCAATGCGGGAAGCTATACCTATGATTCAAGTCTTGTGACGGTAGATGACTCTGGAGCGCGACCGGCAGATAATACCAATAAAATCACCAATCCAGCCTTCAGTTCCGATAACTCAAGCTGGTCAGTAGCCGCTCTTCCCCCAACTGGCTGGGTAGAAGTCCCAGGAAACAGCGGCACCTTTGGCACCTCTAACTTTTTGGCGATGAAATACGAGGCCAAATGTGCAGCCACCAGTGACCCAACAACAGGACTCACCACGCCAGTTAATAGCCCCTACGACACCTACAACTGGGGTGCAGCAAGTGGGGTAGCCTGTACCAGTGCCAATAATCGCCAGGTAGTTTCGGTAGCCTCAGGTTTTCCTATTGCACAGATCAATCAAACAGAGGCGAGCACCGCTTGCGGGACCATTGCCTTAGGAAGTACTACCTCTCATCTCATTACCAACGCCGAATGGATGACCCTAGCTCGTAACGCTGAGGCGCAAAACACCAACTGGTCGGGAGGTAGTGTGGGGAGTGGCTATTTGTATGCTGGCCACAACGACAACCAGCCTGCTAAGGCTCTAATAGCCTCTACCACAGATACGGGAAACAACGCCTGTGCGTATACCGACTCAGCAGGTACTACAGAAGCTCCCGCGTCATGTCCTACCAATACTGCTAGCAACACATCAGGAACAGCCGGCAACCAAAAACGGGTACTTTCATTGTCAAATGGCAGTAGCTTGTGGGATATCTCGGGAAACGTTTGGGAGTGGAATAGTGATATTCAGTCAACCGCAATTGATACGACAGCAGGCTGGGTGGAATGGAACCACGCCAATATTGCAGCTGGTGCTCGAGATCTTTATGGACCTTCAAGCTCCTCTTACCTTTCAGCACAGGGAATGGGGAAAGTATATGGCGGTGCTTTAAATAATGGTTTCCTTCGCGGAGCCTATTGGGGCTATACGTCTTTTGCGGGCGCGTTCGCACTCAGTTTTGTCTGATGCTCCGACGGCTCGGTACAACTACCTCGGCTTGCGCTGCGCCAGTGATCCCGTAGCAATCTCTCAATCTTACTCATCTTCGTCCGGACGAGCGGGTGGGGGTAACACAGTAACTGTTGGTTCTGTAGCAGATGCTAAAATCTTCCAATCTATTAATGTCGGCGCAGCCGACGCGTTCGATTTTTCAGTCTATGTATACGACACCACCAGTGGAAATGATGGTGGAACGGTGTCATCTTCCATCGCAGAGCTGTATTACAACGGTGCCACGATTGCTACAACCTACTCGGACGCAGGATCTGGATGGTGGAAACTGTCTGGCTCACTCACCGGAGCCAATGAATCACGTGAATATGGGGTGGTAGTAAAGCAAGGTAAAACAGTGAAGGTCGATGATCTCACCCTTTCAAAAAGTGGCACCTACAGTGTGTACACCACCAGCGCCTACTCAAATGTACAGGTCTCAAGCTGGGACAGTTTTACTGCAGATGTGACGGCATCGGGGAATGCGAGTGTTAGCTACCAAATATGTTTGGATGACGGCTCTGCTTGTAGTTATGCGAGCGGATCCCGCTGGCAGTACTATACCGGCGGGGCATGGACTAATGCCACCAGTGCCACCAGCACCTACGCCAACACAGCTGCAGAGCTGACTCAAGCTGCCATGCAAGCGCTTTCGATAACTAATCAGAAGATATCAGTGAAAGCAATTATGGCTTTTGGAGGAGCAGATCTGCCCGCAATAAATACACTTGCCGTGGGTCTTACTACTGATACCACAACGCCAACAACTAATGCTTCAAGCCTTGTTATGAAAAAGACTGTTGCTGGAGCTACTGTAGCTAGTAACGGCTGGACAAACGGTAGCGCCCCATACTTTTCGTGGGACGCGGGGGCAGATAATGCCGGTGGCTCTGGACTTTTAGGATACTGTTTGTACGTAGGTACTGACTCGGCTGGTAATCCGGCGACAGCCAAAGGGCTCCTCGGGACAAGTCCTGTTTCAACTACCGGCACTACCTGCCAGTTTATTATTTCTACTAACTCTATTGATTTTGCTACCTCAAGCTATCGTGGAAGCACCTGGCTTACTTCAAGCAGTGATCCCTACTATCTCAATATTAAAGCGGTAGACAATGCCGGCAATGTGTTTAGTGGCTCAAGCGTTCAGGCTCAATTTAGGTTTGACAATACAGTGCCTGAAAATGTCGCTTACCTCAGTTACCCATCAACTGTTTTTAACAATATTGCAGATATGAACTTTTCCTGGCCTTTAAGTGGCAGTAATGCAGCTAGCGATACTCATTCGGGAGTGGCGGGGTGGCAGTACTCATTTGATGGCGGCACAACATGGAAAGGACCCGATACGAACAGCACGCTAGGAATAACTATTATAGAAAACGATGGTTTAACCTCTACCTACACACTGACAGAAGGAGATGACGGTGCAGATATCAGCGAAGGAGAAAACACTGTCACGTTGCGTACCGTAGATAATGCAGGTAATTACTCGGTCAATTGGCGCAATGCTCCATTGCAATATGGGGGCGAGGCCCCTGTGTTTGCTACCAATTGTACGGCGACTACAGGCGTAACTATATCACCCGCAAGCTCAGATACCAATCTATTTGCCCTTTCCTGGAATGCCGCGTCTGCAGGGGGTAGCGATACCGTCAGCACTTATTACTATATGATTAACAAAACACCACCTGCAAATTTAAGCACGCTTACAGGGAACAGTAGCCAGTACGTGTCGGTTGCTTCTACCAGCGTCGAGGCTAAACTACTTACGGACTCTATTAAAGGTGCAAATACAGTCTATGTGGTTGCTGTGGATAGTTCTAATCACTATTCTTCTTCAAACTGTATAAAGGGTACCTATACGCTTAACAGTACTCTTCCTGATCCGCCGCAGAATTTAACAACTGCAGACAACAGTATCAAGAGCGCAGAAATCTGGAGAGCCTCTATTACCTGGGATGCACCCGCTTATAAAGGTACCGGTGACTTAACCTATGTTGTGCAACGCAGTACCAATAACAGTTCATGGAGCACAATAGACACTACTACAGGCACAAGTTATACAGATACCACCCCTGAATCAGCATCGTATTACTATCGGGTAGGAGTCTATGACACCACTGATGAAAGCGAGGCAAGTCCGTCTTTTACATCGAGTGAATCTGTGTTGCCCAAAGGAGTCTGGACGTCTCCGGCAGATTTATCATCAGGACCAACTGTTACCGCTATCACCACTCGCAAGGCTAAGATCAGCTGGAGTACAGCTCGTGCAGCTGACAGTCGGGTGCTGTACGGTACTAGCAGCAATTCGTATCTTAACGATGAGGGAGTCTCCAAGAGTGATCAGGCGACTGATCACGTCATAAACCTCGTAAATCTCTCTCCTGGTACTAAATACTACTATACCGTCGATTGGACAGATGAAGATGGCGAAACGGGAGAATCAGACGAAAAAACTTTTTCAACAGAACCAGCACCCACAGTAAAAGATGTTTCGGCCAAAAACATCGGGCTTTCCTCCGCAATCATTCAATTTACGGTACAAGACGCGAGTAAGGTAAAAATATATTACGGCAAAACCACGGGCTTTGGTGGGGTCAAAGAAGTTTCTACCTCAACGAGCGAAACAACCTATACTACAGAAATTTCTGGACTTGAGGATGGCACCAAGTATTTTTATAAAATAAATACCATTGATAGTGAGTCTTCAGAATACGAGGGTACCATTCTTGACTTTATTACCTACCCTAGACCTAAGATTTCTGGGGTACAGATTCAGGAGGTGCGCGGATCAGCACAACCTACCATGCTCATATCATGGACTTCAAACACCGAGGTTTCATCCATTGTTACCTATTATCCGCAGGGCTCGCCAGAAAGTGCGCGCGATGAAGTAAATATTGCCCTTACCACCGGTACTCATAAGCTGGTTATTCGTGGGTTACAGCCAGAGACCGACTACTTGCTTATTGCCAAAGGACGAGATGCCATAGGTAACGAGGCAGTCTCAGACACTCAGCGTTTCACCACGTCTACCGACACTAGACCACCTCAGGTACTTAATTTAAAGGTCGAAGGAGCTACCGTACCTCAGGTTTCAGGAGCAGGACAGGAAGCAATGGCCCAGTTTTTCGTATCCTGGGATACCGACGAGCCCGCGACCTCACAGGTAGAGTTTGGTGAAGGCACCGGCACCACCTATTCGCAAAAAACACAGCAAGATATGAATTTAACTACCAATCATTTGGTGATCATTTCAGACTTAACGCCCTCGAGAGTTTACCATCTGCGAACCCTGTCAAAAGATAAGGCAGGAAATGAAGGTAATTCTATAGACTCAGTGAGCATTGCGCCAAAGTCAACACAGTCCGCACTTGATTTAGTAGTTGGTAATTTATCTGATATATTCGGGTTTTTGAATAATCTTAAATAACATGAACAAAGTCATTATTAATCTCAACAAAGTCGTGAAGTCATTTCAGGTAAAAGACCAAGATGTGGCAGTGCTTCGTGGGACTGATTTAGAAATATATGATGGTGATTTTGCCATTATCTTTGGGCCGTCAGGATGTGGTAAGTCAACACTTCTTCATGTGATTTTGGGACTTGAAGAACCAACTTCTGGCAGCACCAGTTTTTTTGACAAAAACTTATATGCAGGTGTAGAGGATTCAAGAGCGGAATTTAGAAAAAACAATATCGGCATGGTGTATCAGCAGCCAAACTGGATAAAATCGCTCAGTGTGGTCGAAAACGTGGCTTTTGTCTTATCTTTGGTTGGGGTAGAAAAACAAACTGCCCTGCAGAAAGCGCGGGATGTTTTAGAGGTCGTGGAAATGCTTGATTGGGCGGACTATCGCCCCTTAGAGCTCTCTTCTGGGCAGCAACAAAAGGTGGCACTTGCTCGGGCAATTGTCTCTGACCCTAAGGTGATTATTGCCGATGAACCTTCTGGAAACCTGGATTACCAAAGTGGTATCGAGCTGATGGAGCTTTTTAAGCATCTAAACGCACAAGGAAAAACCATTATCATGGTTTCACATAATATTGATAATCTTGATTATGGTAAACGAATTGTCCAAATGTTTAATGGCAGGATTGTTACGGTTTTTGATACTACTACTCAACCGATTAATAGAATTAAAAAACTTCTCTTAGAGCATGTCACACCCCAAACAATACCTGATCAGAAGACTTTAAAAAAACAAGATCAAACACCACTTCGTGAAAAATGGCATTGGCATCCACCCACTTTTTCGTTGAAATGGATTAAAACAGCCGGACCAAAATTTGTTGCAAATATTTCCCAAATACTTCGTTTTTTGGGCCTTCTATGGATTTATATCACCCAAAAAGTTACTGATAAATTATTGACATATCATTTTTTACCAAAAAGGGCACGTGTTTGGCTGCAAACAAGATTAGACAAAGTTTATTCTATAACTGTCAGCAAGCTTGAAAGAAACGATGAAAAATCAATTTCTTGGGTAGATCTTATTGATTTATCAGTCAAAAACATGTTGTCAAAGGGTACGCGAACAGTGATCACCATTGGTGGTATGGCGATTGGCGTAGCCACAATTGTCTTTTTAGTTTCCATAGGATATGGACTTGAAAAACTGGTCATTTCCCGAGTTGCTCGTCTTGAAGAAATGCGACAGATAGATGCTACACCCGCTGCGGCAAGTAACGTAAAGTTGACTGATGCTTCTTTAGCCCAGTTTAAAGACATAGCTGGAGTTTCTAAAATTTTGCCGGTGGTTGGGGTAGTTGGGACAATAAATTATCAAAATTCAAGCACTGACGTGGCAATATATGGGGTTCTTTCTGATTATCTTAAAGAGTCTGCCATTAAACCTGTTGAAGGTGCTATTTTCGAGAGTGATGCTCTGGCTATGAATGATTCTAGAAACTCGGGCACCGCAGTGGGAATGGTCGCCGGTATTTCTGACAGCATTGAAAATCATAACGCGGTGGTTGGTGAACAAATCGGGGAGGTAACATTTACCATTTATCCTAACCAATACGTGCGGGTTCGTGAAAAGCCCTCAGCAGGGGCCAAACTTTTGGGGTTTACAAAGAGAGTTGAAGGAGTGAGTCAAGCGGTTGAATACTGGGGTGGTACTTACACAAGCGAGAGTGGCGTTGGCCGAGATGGCAAAGATAAAAGCGGAAATGATGTTGGTCGCTGGCTCAAGGCCAAAGTACTATTGTGGGAAGAAACTACCACAGAGGATGGTGAGACCACCTATACCGAAAAACTTAATGAAGACGGATCGCAGGCTTCTACGGATGGCTACTTTGCGCAGTTAAACATGGCAGTTGAGGGACAAGTGGTTGACGCAAGGGTATTGGGTGTCTCAACCACAGATGCCCAGTCAGCCTCTGATTCTGGCTTTATTGATATTGCTTCACTTGAAGAAAGTGCCACTCCCGCTGCAGAGATTGCTAGCACCAAGATTACCCTGCCAGACAGTGGTAAAAGAGAAGCCGTAGTTAATCGAGCTCTTTTGAAAGTGCTTGGGATTGAAAATGCGGCTGTGGGTAAAACCTTTTCCATTGCATTTACAGCTACAGGTGAGCTTGTCCAGGATAATAACAAAATCGAGTCCGTGCCTGTTGAATACACAATTGTTGGAGTAATACCCGATACTAAAACGCCTATCTTATATGTCCCTATTCGTGATATTAAACAAATGGGCATTCAGTCATATTCGCAAGCGAAAATTGTTGTAGGAAAGCAGGATGAGCTTTCAAAGATACGTAAACAGCTGGAACTCTTAGGATTTAAAACTACCTCGGTTGTGGATACTGTCTCACAGATAGAAAATCTTTTTGTTACCTTGCGAATGATTTTAGCTGTGATTGGAATAGTAGCGCTTTCAGTTGCTGCACTGGGCATGCTTAATACGCTTACAGTCTCTCTTTTAGAGCGAACCCGTGAGGTGGGCATGATGAAAGCTATAGGAATGAAGTCAATTGAAGTGCAGGATCTTTATCTCACCGAGTCGATGATTATGGGAGTAATGGGAGGCATTGGTGGCTTAATTTTAGGATTTTTAGCAGGCAAAATTACTTCAGCTGTTCTATCAGTTTTTGCTGTGTCAAAAGGATATGGTGTGCTTGATATTTCTTTTATCCCCTACCCATTTGTACTGTTAATTCTGGGAATCTCCCTTGCCGTTGGCTTACTTACCGGAATATATCCATCCAGAAGAGCTACTAAGATATCTGCCCTCAATGCCTTGAGGTATGAATAATGTTATACTGTCCCTATATGCTTAATCCTCAAGATGTAAAGATTATCCAAAATATTACTGCCAAAATAAAAGAGCTAAGGCTTGAACAGCGTTTAACGCAAGCAGAACTTGCCAAAAAAGCAGGAATTAACACCAATTATTATGCAAAGATGGAAAGAGAGAACCCTAGCTTGTCAGTCATCACTTTAAAGAAAGTTTTGACTGCACTTAAGGTTAAATCTTCGGATGTTCTGCCTTTTTAGTTAATCTTGAGCTTCTTTTGCTTCTGTAAATCCTCGTACATTTTCTTAAGTTGCTCTGGATCTTCGTGATTCGTGTTGTGATATGTTGCCTGCATATACTCAAGAAGCTCTATAGCCATCTCAGGCGTTGCATTTTCTGGATCAAAGATTTTGAGGTAATTTATCACTGCTTCAATATCTTTTTCGTTCATTTGATAATTTTTCATATCCATATTATACAACTTCCAAATTTCTGCGACTAATAGATATATTTTTCAAGCTTAAGAAACTGGAACATGTTATTAGCCAAAGCCTTGCTACTTATCCTTCGCATTAGCTCCCTGCTATATGTTTGAGAAAGGATATTTAAACTCCCTTCCCAAAGTATTTTGCGATCGAGAATGGCAACCTTTCTATGGTTATAATCTGTGTTGATGAGTACCTGAACGCCCATCATTTCAAAGTTTCGGATTTCTACATCTGCCTGCTGTCTCATAGATAGATCGTGATCATAAGGATTTCTGGTAATTACATACACTTTTACCTTTCTTGCGACCAAAGATGCAAAATGACGCTTTAAGGTGCTCATTCTTTGAGATGTGATGTAAGGGCTTTCAATAATTACCTCTTTTTTACAGTGCTTGAGATCCGCGACAAATTGCTTGTAAAAAGAATCATCATCAAAAAGCTTCGAATGAGTAAGATCAGGTGAGATTATGTTAAACCTTTGAAGTAAGGTTATTAGAAGATCAATCATGATTATTCACCCCCTTTCCGTTTGGTAATTTGATTGTCCGAATAACAGAGACTTTTCCGTTATAATAAGTAAAACCTCGTGTTTTAAGTTGCTCGAAAGTATTTAAAAGGCTGGGAAGAATGGTGTTCCACCTACGGGACACTTCGCCCGCCAAAGTCCCTTGGTTGCTCCAAGACCCATCACCTATGCTCAAATAGGTTGATGACACCTACTAAATTTTCTACTCAAACCATTAGTATCTCCAATTAGTCCTGTAATGGTAAAAAACTCAGAAATATCGCTAAAGGTAAAAGTCGTTGGTTCTAAGGTTTTTTTAATAATGTTAGTTCCAAGGATTCTAAACCACCAATTGGATATTCACTAAATGGTATAAGAATATACTCTTTTTCATCTTCACCTTTTACATATAACTTACCATCATCTTTTTTATATATATTTGAAACAATTTTTCCATCTGGTTTTCGATGAAATTTACCTTTTAATACTGCCAGTTCAACTCTTGATTCAGGATCGTTGGGGTCTGGCATAAGCATCATAGCTAAAGTAGAACCTCCAAAAGTTTTAAATCCATATTTTTTGTTTTCTCCTACAACTTGTTCTGACCATCCATGAGTTCTTGTTAAATGAAAGGCTGCTAGCTGAATATCATCTGCGTGTGTCTGAAGTAAAAGGTATGCCAATGTTTTATATTGTTCTTCAATATGATCGTCACTAACGCCACTTCCAAAAACAGCTACTTGTCCAAAAGGAACTTCTTTGACATCTAAAGTAGCTTTAGTTGTTCTACTTCCTAATACATTTTCAAATGATACCAAAGCATTTTGTTTAAAACCTTTAATTTCTACACAATCAATATCTCCATTAGCACATTTAAAAATCTCTATAGCATTATCTAAAAATAATCTATTTGATTTAGGAGCATATTTTAAAGCTTTAATTATATTTGAACACTCTTCTTTATTTAGTTTCATTGGAACTAAATCAACTAAACCGATAAGTCCACTAATTGCCGTATCTTTTGCCGGTCTAGAAGTAACTTCTTTTAGGTTTGAAACTTCTATTAAGCTTTCTCTTGCTAAATTAATTAATAACTCAACTGGGTCTTCATTTACTTCTATACCTATTTCTCTTTTTTTAAGAAGTTCTTTAAATTTATTAACATAATTTTTAGTGAGAGTTTTTTTAAATAAGGTTGCTGTTTGACAATCTCCAGCTACAGCTAATGCAGGACCACCTGTTATGATCTCACACTTTTGACAATTATCTTTATAAAAAGGTTTTCCAGAAATTGGTTTATGGGTTACTCTCGTGTCAGTTGCAATACAAACTCCTGACCAAGTTCTACATCCTGCTATTAAAGTCATAGCATGATTATAGCTCTAGTTTTCTAAATTATATTCAATTGTCTATCTTTCAACTCAAATTTAGTTTTCACTCCCTTCAGAATTTTCAGTCTTTCTTCCGGAGTTCCGTATTGTAGAACGTGTAATAAATATTCTCTTAAAATTTCAGTCTGAGTTGTATTTAGCTCCGAGAATTCATTACTTCCACTGTTGTGCGGAGTTGATTGAAATTGTGGAGTAAATTTATCAATTACTGTCGCTTTAAAGTGTTGCAGACGTTTTACTTCTTCTCCAAATTCTTCCGAGAGATATTTCGCGTTCAGCTTAATATTAGGTAGATGTTCAATTAACTGCTTAATTAATTCTCGCTCAGTAATATACGGTTCCTTGCAACTATATTTTTTAATGCGATTGCAGTGGTAATAAATATGAGTGTTAACTTTATTTGCCTTCGTTCTTCTATATTTAATTTCAGCTGTCACACTTCCTCCGCATGATCCACATTTACATATTTTCTTAAATGGGAATAATTGTTTATTCCATTGCTTCGGTGCTACTTGTAGTTGTATCTGAACTTTTTCAAATAAAGTTTTGGTGATAATAGTTTTGTGAGTTCCCTTGTACCAGTTATCTCCGTACTTAAATTCTCCATAATAAAATGGATTTTGTAGTGCCA
>Ga0210057_1005734_pt1 | contig 15834 bp, 14 predicted proteins | sample CryGeyCG2114_010_2_FD_183968 | JGI IMG/M metagenome (GOLD analysis project Ga0210057, IMG submission 183968) | Groundwater microbial communities from aquifer - Crystal Geyser CG10_big_fil_rev_8/21/14_0.10 (SPAdes) (version 2) | ecosystem: Environmental > Aquatic > Deep subsurface > Groundwater ...
AGTTTCCAATGTTTTACCCATTTTAGAACGCGTAATCCATTTGTGGACTGTTGGTTGACTACAACCAATCAAATCAGCGATTTCTTGTTGTTTTTTGCCTTTTTGGTGTAGCTTAACAATTAATTCCCTTTCTTTTTTAGATATCATTCCAAATAGAAAGATGTCCTAGTACTTATAATTTACTTTTGTCGGAGACTATTTCTCCGAAAGGTTTATAAATTAGAATATGTAACATATACGTATTACTCAATAGGGATTAAAATGGTACATAAAAACATTGGATATGCAATACTTGTAGATGACGAGGAAGATGTTAGGTTATCCTCTCCACGACTAATACAAAGAGCAGGAATCCAAACGGTTGTTGCAGTAGATCATCCAATTAGAATTTCGGAAGCAATTAGAAGATTCCAGGGAGACAGAGGAGTAATATTTCTGGACATAAATTATGGTAGCCTTGGTGGAGATACTGCATTTGATCATTTAGATTTATTAGAAAGAATTGGAATGCCAATTGTTCCAATAACCGGAAATCCAGGTAATGTAGAAAGACTTGCAAGATTAGGCCTTCCTTGTATTGATAAACCTGCCCTTTATGATAAAGAGGCACTCAAAACAACAATTAATCGAGAATATGACCGATATTTACGAGCAAGAGAAAGTGGTCAACCATATTTATTAAGAACAAGTTAATCATAAGAATACTTAAATACTTTATTCCCTTTTTTGTAACATATGGGGTCGAAAAAGAAAAAGAAAAAACGTGATGAGATGAAGATTGAAGAAGATGGTAATTATCCGATTCATGAAGAGTATACAACTGAAAAACCAGTAAAATCATAAAAGATTTATAAATATACTCGTCTCAAAACATCATCAATGACACCAGCACGAAAAATCGCATCTGAAGTTCTTACAGTAATGTTCATAGACATCGTCAACTATACAAAAACGACTGCAGAACTAAGCAGAGATAGTTTTAGCCAACTTCACGAAGCATTTGATACATTATGCATTCCAATGTTTAAGGAGTATGATGGAAATGTTATTCAAAAGATTGGTGATGCGTTTCTTATAACATTTAAATCAGCAACAAACGCTGTGCTTTGTGGTATGGAACTTCAACGGCGGTTCATTGAATACAATAAACGAATGAAACCCAAAAAACCGTTATGGATACGTGTTGCTATTCATACAGGCGAAGTAATCAAACGAAAAAGTGATGTTCATGGTGATGCTGTTAATACAACAGCACGAATTGAAAGTATTACAAAATCGGGTGATGTTGTCTTCAGTGAAACAGTATTTCATGCAATGAACAAGAACGAGATTTCGTACGCCCATATTGGATTACGAAAGTTCAAAGGAGTAAAACATCCCGTACGATTGTTTAGGGTACGAAATGGTCGAGATAAAGTTATTGCACGACAACAATATTTCAATAAGATTAAAAGATTTGTAAAATTAGTTATTGCATTTGTTGTTATTTTTGGCGTATTGTTTTTTTTAAGAGCAGTATTATTGAAGTATTTGTTGAGATAGGTTTTTTTTACAAAACAAAATACAATATAACTGGCAATATCAAACAACCCATCAAATGATTTTTGCCCACGCCCAAAAATGATGCAATTAAACCAATAGAGGTTGCAGTACATAATACAATCAAACCGAGAAAACCGTCAAAACAAAATGTTAATAGTGTAATAAATCCAAGAATACCATATGTAATAGCATTATAATTAATCTTCACCATAAAACGTGCAAACACTTTAGATATTTTTATTGCTAAAACTGAAGCAACACCGCCAACAACCAGAGCAACACCTAAAAAGAGTACCATTTCTCTAAATCCTACAGAACCCATAAGTGTTTGTACAGCAACAATGGCACCGTTCCGGGCCTTTTGTAACACGAACGCGGTAGCTATTGAAATTAACATATTCGCCGTGTTAATGCCCCCAACTAACGACAGAAAACCTTCATCACCAATATCACCCACAATATTTGTTGCAACAATCGCTGCCTGAGACGAACCAAACCCAGGTAAAAATGCTGCAATGAATCCCACGCCAGACGCAGCAGAAACAGACTTAACAATATTTTTTGTAGAAATAGTTAACGGTTTGCTAAAGTCTTGTTCAGGAACAGTAGATTTTTGTACTAAACTTGTAAGTAAAATAGAAAAACCAAAAAGACCGGACAACAATGGAAATAATGGTTGAGATAAATTTGGGGTATTAAACACAAGTAATCCTAAACATCCTGCTAACAAAAACAACACTAAACTTTTCAGTCGTTTGCCTTTATCTTTTCCAATCATAAAAATCATAATTAAAGACAAGATGTATCCAATCGATCCTTTTACAATAGGATAAATCGTTTCCATGCTTATGATAAACACGGGAAACAAAATAATTCCTAAAATCAAACATCCTAAAGAGCCAATGACCGTGTACACAATAGCATTATGACCTTCGCCTTTATGCAATAACCTATGCCCAGGTAAGACGTTAAGTTCTTGACCAGCATCTGGCGCACCCAAATAAATGCTTGGTAGAGAATCTAAAAATGTATGGGTAATTGCCAAACTAATAACATACACTGCGATAACAATAGGAGACGTTACACTGAGAAGAAACGCTGAAAATGAAAGTACAATGACGGAAATAAGATTTACGTGAATACCGGGAATTAAGCCTGTAATGATACCACTACAGATACCTGCAAAAATTGCAAATACAACATGCAAAATCATACTTGGAGAACAAATAATTGTTTAATGAATGTTCGTAGTCACAATTAAGTGATGAAAAAGCAATAGATTTATAAAATAAACATAAAACTATAGAAATATGTTAATTCACAGCGATTATGAAGGTCTTGAAAGAGCAATTCTTGGTGCTATTGGAAATGGTAAAGAAAGAGAAACACAAGATATTCTCAAAACTGTCAAGTATTTATGGAAAGGTTTCTTCCTCAATCCAGTAACGGATTCCCCCGGACCAAGACAATTTGAACATGATTTAAGGAATAGAAATAAAGAAAAAGATACGTACTGCGTTATGATTGACATTGATGATTTTAGAAAATTTAATAAAAATTATGGAACACTTGTTGGAGACCGCGTCTTAACGGACGTTGCTTCTATCATAAGTGAAACCATCAGAAGAGATGACATTGTTGCAAGAGCTAATTCGTACCATTTACATGGAGAAGAACTGTGTGTGTTGTACTCTTGTAGAACATTAGAAGATGCAATAAAAGTAGCAGAAAAAATGCGTTCAGCAGTTGAAAGAGAAAGTCAAGAAAGAACAAACCACAGAGTTACTGTTTCTTTAGGAGTTGCACAATACTGTCCAGACGAAGAGGATTTTATGCAAACAATTGAAAGGGCCGACAGATATATGATTTGTGCAAAAAGAGAAGGAAAAAATCAAGTATACACAAATGAAGATAAAAGAGATATACTATTTCCGATAAAAATGAAGTATTGGTACAAAGAAGGAGTACTAAGTTTAGTTGTTCACGGAGCAGATCGTGTTGTCCACAACGTAAAAGGACTTGTTGGTAGAACAGCAACAAGAATATGTCGAGTAGGACAAGAGTTGTATAGAAAAATATAATACCATCAGACCCAAAATTTTATAAACAATTCATTCTTCTTTTTGTATGAAATGATAGATGTTACAGGAAGCATATTTCTCGAGATAGGTGTAGTTGTGATTATAGCTGCTATTGCTGCGTACGTTCTACGGCTTATTAAACAACCGCAAATCCTTGCATATGTTCTTGTAGGCGTTCTTATAACACCCGTGTTTCAACTTATTACAAATACTAGTATTATTGAATCAATGTCTGTTATAGGAATAGTGTTTCTTCTGTTCATTGTAGGGTTAGAAATGGACCTCAAATCGTTACGAAACGTAACGTTAGTATCATCATTAGGTGGCCTTATCCAGATACTTATTCTCTTCGTGGTTGGATATTTTGTATCGCTTTTCCTTGGATTTCTTAGTTTAGAAGCAGCATATATTGGTTTGATGATTGCATTTTCATCAACAATGGTTGTCATGAAACTTCTTTCAGATAGGCGAGAATTGAACACATTACATGGAAAGATAACCATAGGAATTTTATTAACACAGGATGTTGTCGCTATCTTTGCATTATCTGTGTTAACATCGATTAACGGGTTTGAAATTTCGCTTCTGGGAATTGCGTTCCTTAAGTTTATTTCATTGTTTATCATTGCTTATTTGGCAAGTAGGTACTTATTTCCTAAAATATTCCGTTTCGCAGCAAAGAATCACGAACTTCTTTTAATCTCATCACTTGCAGTTTGTTTCTTATTTTCTTTAGCGTTTAGTTATTTAGGATTTTCTATTGCGATTGGTGCATTCATTGCAGGTATTGCTTTAGGTAACTTAAAATATAATCTTGAAATTATCGGAAGAGTAAAAAGTTTGAAAGATTTCTTTTCACTGATGTTCTTTGTATCGTTAGGGATGGGTCTTTCGTTAGCGGTTGTTAAAGAAATGTGGTTACCTTTGGTTGTTATTCTTGCCATTGTAATCTTTGCAAAACCATTTATCATTATGACAATTTGTTCGTTATTCAAATATACAAAAAAACCCTCCTTTTTCACGGCAAATGCACTTGCACAAGTGGGAGAATTTTCGTTGATTCTTGCATCGCAGGGATTTATATTAGGCCATATTTCACAAGAATTGTTTTCACTTACTGTTATTATTACACTTATTTCTATCACACTAACATCATACACGATACAACACAGGCATTTCCTGTATAAACTTCTTGAAAAACCATTGAGTATTTTTGACAAATTCACGACAGAAGGATTAGAATATCTTCCTAGTGAGGTAAAACCAAAAATTATATTATGCGGCCACAATAGGATTGGATATAGCATTCTTCAAAATTTAGTGAAAGCCAAAAAGAAAATACTTGTTATTGATTATAACCCTGAGATTATAGCACGCCTTGTAAAGGAAGGATATCATTGTATTTATGGTGAAGTTGCAGATGAAGAAGTTATTGAAAGAATGAACATTCGACAAATTTCGATGCTTATCTCAACCGTTCCTGAACTTCGCGATACTCTTTTTCTTATACGAAAAGTTCGAGCAGTGAATAAGAAAGCAAAAGTTATTGTAACTGCGAACGATATTGATGAAGCGTTACGATTATATACGGAAGGCGCTGATTATGTTATTCTCCCACACTTTTTGGGCGGCGAACATGTTGCACACCTTATCGATAAAGTTCGTATAAAGAAAATTGATTTAAACGAAAAACGGAAAAGTCATATCAAAAACCTTAAAGAACGGAAAGAGATTGGTCACGAACATCCTAAACAAGAGTAGAAATATTAATAAAACAGGTTCCTTTCTTAGAACATATGAACTTTCAAAAGATTCCTCCCGTTGATGTAAGTAAACAAATTTTAGAGTTGGCATTTCGGAGAGCACGAATTAAAGGAAAACAAAAGAACTTACAGGGCAATTGGCTTCAGATAATACGTAAGAAAGAAAGTCTTAAGTTAGACATTGTAAAAGAATCAATTTATCAGCGGTTAGAGAAAACAAGAAACTCGTTTCCAAGTACAAACGACTTATCTTCGTTTTACTTAAAATTGATGCAGTTAACATTAGATTATCCCATGTACAAGAAATCGTTAGGTGCGGTACAATGGTCCATGAGAAAGATACACACATTACATAAAGGTTATGTAAGCAAGATTAACAAAACAAAAGAGAGAGAAAGTATCAAAGATTTAACTACACAATTCTATGGGCGGATATCATCTGTCCTCAAACAGGTCGATCCGAATTTCATCTATCTTGAAAAAGCACGGAAGATTATGCGATCATATCCGGATATTAAAGACATGTTTACCATTTGTATTTATGGCTTTCCTAATGTGGGAAAAACAACGTTTCTCAACAAATTAACAGGAACTAAAGGAAAAGTTGCTGAATATGCATTTACAACGAAAACCATCAATGCGGGATATATTACTATTGATGGAATCAAGATTCAGGTGTTAGACGTTCCCGGAACACTATCTCGGCCAGATACAATGAACGATATTGAGGCACAAGCTGATTTAGTACTAACGGAATTAGCAGACGTTATTGTGTATGTGTTTGACATAAGCGAGTATTGTGGGTATTCTGAAAAGGAACAAGAACAATTGTTCAAAAAAACAAACTTGGAAAAAAATGTTATTGTATACCTTAGTAAAAAAGACTTGCTTGATGAAGAGAAAATTGGTGTATTTAAACATAAACATTTCACAGAAGAAGATATTAAAGAAAAGATAGGAAAATTAGCACAGAAGTATGAAGAATTGAAGAAAGAGGAAGAAGAACGTAAAGAGATTACAGAAGAAGATACATAAACGATAATCCCTATTTTAGATTAAATGGTTTTTGGTCAAATAAAATGTACAATTGGGTTTTGGTCCAAGAGGTTTCATAGTTGTTCAACTTAACAACTTCTCAAATCGGAAACTTTATAAATAAAAAAAGTATTCTACGATGTATCAATGGAATTACAAGAAGAAAAACTGTCCCGAGCAATTAGTGCATACTCTCGAAGACAAATTCTACGACTTCTTGCTGAGAAAGAATTGACTGTAAAAGATATTTCTAATCAAACTAAAATGTCGGTATCACTAACATCACGACATTTAACATTGTTACATGATTTAGGATTTTTAAGTGTACGGAAACAATATCCTAACAAGTTTTACTCCCTGAGGATACAAGGAATCACATTATTATTAGAAATGTATGACAAAGTATTAAAGAAAATATGAAAAAGACAATGAAAAAATGCTGCAAGAGGAAGAATAAAATACTACTAAATAGTGGAATAGTACTTATTCTTCTACTTCTTGCATTTATGTTCATAACAAGCCTGAGAAGTAATTCTGTACCAGGAGAGTATGAACCGCTAATCAACATGAAAACAATGGAACCGTTCTTTGCAAGTACAGGTAACGTCCTTACGGGAGCAGCTATCGGTTTAGATGCAGACATTACGATCCAAGAAACGTACTGTGGTGGTAATTATTCAAGCGGTGATTGGATTATAAATGATTCTTTAGAATGTAGTGATGAAACGATTAATGTTACAGGAAGTTTAACTATACAAAATAACATTGAATATGAAGTTAGTGAGTTTTCAACGTCAAGCAACGCGCATTTTGACTTACGAGGAAATTCTGCGATTATCAGTTCAGCAATTCCAAGTTTAATAGTTGAAGATACGCCAGAATATACGGCAGATTGGGACTCTAATGCAGCACATGAATTTTATATTGTCATGAACGAAACCGAACATAAAATCAAAATATTTACAAATAATTCAGATTTAAGTGACAAACTCTATGGGATCGATATAGACGACTCTGATAGTAGTGGAAGTAATATTAATATTGATGGAGATGGAGGAATTGATATAGTTTGGGGATATTATGGTGGTGCTGGTGGCACTATTTTAGCACTTTACAATTCTACTTTGGTAAATTTTGATTATTTGGATATTGGTGCTGGAAGCGGCCAGATTGTTGATGATAGTGATAGGGATGCTAGTTTATTACGGAATTTTACAACATATTGGATAAATTCTGGTAATGCGTTTGAGTTAGTTATTGAAATTAACGGAAGTTGGATTGATAAAGATATTCAAGCTGTTGACGTCGTTCCATCGTACACAACGTTTAAGAATTCTGAACTAAGTACAACGGGCCAAGGGATATTAAATTTAACAGGAGTTACATTGAACATCACGGGAGACATTACTGTTGACTCACAATTAAATGTTGAAAGTTCAACTATTCAATTTGCTATGAACACAAATGGAAGTTCTAACTTTAGTGCGTCCTCTGGAAGTTCGTTTGTCATTAATAGCAGTAGTATTACAGGTAACGACAGCACAATGTATTGGGGATGGCAAGTTGCATCTGGTAGTTTTAATATAACAAATAATAACATTTCATATAACGGATATTCTGATGATGAGACATATAATAATTATTTTAATGTAGGGTCGGGAGGAGGGTTGATTTATAATAACAATTTTGATAATTGCGCATATGGTAAAGGATGTTTATATTTAAGAAGTGGAAATCCAACAACAAACATTAGTAGGAATAATTTCACATCGCCAGGATCAAGTATTATTTTATCAGGGTCAACAGGTACCATAATTGAGCATAATCATGTTTATCAGATTAGTTTATGGGATGGAACGTCAGGAACAATTAACAATAACACATTTTCTGGAAATGGATTGTATTTAGGACAATTAGATGGCACACAAGGACCTTTAAATTTTGTTATTCAGAATAATAACTTTTCAAACAATGCAAAAATTATTGATTATAACAGTACTGGAAACAATACGTTAATTTATAATAACGAATTTGGTGAGATTAAATGGTATAACAAAACAAACCTTACTGTTACGGCGAGCATATTGATTGGAGTCAATGTATTTGTTGACAATAATTCTTTAGGGGTTATGGGTGATCCAGTTAATCTTGATAATTTAAACACGTCAGCAGAATTAATATTTTATGGTATTGAGGTGGATACCGCCGTTCAAATATGTAAAAATACAACTGGAACATTATCAAATTGTCTTGATTGTACTGCTGATAATAATTGTAGTATTGCAAGTAATACTGTTAAAGCGAATGTTTCGAGTTTCAGTAATTATAGTATCAATGGAACGACTGTTATTGATATGGGCTCTGACGAGTACCCTTACTGGGACACGAACGATTCAACTATTGTAACAACGTACTCTAACACAACGTATTCAGAATTTAACATTTCATGGCAGGACGATAATAATGTAAGTACCGTATTCTTTGAATCAAACTATTCAGGAACACCAACAAATTATACTATGAACAATGTTACACTTAACATATACAATTATTCATCTATTCTCCCAGCAGGTGGACATTACTGGAGATCATGGGCGAATGATTCAACGGACCAGTTAAATGAATCGGACTATTGGAACTTTACAATTACAGAAGCGGCAAGTACAGTAAATCTCACACTGAATTATTCTGAAAGTAACATTACCATCACTAACGGTACGACAATTGACATTAACTGTTCAAAATTAACGGGTGACGATGAAGGAACAGTTAATTTATACATTAATGGAACGCTTGTAAATTCAGGAACGGGACCTCTTGGTAATGTAACATTATTTGAGAGTACGGGTGACCAGAATGCAACGTGTGAATACGTTGCAAGTCAAAACTATACAACAACGTCAACGATATATTGGATTTCTGTTGTAGACTTTGACGATTTACCAAATGTTACACTGATAGAACCTGTTGCAAATTATGTAAACGATTCTGCAGCAACTATTGACGTTAATTTTAGTTGTAATGCAACAGATAATTATAATCTTACAAACATTTCACTTTATTTAACAGATGCTGATAATACATCATTCGCTTTCAACCAAACAACAAGCATTAATGGAACGACAAACGAGTCAAGTTGGACAGTATCGCTTGGAGTAACAGGGAACTATACATGGAGTTGTCTTGCACACGATAATAACACACAATCAGCATGGGCAGACGAAAATAGAACAATCGAGTTCTCATCTAACACACCACCTTACTGGGACACGAACGATTCAACTATTGTAACAACATATTCAAACGCAACATACTCAGAATTTAACATTTCATGGCAGGACGATAATAATGTAAGTACCGTATTCTTTGAATCAAACTATTCAGGAACACCAACAAATTATACTATGAACAATGTTACACTTAACATATACAATTATTCATCTATTCTCCCAGCAGGTGGACATTACTGGAGATCATGGGCGAATGATTCAACGGACCAGTTAAATGAATCGGACTATTGGAACTTTACAATTACAGAAGCGGCAAGTACAGTAAATCTCACACTGAATTATTCTGAAAGTAACATTACCATCACTAACGGTACGACAATTGACATTAACTGTTCAAAATTAACGGGTGACGATGAAGGAACAGTTAATTTATACATTAATGGAACGCTTGTAAATTCAGGAACGGGACCTCTTGGTAATGTAACATTGTTTGAGAGTACGGGTGACCAGAATGCAACGTGTGAATATGTTGCAAGTCAAAACTATACAACAACGTCAACGATATATTGGATTGCTACACTCCTACAAGATAATGCTCCTAACACAACATTGATAACACCTTCAGAAGGTTACACAAACGATTCTGCACAATATATCAATGTTGAATTTAATTGTACTACAACGGATGAGTATGACCTTGCAAATGTTTCATTATATCTAACAGGTTATGACAATAGTACATTTGTACAGAACATGACAACTAGCATTAACGGAACGACAAACAGTTCCAACTGGACACTATCACTTGGAACTGGGAATTATACATGGAGCTGTTTAACGTATGACAATTCATCACAATCTTCATGGGGAAATAATCATACCATTGTTATTAATCGATCGACAAATAGTGTAGAATTAAATTTAACCGTAAGCAATTCAACGCCACTCCATATTATTGAAAGAGAAGCACATACTTTTACGCTCAATAGTGTTACTGCAACATCCGCCAGCATTACGGCTGCATCTTCTCCCACAACATTTTCTGTTAGTGTTGGCGGGACGCAGAACATTGATGTTGAAGGAGGAACAAATTATGATTATTCGGTCACGCTTGATTCAGTATCAATCGGAAGTTCAAGTGCTGTTGTAACAATTGTACCTATTGATGTTGCTGTAGCAAGTGGTGATACAGGAAATACAGGAGGTGGTTCTAGTGGAGGCAGTAGTAGTTCATCAACAGCAGGAGAAGCAGAACCTGTAACAGAAATTACACAAGAAGTACCTCCTGCACAAGAACAAGAGATCATACCGCAAGAGAAACAAGAAGTTGAAGTACAAGAAGAAATAGAGATAACGCCCGAAGAAGTTCCAAATGGAAGACAAGCATTGTTTGGAATGGCACTCTGGACAGATACTAAAAATATTGTTGATAATTATGGAGTTTATATTTTTGGATTTATTATATTCTTACTATTGCTCATTATTACTCTACGCGTAGTACCATATGTGAAAAAACAAAAAACAAAATTTCATACACAAAAAGAAGGAAAGTATGCACCAGTACAGAGGATACCTATTATCCCAAAAGAGAAAATACCAATTACACAATGGAAAAATAGGAAAATGACAGACTTTGAGAAAAATTTAGAGAAAGAGCTTGATGTTATTAATACACGGATTACTGGTCTTAGAAATGGAAGTGTTGTACCGTCACGAGAGAAATCATTTGTTATGGAAGAAATACCAAAATATACATCATACGAGAAACGATTAGAACAAAAACTTCGTGATGTCAATAATCAGTTACATGGATATTCAAAACCAAAACCACAGATATTAAAAGAACCACATGATAGGAATCTTAAACATGAATTAAAAAAAGTAGAAATGGAAATTGCTACTGTTAGTACAATGAATCCAAAACAGAAAAATGTGCGAATAGTCTTTCCATTTACAATGGGCCACATCCGAACCGGTACATTAGAAAGAAAAAAATTATTTGAAGAACGTACCAGAATATCGGACACACTTACAAGAAGTGTGAAAAAACCATCAGTTTTTCTTGAGAACAGTATCCCTAAGAAGAAAAGTAAAAAAGAACTGAAAGAGGAACGAAAAGCTGTTAGAGATGTGCAAAGGATATCAAAAAAAATTGAAGGAAAACATCCTGTGCCACCGAACGAGTTACAAGAAATCGAGAAGAGAATCAAAAAATTACAAGAAGATATTCGTAGTGAATCAAAATAGAAAAAAGCGAAGATCTTAAATTTTATTGAACAACAACTTTGCATATGCACGGAAATTTTTTCGCTGCACGTGCAAGCGCTTCTTTCCCAATTTTTACATTAGCTTTGTTAATTCGTAGTTCAAGTAATGTTTGTCCTTCCCGTACTCGTGCCGCTGAACTGATAGACTTTCCAAACGCTTTTTTCATACCTGTACTCAGCCTGTCAGCACCTGCTCCCGATGCTAAAGGATTTTCACGCAAAACGTGAAATGGATAAATCTTAATACGAAGATGATAATCTTTTCCAAATGACTTTTCAAGTAATCTGTTTGAAGTCATCCGCGCAGATTCAATAGCATTATGTCGTATGTTCATTCTCCTGGTTGAATTAAGACAAACAACAGAATCATATTTCTTCTGTGGTGTTCCCATATCAAACTTAATAACTTTCATATGAGGGAAACCGCCACGAACATAATTTTTCTTAACGTACTTACTAATACGAGTGTACGGCCTCTCAATGTTCTGGTATGCCACGAATTTCCTAAGTTTCACCATATTCCCTATTAAAAAGTAGCCTGTTTATAAAGATTTCGAGCTTATTTATGTAGCTTCCCAACAAGTTGTTCCATAAGCCAGTTTCCATACCCTTTATTTGGTTCAACTGATATTTTCGTAATGCACGGAACGGAATACGAGTGCAGTTTCATAATTGCTTTCTCAATAAGGGGAAATGCTCCTTTTTCAGTTTTAAGAATAATGGCATATTCACTCTTTGTACATATCTTTTCATTCCACCAATACATACTTTTAAGAGGAAACATGTTTACGCACGCAACAAGTCTTTCTTTAAGAAGGTGCGTAGATATTTTTACGGCTTCCTTTTTTGATACTGAAGTCACGTACAAAAATACGAATTGCATGAAAAGAAATGAAAAAATACTCCTATTTTAATGTTTCCTTTTTGTGGTACTACAAATGACTTAAATTACCCTTAAATGATAATAATAAGATTTATATATATCATAATTATAAGAAAAACACAATGCGAAAAATGCTTGTGATGATGTTAATTGTTCTTATTGCATCGTTTGTGTACGCTGTAACATTAACTGCGGACTCTACCGACAGAGTAGAAATACATACAGCAATTGAAGGGAAGTTATGTAAAGAAAGTGATTGCGGCCGATTTATTGGAGGAATCGCAAGTGTCTTTCCAAAAGGGGGTGGCGATCCTGTTAATGATTTTGTTATTTTCGCTTTTAGGGATAACATTTATCGAGCCATAACATCAACTTTTGTTCGTCATAACACAACAAATGAACTCATAGCATCGATTGGAAAATGTTCTATTCTTGATCCAACAGCAGAGTATGGTGAAAGAAATATAGATTGTAGATATATGATAGGCCTTAATGAAAGTAGAATAATAAACGTTCAATTAAACTTTGATACAGTAGGTGTTGGAGAAAGGTTTACATCCGAGGAACGTTCTTTGTGGAACTTTTATAATGATGTTGAAGGGTTCCCACATACCACAAACAATTACAAATTACGTATAATTGAAGATACAGTCTCAAACATTGTGTGGAAACCAGGTGAGGAAACATTAGGATGAAAATAATTTTTGGTATTATTGTGATGTGTATATTGTTCATTTTCACGTCAGCGTGTATTCCAACAAGTACTACTGATGTACAAGAGTGTCAAGAAATCTGGCAATGTAATGAATGGGATGTTTGTATGAATGATATACAAACAAGAATGTGTTTTGATATTAACGAATGTGGTAATACAACATTTAAACCATCAGAAACGAATGTGTGTGGTCAAGAAAAACATGTAGAAACATATGATGAGGTTAATTATAAAGACCCCCAGATAAAGTTCGCGATACAAGTTCTCAATGTGATGATTGAAGCATTAAACAATAATTAATATTAAATCTTACATCTCTTCAGGCGCTTTAATTCCTAATAAACCCAAACTGTTCTCTAAAACCTGGCGAACACAGTCAACCAATAACAAACGAGCATTCATTTGATGTTCCAACTCTGACAGAACAGGACACGAATGATAAAACTCGTTAAATGCTTGTGCTAACGAAATACAATAGTTTGCAATATGGTGAGGTTTTGTTGTTTCTGCAGCTTTCATAACAACATTAGGAAAATCGGCAAGAAGTCGTACAACGGCCCGTTCTGCAGGAATTGTAAATGATTCAAAGTGTACATTACCCGAAACTGATTGTGCATATTGAGACGAAGCTTTACGTAGGATTGAACATGCTCGTGCATGTGTATATTGTACATACGGTCCAGTTTCGCCCTCAAAACTTAACGACTCTTTTGGATTGAATATTATATCTTTACATGGATCAGTTTTAAGCATAAAAAACTTTATTGCAGCCAACGCAATAAACTCTGCACGTTTTTTAACTTCTTTTGAAGATATCTTTGTGTACCGATCACGAACTTCTTTTTCCGCAAGGGCAGATATCTCATCCATGATATCATCAGCATCGATAACAGTTCCTTCCCGCGATTTCATCCTTCCGGAGGGAAGGTGAACAAGACCATAACTGCAATGATATAGATTCTTTGCATACGGACGTTTAAGCAATTCTACAATCTTGAATAATTGTTTAAAATGAACGTTCTGTTCAGACGCAACAACATACATCATTTTATTAAAATGAAAATCTTTGTAGCGTTGTTCTACACACTGTAAATCTTGGGTAATGTACACAGAAGTTCCGTCTGCACGTAAAACCACTTTAGTAGGAATGTTAAACTTTTCAAGTTCTGCAATAATACCATTTTCTTTTTCTTTAAAGACCCCTTTTGCAAGACCTTGCATAACAATCTCTTTTCCTTGTGTATACATTTCTGATTCAAAATATTCTTTTTCAAACGACACGCCGAACCGTTTATACGTTTCGTTAAAACCATCAAGTACCCATTTATTCATCTTTTTCCATAACGTGAGTACGTCTGGATTTCTCATCTCCCATTGAACAAGAAGGTTTTGTGCTTCAGTTTTAAGTGATTCACTTTCTTTACTTTTTTTTGAGAAGAGAACATAATAATCTCCTACAAAATGGTCACCTTTCTTGTCTGGCACTTTATTTTTTCCCCACTTTTGATATGCAAGCATTGACTGGCAGATATGAATTCCTCTATCATTAATAATGTTCACGGGATGTACTTTATTTCCTCCATACGAAAGAATGCGGCAAAGAGCACTCCCCAGTGCCATATTTCGTAAATGGCCCAAATGAAGGGGCTTATTGGTATTAGGACCACAATATTCAACAACAAGAGTTTTCTTTTCGTTTCCTGTCCCGTACGTTTTCTTTTCTGTATGTATTTTTGTAAGAACATCTTTTGCCATAACAGAATAGTTTACAAAAAAGTTGAGGTATGGGCCAACAACATCTATCTTGGAAAGAAATGGAGGAACTTTAATTTTCTTTTGGAGTTTCTCTGCTGCTTCGTGTGGGTTCTTTCCTAACGTGAAACAATGAAATGCATATTCCCCTAATCTTGGATCTGGTGGCGTTGACAGTATTGTTTCCACTTCATCTTGTGTAAGTTTCGTTTCTTTTGTGAGGAGTTTGATAATTTGCTGTTTGAAATCCATACACAAAAAGAATAATGGTGGGTTTATTAAATTTTCTTAACAAATAAAGAGAAAATGGAGTTAAATAAAAATGACAGGGTATAACTTATCCACACAACGTGATATCTATATTACTATAGTCTCCGACAAAAGTAAATTATAAGTACTAGGACATCTTTCTATTTGGAATGATATCTAAAAAAGAAAGGGAATTAATTGTTAAGCTACACCAAAAAGGCAAAAAACAACAAGAAATCGCTGATTTGATTGGTTGTAGTCAACCAACAGTCCACAAATGGATTACGCGTTCTAAAATGGGTAAAACATTGGAAACT
>Ga0210057_1005735_pt1 | contig 15831 bp, 16 predicted proteins | sample CryGeyCG2114_010_2_FD_183968 | JGI IMG/M metagenome (GOLD analysis project Ga0210057, IMG submission 183968) | Groundwater microbial communities from aquifer - Crystal Geyser CG10_big_fil_rev_8/21/14_0.10 (SPAdes) (version 2) | ecosystem: Environmental > Aquatic > Deep subsurface > Groundwater ...
TGGGTGGTGGTTTGGTCGGTGTTACCATCGGCATCATTATCGCTAAGCTTGTAGAATTTGCTTTCATTTACGCCGTCGGTCCAGCCTTCCTAGTCATAACCATTGACCCTTTACTAATCTTAGGGACATTATTATTTTCCTTTCTGGCTGGTGTCTTGTCTGGGTTAGCTCCCGCTTATCGTGCTTCCAAATTGAATCCAGTCGATAGCTTAAGGTATGAATAGAAAAGTTTGAATGAAGGAGTAGAAATAATTAAATAAAGTAAACGACGAACAACCGACATCAACTAAAATGACAAAAACAAAAAAAGTCTTGATTGAACTGAAAGATGTTTGGAAAACTTATCATCTTGGCGAGACGACCTTAGATGTTCTTAAAGGTATTAGTCTGGAAATTTATCAAGGGGAATTTGTCGCTATCCTCGGTCCTTCCGGTTCTGGAAAAAGTACTTTGATGAATCAGGTGGGCATCTTAGATACACCCACTAAAGGCACCATCAATCTGGAAGGTCACGACATTTCAAAATTATCTGAATCAGATTTGGCTGCTTTAAGGGGCAAGAAGATTGGTTTTGTCTTCCAGCAGTTTAATCTTATCCCCACGCTTACGGCTTTAGAGAATGTTACCTTACCAACCATTTTTCAGAACATGCCGGAAGAAAAAAGAGTAGCCCGTGGCAAAAAGCTTCTAGCCACTTTCGGTTTGGCAGAACGTTACGATCACAAACCTTCAGAACTCTCTGGTGGTCAGCAGCAACGTGTAGCTATCGCTAGAGCGCTTATCAATGATCCAGATATCATCTTGGCTGATGAACCTACCGGGAACCTTGATTCCAAATCAGGTCAGGCAGTGATGAAGATGTTGACCGATTTACATGAGAAAGAAGGAAAAACTATCATCTTGGTAACCCATGACGTTAACTTAGTCAATTACTCTGGTCGGACAATTTATATCCATGACGGCGAAGTGCAGAAAGTGAAGACGCACGAAAGTGTCTAACTAATCCCCATCTATATACAGAAGTAATCGTTTCTAACTATATAAATCTTTATAAGTGTCTTTTAGTCCAATTTTGGATATTATTAAAAAGTGAGGGTGATTATAAATGGAACAAAAACAATTAGACGAAGTTGATGAGTCTTATTTTGGCGATGATTTCATCGATGACGATTCTTTAGCCGATCTGGAAGAAGTTAAGATCGAACCAGTCAAGGCAGAAAAAAAGACTAAAGCTGATAAGACTATCAAAGCAAATTCTGAAGTCAAAGCTGAGAAAAAAGAAGAAAACAAAAAATTGGAAGCTAGTGAAAAACCTAAGCTGGAAGAGAAGGAAAGCGCTGATCCTGATCGTAATGTAGAAACTAAACCTGTTGAAGAGCTTCCCAGCAAACCTAATGAAAATCTGGTCAATCCTTGGGCTGATGACAAGGAACCTAACAAAGGCTCAAGTTGGAAAACTTTCGCGGGCATTTTAGTAGTGTTGTTAATTTTCTCCGTGTTTACAAATGGATTTAATTTCTCGGGAGATCAAGATGACACTAAAGTTACTAGTGCCGCTGTCTTATCCTTGTCTGAAGCAGAACAGAAAGCTTTAGATTATGTTAACGACAACTTATTGCAGGCACCATTCACCGCTGAAGTTGAATCTTCTGCTGATGCCGGTGATTTATATCGTGTCACTTTAACTGTCGCCGGTCAAGCCGTTGATTCCTATATCACTAAGGATGGGAAACTATTTTTCCCGCAAGGTTTCGATACAACTGCTGTAATGGAAGAAACTAACACTCCTGAAGAAACTGCTGAACAAGTAGCAGAAGTCAACGAGGAAGTTAGCGAAGCTATGGGCGAAACTCCTGTTGAGGAAGTCCCAGAAACAACAGAAGAAACTCAGATGGAAGAAACCACTGAACCAACAGAAGAAGTAATTGAACCGACCGAAACTACAGAAGTAGAAGAACCTGTAGTGGAAGAACCAACCAACTCTGTTGTGGCAAATGTTGAATTATCCTTAGATGCTAAACGGTGGTTATTCACTCCTGACACTTTAACTGTGAACAAAGGTGATAAAGTAAGCCTAACTATCAACCCCACTGATCTAAGTTTCACCTTCGCTATCCCTGGTTTAGGTGTTGAGCAGGAAGTAACCGGGCTTACCACCTTAGAATTCACTGCTGAAGAAGCAGGAAGTTTCGATTTCACTTGCAGCAGCTGTGAAGACTGGCGTGGTATGGATGGAGTTTTAACGGTTGAATAGAAAAGTATTTAATCTATTTCTTCTTCTTTTTTTACAATGAGAAAAAAGCGTGAAAAATTATTCAGTAAGATTCTAGTACTTACTTTCTTGGTTTTAGTTATTTTAGGTTTTACTGTACCTGGATTCATTAATTCTGCTGATAATGTTCCTCTAGCTTCAACTCAAGCTGAACCAAGGTTATGCAATACTGATGCAGATTGTTACCTTTCTTGTGGGGATAATCCTGAACCTTCAGCTTGTGTCCAAAACCTTTGCCAGAAAAATTCTTGTAGTGAAGGAACCCTATACACAGTTTTGGATCAACCCCTAACTTTCAGTCTAGATGTAGAAGTAAACGGCACTTCTTTAGATTTTTCCACTCGAATTAACACACAAAACTTCCTGACAACTTTCTCTGGTAACCAAGTTAGTCTTTTTGCTAAAAATTTTCAATTAGAGCAACTCTTTGAACGACTTAACCTGAAGTTGGATGACGAATGTATTTATGTTGATAACAATGTTTATTGTAACTCCCAAGATAATCATTTAACGATGCAGGTTAATGGTGCTGAGAGTTTGGCTTATGCTAATTATGTACCGCAGCAAGATGATCAGATCAAGATTGTTTATCAAAAAATAGAACCATGATTTTATAAATGGCTTCTTTAATTTTAAGTCTATGATAAGTTATGATAATACCTTTGCTGTTAAGTTGTTAGCACAACCTGACCAGAGAGAATTTCTTAGAACAATTCCTGCAATCAGGAATCTGGAAACTTTAGTCGGTCTTAGTGATTTAAGCTTGATAGATGTTTCTGCTCATCCTGCTAGCCCTACCACCAGACTATCATATGAAGGTGTTGCCTCACCAGATTTATATGCTCATTTGCTGGAACATCTGGAAGGTCAGCAAGTAGTTGATTCCGGCAATATCCTTGAAGCTGGTCGTCAAGATGCAGGGCAACCTCAAGAATCAGAACGGATAGTATTTGGTGTTTATGATAACTCGATACATGTATCATTAAGAGTTTATAACCCTGGATACAAAAGGTAGATTTTTAGTTCATTTCTTCAACTTCTCACTCGCTATCTTCCAAAGGTGTTCAAAATGATTCCTATAAGTTTCTGCAATTGCCTTATTCTTAATCATCACTGCAGTAACTGGAGTATCCCACGTTACAATTACAACTTTATTCCCATAAACAAAAGTATTAGTAGGGTTAAACTGTTTTTCTTCTAGAAATCTATATTCTGTAGTTGGTGCTAATTTTTTGTCAAATTGAAAGATGCCCTGCTTTTTTCTGGTAATAATCCTCTCTTTTATTTTTTCACTTCTTAGATCTCTAAAGTATTGTTTCATAAATACGGGGATAGCCTCTTGATAATTTTGGTCGTTAATACCTGTAACCATCACTTCTTGCCTAGTTTTTATGATATCCTTAAGAAAATATTTTAGTCCTTCCTTTCCCTTAAAAACTTCAACAAACGTATCCTCTCTAGGAATTTTTGTCATCGCTTCTAACTCAGGTAGAATTTTATCCACTTCTTGTTCCTGCTCTTCTAAATTTCTTTTTTGCTCTTCTAGATACTGCTTTATTTTGCTGGGAGAAGTAGCTTGAAAATATTTCTTAGCTCCTTTATAGATATGAGTAACCAAACCTTTATTCATCAACTGTTCTAATTTATCATAAATATGCACTCTATAGATATCTGTATTCTTGCCGATTTCATACGCTGTACTAGAACCCGACTTAAGCAGATTGAGATAAATTTTGATCTCGTTCTCTGTTAGGCCAATTTTTCTCAATATTCCTATACCCATAGACTTGTGTTTAATTTCTTCTTATTTAATACTTTCGTACTAAGATGGTGCGACAAGATTTAATAAATAAATTAGTGTGACTACATCAAGGTGATAACAAATGACAAATGAAACAAAAAATGACCTTGAACAAAAATTAAGTAATCCAGAAAAGACGGCTTATCGAATGGTTACTACAGATGACTTCGGAAAAATATCTTATCATCAAATGATTGATGATGAAAGCATAGTGTATGCAAATAGATATGGGCAACAGATGTATCTGCAATTTAAAAGTACTAAAAAGGGGGGAAATTCTTCAGGGGAGGAAGTTTGGAGATATATTCCAAAATGGGGAGATGGCAGATATTTTTATGTTAGAGAAGAAAGTTGCCCCACAGAATTGGAAACTTTAGAAGATAATAGACTTGTAAGTGAATCGCAAAATTTGGTTCGTCTTTCTGGAAATGGTTTTCAGCCAGGCACTATCTATCATGATGGAAGGTCTTGTATAGCCTCTTTTGATGGAGAAGGACTAAGAAAATTTGCAAGAAATATTCCTCACCTAAATAATTACTTTGAACGCATTAATTCATGGATGGATCTTGCTCAAAAAAGGTTTGATAACAAGGAAAAGTAAAACTGAGATGTAAATTATTTTTTTTTATTATATTGAAAAATTTAGATAGTGATTTTCAGCAGTGATTCTATACCCCCCTCTTTTAGGGAGAACACTTTTGGTAGATTTTTCATAATTCTTCATTCTTTTCAACACTTCACCAATCTCTTTAAAAACCAACAACTCAACACCATAAAACTTATATTCCTTCTTTCTCTTTAATCATCATGACTTTTGCAACAATAACTGAATTTCTGGACAAGATTGCTCCTTTAGCTGAATTAAATGCTAAAGAGTTAGAATTATTGAAGACACCTAACAAGGTCTTGCAGGTGGAACTGGAAGTTAACGGTAAAAAATATCCTGCTTATCGTGTACAATTTAATAACGCGAGAGGTCCTTACAAAGGCGGCATCCGCTATCATCCGGAAGTAAATCTGGATGAAGTAAAATCTTTAGCCTTCTGGATGTCCTTGAAAACTGCTGTCGCTGATATCCCTATGGGGGGCAGCAAAGGAGGAATTACTGTAGAACCACACACTTTATCTCCAGAAGAATTGCAAGAATTAAGCCGCGCTTGGATCCGCGCTTTTGCTGACCATCTTGGTCCGCAGATAGATATCCCTGCCCCTGATGTTTATACCACCCCGCAGATTATGGCTTGGATGCTCGATGAGTTTGAGAAAGTCAAAGGTTACCAGGCTCCTGGGGTAATAACCGGTAAACCTTTAGAAGTAGGTGGTAGTTTAGTGAGAGATATTGCTACAGCCTTAGGAGGAGTTTACGTTCTGGAAGCTGCTATCGAGAAACTAGGATTAACGGAAAAAACTGTAGCAATTCAAGGGTTTGGCAACGCCGGCATGAACGCTGCCTTATTGTTGCATAACCTTGGCTACAAAATAGTTGCTGTTTCTGATTCCCATGGTGGCATTTATAACCAAGACGGCTTAGATCTTAAAGAACTTATCAGGATAAAAAAAGAAACAAAATCTGTCGTTAATTATCCGTCAGCTGAAAAGATCAGCAATGAAGAATTATTAACTTGTCAATGTTCAATCTTGATTCCTTCTGCTTTAAGCGGTGTCTTGACCGTTACTAATGCTGATCTGGTCAAGGCAAAAGTAGTGTTGGAGTTAGCTAATGGGCCTACCACTCCTCAAGCTGATCGTGTCTTGCATGGTAAGAACGTTTTAGTCCTCCCTGATATCTTGGCTAATTCTGGTGGTGTTACCGTTTCCTATTTTGAATGGGTGCAGAACAATTATGGATTATATTGGCACGCTGATAAAGTAAAGGATCGACTTAAAGAAAAGATGATTACAGCTTTTAACCAATTATGGACTGCCTATTCAGCTAATGAACATGATTTCAGGACTAACACTTACATCCATGCGATTAAGAAAGTTCTAGCTGCGGAAAAGTTAAGGGGCAGGGTTTGATTTTTATTCTTGATTTTTTTTATCATTATTTCCAACCAAAACTAATATAAAACAACTCTAATTCTAGCTAGCTTATGTTACGGACACATACATGCGGAGAATTATCAAAGACAGATGCAGGTAAAGAAGTCACCTTAGCTGGGTGGGTTGATTCCGTCAGGATTGGCGGTAAGATTGGATTCCTGGATCTAAGGGATCGCTACGGGAAAACCCAAGTCTTCTTAAACAAGGATCTGGCGCATGAATTTAGGAATCTCAATAAAGAAGACATTCTGCAGATTACTGGTGAGGTACAGGCTCGTCCGGAAAACCAAGTTAAAGAAGCCGGCACTGGTGAGATTGAGTTGTCCGCTAAATCTATCACTTTACTGAAAAAAGTCCCTACCCTACCTCTTGACATGAGTGGTGAGATTGAATCTACTGAAGAAACGAGGATGAAATACCGTTATCTCGATTTAAGATCAAAAGAGATGCAGGATGCATTGCTGTTACGACACAATTTAGTCATGGCTGTCCGTGAATTCATGGATCAGGAAAAATTTGTTGATGTCGAAACTCCACTTTTAGCTAAATCAACTCCGGAAGGTTCCCGAGACTATCTAGTGCCGGCAAGAAATTTCCCCGGTTCATTCTATGCCTTACCTCAATCACCGCAGATATTTAAGCAATTGTTGATGGTTGCAGGATTTGATCGTTATTATCAAGTAGCTCGATGCTTAAGGGATGAAGACTTACGAGCAGATCGGCAGCCAGAATTTACCCAGTTAGACATGGAATTATCATTTATCGATGAAGAAGATATTTATGATATTATGGAAAGATTGATGGTCTATGTTTTCCAGAAAGTTCTTGGTGTGGAATTAAAGACTCCTTTCCGTCGGATGACTTATAGTGAAGTCATGGAAAAATATGGTTCTGATAAACCAGACTTAAGGAAAGAAACTGGAGAAGAGTACGCTTTCACCTGGGTGACAGATTTCCCACTTTTCGAATTTTCTGAAGAAGAGAATAGATTTGTAGCTGTGCATCATCCCTTCACTGCCCCTCATCCTGATGATATGAAGTATCTGCATGATGATAAAGGGAAAGTACGTTCTCGTGCTTATGATTTAGTATTGAACGGCTTTGAGTTGGGTGGCGGTTCTATCAGAATCCATGATCAGCAAGTGCAGGCTGAAGTTTTCAGAGCTTTAGGATTATCCGAGCAGGAAGCGCAGGAGAAATTCGGTTTTCTGTTAGAAGCCTTGAAATTCGCTCCACCGCATGGTGGTTTAGCTTTCGGTCTAGACCGTTGGGCGATGTTGATGGCTGGCAAGGAAAACATCCGTGAAGTAATTGCTTTCCCTAAGAACAAGGAAGGACGAGATTTGATGATGGATTGTCCAGCTAAGGTAAGGGACGAGCAGCTAAAAGAATTGCATCTGAAGATTACTAAGTAGGTTTGATAAAAACACCTAAACTTTTTTAAATTACCTTCTTTATTACCTCTTTTTAAGATGAATTATTCTAAACAACTGGCCCAAGCCGCTCTTGAGATTAAAGCGATAAAACTGCAGCCTAACCAACCATTCCGTTGGGCTTCCGGTTATCTGATGCCGATCTATAATGATAACCGAAAATTTCTTTTCTATCCGCAATATCGTGAATTGGTCATCGAAGCTTTCGCTGAAAAAATCAAAGAGCACAACCTACAACCAGATGTTATTGTTGGTGTCGCCACTTCGGGAATTCCTCACGCTGTAGCTTTAGCTAATAAACTAAACTTGCCGACAGCTTATGTAAGAAGCAAGAAGAAAGGTCATGGCTTGCAGAACTTGATAGAAGGCGTAGAAACTTTAGAGAACAAAAAAGTAATCATCATTGAAGATTTAATTTCCACCGGAGGAAGCGCCTTAGAGGCTGTAAAAGCAGTAAGAGCAGCTGGTGGTAAAGTCTTAGCTTGTTTAGCTATCTTTAGCTATAGTTTAGATAAATCCGAAGAAAACTTCAAAGATGAAAATTGTCCTTTATTTCCCTTATTCACCTACGATCAATTATTAGAACTAGCAATCCAGGAAAATTATCTTACAGTAAATGATTTGCAGCTGCTACAGGAATGGAGAAAAGATCCTTACCGCTGGGGTGAACAATTCAAGGAAAAAATCATCCTCACGGAACAAGAACAAGAAGCACGAAAAAAATTATGTCTGCCTTTAGACGATTTAGCAACTTTAGAAGAGGTAAAATCATTAGTAGAAGAATTATCACCTTATGTCGGCCTGTTCAAGATCGGCAAAGGTTCCTTTACCCGTTTCGGTCCGGAAGTGGTAAAGTTAGTACAAAGTTATGGTTCGGAAGTTTTCCTTGATCTCAAGTATCACGATATTCCCAATACAGTCAAAGATGCCGCTAAAGCTGCTGCTGAATTAGGTGTGTATATATTTAATGTCCACGCTTCTGGTGGCTTGGAAATGATGCAGGCGGCAAAAACAGGAATCCAAGACTCTCAACATAAACCAAAAATTATTGCCGTAACGATTTTAACCAGTCTTGATCAAGAGCAACTAAACCAAGAATTAAATTTGTCTGGAACTGTCGAAGAACAAGTTTTGCATCTTGCTAAACTATCCCAACAAGCTGGTTTAGATGGCATCGTTTGTTCTGCTGCTGATCTTACATCCATAAAAAACAAATTACCTGCCGATTTTCTTTATGTAACTCCTGGAATAAAAGGACCACAAACAAATGCTGGATCTGATCAGAAAAGAGTTATGACCCCTGGAAATGCCCTAGAAGATGGCGCTTCCATCTTAGTTATCGGCAGAGCAATAACTCAAGCTGAAGATAGGAAAGCAGCAGCCCTAGCTGTATTAAAGGATATGATTAAAAAATAATAAATTCATAACTTCAACTTCTTTCCAACTTATCTTAATCTTTATATACTTAAATTATTTTCTTAGTTATGGTGAATAAATATGACGCTTAAAGAACAATGGAATACGATTAAAAAAAATTGGTTGATTGCAGTAGTTTTGCTGTTGTTTGTCTTGACTCCTTTGATTTCCAATGTAGGTCAGACTTTTACACAAACTTTTGCGATGGATTCTTCAGCCGGTTATGGTGTTGCGGAAGAAGCAGCCATGATGAAGACTAGTTATTACCCTAGTCCGACCTATGGCGATTTTGCTCCAGAAGTGCAGGAGAGGATAATTACTAAAACCGCTTATTTAAGCAGTGAAATCAAACGCGGCGAATTTAATCTTGCTGAAAATAATCTTAAATCAATAGTAACTTCTTCCGATTCTTTCCTTTTGAATGAAAATTCTAACAAGTATGGGGAAGGCGTTGAATCTTATTATGTTGGTTATTATACTATTAAGGTAGAGACGAGCAAGTATGATGCTGTCCTTTCTCAACTACGGGAATTGGGTAAAGTAACTTCTTTTAACGAGAACAGGAATGATATTACCGGAAGTTACACTAACACCAAATTAGAGCTTGAAGTAGAAAAAGAAAGGTTGCAACGGTATAAAAATCTTTATGCTGAAGCAAAATCAGTAGACGAAAAGCTAACTCTTAATGATAGAATATTTGATGAAGAAAGAACTATCAAATATCTGGAAGATTCCTTAAAGAACATGGATTCACGCGTTGATTATTCAACTATCTCTGTAACTTTGCAGGAGAAGCAATCTGGCTATCTTGGCGTGGTCTTTGTGAAGTTCTCACAGTTAGTTAAATCCTTAGTTGACAGCATCAACAGTGTCTTGAAGCTTATCTTCATCGTTCTGCCTTGGGCTGTTGTAGTGGGAATTATCTGGATTTTAGTGCGAGTTTTCCGCAAAGGTAAAAAGAAACGATAAATTTTATTTTTTTTAACTTCTTATTTTTTTCATTAAAGTAGCTCCTTCTTGTCCGTGATAACGTGATAGTTTGCTATAATCACTTGGTCCAAAAAGGGGTATCACAACTAATTCAGCTTGGTTGCTACCATTTTTAAGATAAATTCCATTAGGGTGGGTAACTTGGTTTTCAAAAGTAATCTGTCTTAATGCAGAAAAACCGAAAGCATGGTAGGGCGCATTGGGATGGGTTGTAAAGGGTATGGAAGAAAAAAATAAATCTGGTCTTAACTGTCCTTTTCTTCTAGGCAAGGAACTAATATAAGGGGTAACAAAACTAACATAACGATTGGAAGTGGCAATTTTTTCTACTGATGAAGAAATAAAAAATTCACCTTTATTTAAGAAATAACCTTCTGGGTAATCTTTTAAATCAATAGTAGTAAAATCACCATCTTTAACTCCTTCTTGTGGGTCTAATATTTTTCTTTGATCATAAACATGGATTACATCATCTATAGTTAGGTTTAATTTTCCATTAAATCCAGCATCTTCAGCAGTAATCTTTCCCTTCTCATTTTCAACAATTAATTCACCGTCTTCAATTAACTTTGTAAGGTTATAAACAGCAGGTGGAGTAGAGATTGTCTTAACAAACAATTGAGCGAAAGTTTCTCCTGGTCTGATTCTTACCTTTGTTCCTACGGTTGTTAAACTGCAAACTGGTTTAAATTCTCTATCTCCTAAAGTAGCACCAATCTCATCTGCACAAGGTGCACTACTGGTATATATTCCTAGACGTGCATAACTACTTCTAGTTCTTACTTCTCCAAAAAGATTACCATCAAGGAATAATTTGCTGGGAAATTCCCAGAGGTAAAAATCATTAGGTCTAACTACCAATCCTTCTATGGGGATTTTTATTTTTTCTCCAGTAGCTGGCTTGAGCAATTCATCCCCTAAACCAATATCAATTGAAAAAGCTCCGATTTCCCCATGTTCTTCTAAGCGGATTGCGCCAATTTCTAAGGCTTCTTTTAGATGTTCGTGTGCTAATATCCCCATTTTACCTCCAAAAAAGAGTGTAATTAAAAATGTTACCTCTCATTTTTAACTTCACCAATTATCAACGGAAATCTTTATAATATACCTTCATAACCTAAAGCCGAATGAAATCTAGCCAAGATAAAGCTCTGCAATACCACGCCGACAAACCGCAAGGAAAGATCACGGTAATCCCGACTAAACCCTGCAATACTGCAGAAGATCTAGCTTTAGCTTATTCTCCTGGTGTGGCTGAACCGTGCTTGGCAATTAAAGATAACCCCGAAGATGTTTACAAATATACTGTCAAAGGCAATCTTGTTGGTGTTATCAGCAATGGCACAGCTGTTCTAGGTTTAGGTGATATCGGTCCAGCAGCTGGCAAGCCAGTAATGGAAGGCAAAGGAATCTTGTTCAAGCGTTTCGCCGATATCGATGTTTTCGATCTGGAGATTGCTGAAACTAATCCAGAAAAATTTGTAGAGATAGTAGCATCATTAGAACCAACCTTTGGTGGAATTAATCTTGAAGACATCAAGGCTCCTGAATGTTTCTATATCGAAGAAGAGCTGAAAAAAAGGATGAACATCCCTGTCTTCCATGATGATCAGCATGGCACTGCCATCATCACTGCCGCCGCTTTGAAAAATGCCTTGGAAATCGTCAATAAAAAATTCTCTGAAATTAAAATTGTCGTCTCGGGCGCTGGTGCCGCAGCTATAGCTATCTCCAACCTCTTGATTGACTTAGGTGCGAAAAAAGAAAACTTTCATATGTTTGATAGCAAAGGTTTGATTCATCAAGAACGAACTGATCTAAGTGATTTTAAACTACCTTTCGCGCAAAAAAAATCTGCTACTCTAGCCGAGACAATGCACGGCGCTGATGTTTTCTTGGGACTTTCTAAAGGTAACGTTCTAAATAAAGAGATGGTAAGATCAATGTCAGAAACTCCCATCATCTTTGCCATGGCCAACCCCACACCGGAAATTTCTTATGAAGATGCTAAGGAAGCCAATCCTCGTGCTATCATCGGCACAGGTAGGAGCGATTATCCCAATCAAGTAAATAATGTCTTATGTTTCCCTTTCATCTTCCGTGGCGCCTTAGACACGAGAGCTAAGGAGATTAACAAAGAGATGAAGTTAGCTGCTGTTACTGCTCTTGCGGAATTGGCACACGAACCGGTCACCAAAGAAGTGGAGCAGGTCTATGATCAATCCTTTTCTTTTGGTCCCGACTACATCATCCCTAAACCTTTCGATGAACGGGTGTTATATCGTGTAGCACCAGCTGTAGCTAAAGCTGCGATGGCTTCCGGTGTAGCTAATAAACCAATCGAAAACTTCGATAACTATGTTGCTCATCTTAAGGAGACAGCGGAAAGGCTCACTAGAGGAAGATTCTGTAATGATGTGATGGAAGGGATTTGCAAGAATAAGTAATTTCTAATTTTCTTTTTCTAATCTTTTCTTTAACACAAACTGATACAAGACATATAACCCTAATGTAGTAATACTGCCTAATAAAAACCATAAGGCGATACTTGGACCACTACTAACCCCTGTGCTTATAGCAGTTGGAGCCGTTAGCATCATCGCACTATCGGCAGCATAAGATTCAGCCATCTTAGGAGCAGCTTCCATCACTAAAGAACTACTGCTTGTCTTGCTCAGCAATTCAATCACTGCACTAATTCCCAGAACAATCAACCCTACCGGAAGAATTCCTTTTAGTTTTTCTTTCAACCCTTGAATTTTCTTAGGCGCAATGATAATATATTTGTTGGCTAATTTGTAATGATTGACTTCCCTACCTTTTTGTGAATAATGGAACTCTTCAACTGTAACCAACCCAGCTTCCTGTAATTTCTGCAGGTGGTAATGTACTGTGGAGATCGGCAACCCTAACTTCTCACCGATCTTGGCTTCTGCTTCATCTTTATCTGCCAAGCAATTAAGGATTTTTCGAGAAGTATCACTGGTTATTGTGTTCGCTAACTTCTTAGTTTTACTATCTTCTAGGTCCACCAGCAGAAAATTATTCTTAGTCATAAGAACTAAATTAACCTTCTTATTTAAATATGTTATCTAGGCTTCAAGAATAGTTGAAGTTAAAATCTGACTATTCCACTGGCGTTCTCACCAGTGGTCAAGAAGTAATACCCACTTCGAGGAATAGTCAGGGTCCGAACAAGAGACCCGAGCGAAGCGAGCATGCCACCAGTCTATTGACTGTGGTGGTCTCGAGTGATTGACGGTAAATGATTCTATTTATAATCGGCTTCTGCTTTCAACGGTTTAACATAAGGCTGGATTGTCGGCATACCATTGTTATCTAATTTTAGAAGATAATCTTTCCCCTCATAAGTCAATATAGTCTTACCTAACCCGTCTTGATCTTGTTCTTGCAATGATATTTCCAGTTTGCTTGTAGCAACATAACCTGGTTGAACATCTTCAGTAGTATGAAACGAGTTGGTAGTATAGTAGGCAACACCAATAGTACTAATAGTACCTAAAATTAAACCTAACGTAAAAGAATCTCCTCTATCAAAAAAATAATTTTTTTTAGACATTTTAATCTCCTCCTAATAAAAACATCTCAAAACATTATCTTTTTAAAAACATTACCTAAAAATCAGCAGGGAATAAATAGATTCTTACAATGATGTAACCGATGAACAGGATCATCAAGGTTAAAGATTCCCATTTTCTTAGTTTCTCGTTTGTCCATAAGAAATAATATAGCAATAAAGCCGTGGCGATCTTTACTGGCAGGTCATAGACGACAATGACGTTGGGAACGGTGTATTCTGAGATCAAAGCTCCCAAACCTATCCCAAACAAAGGATTGGTTATATTGCTGCCGATAAGAATCCCTGCTGAAACTCCTGCTTTTTTCTTGATCACGGCGATTAAAGAAGTACTCAGCTCCGGTAATGCTGAAGCGATTCCCAACAGTATTATCCCGAAAAAAGAAGCGCTTATTGGTAAATAGCTAACTAAAACTTCGGATGCAGCAAGAACTTGATTAGTCGCTACTCCCATGATCACAAAACCGATCAGCATTAGGAAAATTGCCCAAAATATATTTTTTTTTGAGAGATGGTTAGTAGCAATAATTTCTTCTTTTACATTTATGACCTTAAGATAGATTAGATAAACTATGTAAGCGATTACTAATAACAATCCTTCAATTCTGTTGATCCGACCGCCCAAGGCGAAGAGCCAGACTAAGGCTGCCGCACCGATTAATGCTCCGACTTGAGCGTTGATATTCTTTTTTATAACAATAATTGCTCCAAATAATCCTATCAACCCTAAAACAAAATTCTGCTGAAAGATATCTGAGCCGATATTTGTCCCCAAAAGCAAACCAGAAAGAGTGTTCATACTGGCTGGATCCTTGACAATGTTGATGCTACCGATGATGTGGGTAAATATTTCTGGTATGCTGGTACCGATGGATAAGACGGTTAACCCAATAAATGTTCCTGAGACTCCGAAATGTTCTGCCAGACGCAGAGCATTCTTTACTATCATCTCTGCTAATACCAGTATTACTACTACTCCTGCCAGAATAGTTAATGCTTCAATCCACATACCTAAAAGTAAAATGTAGGTCTAAATAAATGTTACTGCTTGATTGACTAATATGGAACCCTAGCTGTCTGTGTCACAAAAAAACAAACAAATATTTGTTTTTTGTGCAAAAATGAACAAACATTTTCATTTTTTGCATTATTGGCATTGTTGACGTAGTCAATAATGACTTGACCAGACGAAGCTTATCAAGGATCTAAACGAAGTTTAGAGTTTTGGTCCATAAAAATCAACAGCGATTGATTTTTAGGACTGAAATGTGAAATCTATTACATTTCATGTAAGCGAAGTAGGATAGGGTTTCATAAAAGCCTGCTTGATCATTGTCTAAATCATCAAAATCTGCCGAAAATTATAAAAACTATCCTTTAACTAAACTTACAGTGAAAGAAGAAATAGATTCTATCAAAGAACGTAACAGAAAAGTGGAAGCCGACAAGGCTTGGGAAACCAGTTTTACCAGAAGATTTATCATCGCTGTCTTAACTTATTTGATTGTCGTCCTCTTTCTTTATCTGATCAATGTGCAGAATCCTTGGCTTAACGCTTTAGTGCCAACAGGAGGTTTCCTCTTATCTACGCTTACCCTTCCTTTCGTAAAAAGATGGTGGATAAACAAATTATATAAAAAATGAAAATTAATGTCGCTTCCATCAACCCAGCCAAGGTAGAAGCAGTTCGGGAAACCTTGCAGGATTATCCTCATCTTAAGCAAGCAGAAGTAAGTGGTCTTGCTGTCAATTCTGGTGTCCCCGAACAGCCGCTTACTTTAGATGAGACCATGCAAGGTGCAATCAACAGAGCTAAAAATTCATTCCAAAACTGTGATTTAAGTTTTGGTATTGAATCAGGATTTTTTCCTGTTGGCAAGACCAATACCGGTTTCATGGAAGTTTCTGTCTGTGCGATCTATGATGGTAAAAATTTCCATTTTGGTTTCTCACCAGCTTTTGAATGTCCTGATTATGTCATGAAATACATTAATCAGGGATTTGATCTCAGTCAGGCCTGCAATAAAGCTGGTCTCTCCGACAATCCCGAAATTGGAACACAGCAGGGTATCATCGGCATCCTTACTAAAGGCCGGGTTACCAGAAAAGAATATACCATAAAAGCATTACAGATGGCTTTGATCCATCTAGAAAAAGATTAAGAAAAAAAATCTATCCCTTAAAATCTCCCCAGCTGACGAATTCTTTCAACTCTTTCCGCTGACTAGGTTTCTCTGCCATTTCTGGTGATACTGTTAAATCTTCTGCAAACTTACCG
>Ga0210057_1005736_pt1 | contig 15830 bp, 16 predicted proteins | sample CryGeyCG2114_010_2_FD_183968 | JGI IMG/M metagenome (GOLD analysis project Ga0210057, IMG submission 183968) | Groundwater microbial communities from aquifer - Crystal Geyser CG10_big_fil_rev_8/21/14_0.10 (SPAdes) (version 2) | ecosystem: Environmental > Aquatic > Deep subsurface > Groundwater ...
AGAAGAGCTTTTTGCTAAAATCTACTTGCTTGCGTATCCTTTCACGGCTCTATGCAGATCAGAAACATCGCCATTATCGCCCATGTGGACCATGGAAAAACAACGTTAGTTGACGCACTGTTAAAGCAAGGAGGTGCATTTGCCAAACACGAAGTCGTGGGTGAACTCGTTATGGACAGCAATGATCAGGAAAAGGAACGCGGCATCACGATTTACGCCAAGAATACATCCATCATGTATACAGACTGCAAAATCAATATTGTCGATACGCCGGGGCACGCGGATTTCGGGTCGGAAGTGGAGCGCATTCTTCGAACAGTCGACAGCGTTCTCCTGATCGTCGACGCGCAGGAAGGCCCCATGCCGCAAACGAAATTCGTTCTGAAAAAATCTCTTGAACTGGGATTACAACCCATTGTGATTATCAACAAAATCGATAAACCTGCCGCACGACCGAGCGCCGTACTCGATATGGTATTCGACCTCTTCGTGTCACTCGGTGCCAGCAACGAGCAACTGGATTTCACGCACCTCTATGCCATCGCACGTGACGGCATCGCAAAAAGGAGTCTCGACGATGATGCAACGGACCTGCGTCCGCTCTTCGAAACCATCATGGAGAAAGTCCCGGCTGCGAAGCAGAATACCGACGTGCCGTTTCGCATGCAGCCAAGCGCTCTTTCATACGACAAGTATGTGGGTCGCATAGGTATCGGACGCGTCTACGAAGGAAAAGCGAAAAAGGGCGACTCGGTGTTTGTGAAGATGCCCGAAGGACAAACCCGACCGGGAAAGATTACCAAGATTATCGAGCGCCATGGATTGAAACAGGTTGAAGTCGAACAAGCGCTTGCCGGAGATATCGTCGCCATTGCCGGCATTCCGGATATCTACGTTGGCGAAACAGTGACGACCGATCCGGCAGCGGACCCTTTGCCGGCGATCACGATAGATCCTCCGACCATTTCGATGGTATTCATGGTCAACAATTCTCCGTTTGCCGGCAAGGAAGGAACACTGGTGACTACAAGAAACATCAGAGAACGCCTCGAACAGGAAAAAGAAACGAATGTCGGACTCCACGTGGAAGAGATTCCCAATACGGATTCTTACAAAGTGTCCGGACGCGGCGAACTTCACCTGGCCGTGCTGATTGAGAGCATGCGCCGTGAAGGATTCGAACTGCAGGTCTCACGACCCGAAGTCATCATACGCGAAGAACATGGCAAGATTTTAGAACCGATCGAACAAGCGATTATCGATGTTCCCGAAGAGTACGGCGGAACGGTCATCGATATGCTCTCCCGTCGCAAGGGAGAGATGGTCACTATGGCCACGCACGAAGGGCACACGCGCCTGGAGTTCAAGATTCCCACCAGAGGACTTCTCGGGATGCATGGAGACTTTATTATTGCCACACGCGGAGAAGGCATCCTCTCTCACTCATTTATCACATACGAATCAGACAAGGGAGACATCCCGGGACGATCCCGCGGATCGATGATTTCTAACGCAGCGGGTGAAGCTGTGGCATTTGCACTGTGGCATTTGCAGGAACGAGGTGAGCTCTTCATCACACCGCAAACCAAAGTGTACGAAGGAATGATCATCGGCGAAAGCTCGAAGAACGAAGATCTCGTCGTGAATGCCATGAAAGAAAAGAAGTTAACGAATATCCGCGCATCCGGAAGCGACGAGGCCATCAATCTCATAGCCGTGAAACCCATGACACTCGAACAGGCGCTTGAGTACATCGATGATGATGAATTAGTAGAAGTAACGCCACAGTCCATCAGATTACGCAAAAAATTACTCAAAGAGCATGAGCGTAAGAGAGCATGATTGTCGTTCTACCAAGAAAAGCATACGAAACTTGACATTTTTAAAAAATTTGTTATTATAAAAATGAAGAAAGGTTCTTTACAAGGCTCCTGTGCCACTAAGCCCATCTATCCTGTCCTTTCTATGAAAGAGGGCAGAATAGATGAGCTTAGCATACCCCGTTACCAGGGGATGGGTTCATCGACATAAGGAATTGACTCATGGCGCATAGCAGCCAGACCGTCGGGGAAAACGAGTTCTACATCAACTGCACCGTCTGCGACTGGGTGGGGATCGCGCAGGGACCGTACTGCCCCTCCTGCGGCCACAACAACTACCCCACCGACAACCAGCCGACCGTCGGGAGCAACGAAACCCCGAACAAGGAAGACGTGCAGAAGCAGTAAGTAAGCCCGATGGCAAATCCGACCCTAGCACAGGAATGTGCTGGGGTCTTCCACATACAGACAATAATCGCACATTTTTTCTACGGGTATACTTCACCTGTATGCAAGAGCACACCTATACACTTCTCGATGCAGGCAATTTCCAAAAACTGGAACAGGTGGGGTCTTTTCGCATGATTCGGCCCGCGCCGCAGGCAGCGTGGCGCGCAGAACTCCCTGCGAAGGAGTGGGAACAGGTTGATGCGACGTTTACCCGATTTTCCGGAGGAAAGGGAAGGTGGGATGTTCGTCAAAAGGACATGCCCGCGCAGTGGACTATCGATGTTCCCGTGGGAACCATGGTTCTCAAACGATCATCCTTCGGTCACATTGGCATGTTTGCCGAACAGATGACCTACTGGAAAACACTGCATAACCTGACGACACATACTGTCACTCAGTGCGGCGAATGTCGCGTTCTCAACCTCTTTGCCTACACCGGCGGATCGACTCTCGCCTGTGCAGCGGGCGGCGCATCGATCGTCCACGTTGACGCCTCCAAGCCCACGGTCGCCTGGGCGCGTGAGAACGCAGCAGCCTCGCATCTCGAAGATGCATCTATCCGCTGGATCGTGGATGACGTACAGAAGTTTGCGGCACGCGAAGTACGACGAAAGAGTACCTACCACGGTATCATCCTCGACCCTCCCAGCTACGGCCGCGGCCCGCAGGGACAGGCATGGAACATCGAAGAGAACCTGCCACACCTGCTGCAAGATCTCGCACGTCTTCTCGATACGGAATTCAGCTTCATTCACTTAAGTGCGCACTCTGCCAACTTCTCTGCACTCGTGCTCGAGAATTGTCTCCGTGCGTACTTCCCGACGAGCAGCGGCACATTCCGCACAGAGGAAATGCTCATCCCATCGCAAGGAACCTTCCCGCTTCCCAGCGGTGCCTCTTCTCTCTTCTCCCGTATCCCTTATGGAGATCAGTAGTCCTCAAAACCCGAAGATCAAAGCGGCCGTGAAACTGCGGTCATCGGCACGCGAACGTCGTGAGACAGGTCTTTTTGTCCTTGAAGGAGCACGGGAAATAGCACGCGCTCTCGCATGCAGATACGAAGTACATGAAGTATTCGTCTGCACAGAGCTCCTCTCTTCCGAGGCTTCGCAGGTTCTGAAAACCATGGATCACCAACCAATGGATGTCACGAACCACGTGTACGAGAAGATCGCCGTACGCGAGGAGAAAGACGGTATCGTTGTCGTCATGCAAGCGAAGAAGCATGCACTCGCAGACCTCACGCTTTCCAGCAAGCCATTCATCCTCGCCATAGAGGGAGTGGAAAATCCTGGAAACGTGGGAGCGCTGCTGCGCACAGCCGACGGAGCAGGAGTCGATGCCGTCTGTCTCGTCGAGACGCCGGGTGATGTCTACAACCCTCATACGATCCGCGCCAGTATCGGCACCGTATTCTCTGTACCTATTGCCGTATGTGAACGGGAAGAATTTTCGCGCTTCTGCAAGGAGCATACTCTGACACTCTTCGGCGCAGCACTCGATCCACACGCACTTTCTCCATACAAAGCAGACTTCACCGTGCCGTGCGCCATCATTCTCGGCAACGAAGCAAACGGATTGCATCCGGATACGCACGCCGCATGCGATACGTTGATTCAGCTTCCCATGCGTGGCATCGCCGATTCCCTCAACGTCTCTGTGACCGGAGGCATTTTGGCATACGAAGTCTATCGACAGAGACAGTAAACACTTGCACTCCGACGAATGAAAGCGTAGAATTGCTGTTTTGATTGTGAGAAGTGAATGAGCGCTTCTACACTTGAAAAAATCATCGTTCTGGTTGTGTGCCTCACTCCCCTCACAAATATCCCCCAACTGGTCAAAATCTACACGGAACATTCGGCGCCATTGTCGCTCACCACATGGATCCTCTATACCCTCGTCGGCCTCCCATGGATCTTCTACGGCATGTTCTACAAAAACCGCCTCCTCACGAGTGTGTACACGATTAATGTGATGATGTACCTGGGGATTCTTACGGGAATTCTTCTGTACAACTGAGCGTACCAATTAACTAGCGAATTGGATTACCAATCCAGGAGCATTCCTTTGAAGAGCCTCTTCAGAAATCCTCGCACGCCGTCACTCCCTTGCCCGTGTCCGCTTCCCTGTTCACGGGAATTTTCCGCATTCCCTCTGTCTTGGCCCATATCGTCGTCTGCTGCATTATGTCTCTCGATCTTCACGAAGTTCTTCCCCCGCATGGCCTGCTGGAAATTGTGTTTCGCCGTGTTTGCGAAACTCCACGCACTGTCATATTCCTCATGAAGAAGAGCATCACTTGCCTGCTCAAGAAGTCGTTCTCCCTCTTCAAGAAGCATTTTCCCTTCGTCAAGGAACAGGAATCCGTTCTCTATTTTCAATCGTATCTGGACAAGAGCTTCGGCATGGACTTGATGACTGATCCGAACAGCCACTTCGGCACGCACACGCAGTTCTGCATCTCTGCTCTCTGCCTTGTTGTCATCCAACTTTTCACCCTCTTCAGATTGTCCTTCTCTAGAGGAAGACTCTGAAGAACTCGACGAGGAAGAGGAGAAAGAGGACTCTGAAGAACTCGATAAGGATGATGAAGAACTTTGATGCAAAAGAATATCAATAGCTGCTTTTGCATCTACGCGCCCAAAACCTGTGCGCATATCAAAACCTGATGCATCGATGTCCTGTGCGGTACTCGTCAGAATATTGTAGACATCCGCAGGTGTGAGCGTGTCATCGATACTGTGCAGGAGCGCCGCCACGCCGGTCACATGGGGGGTGGCCATGGACGTTCCCGACCACTTTCCGTACCCCGCATCCGGACATGTTCCAGCTGTCTCACAAGGAAGTGACGAGAGAATGCCGACACCGGGAGCGGCAATATCAATGGGCAGACCGTAACTGGACCATGGCTGCCAGACATCATGACTATCCACTGCTGCCACGGCCAACACTTTGGAAGCACAGGCGGGAACCGCCACACCTTCTCCATGCATGCCGCCATTGCCCGCAGCGGCAGCGACAACGACACCCTGATCTACCGCCCAGTTCACGATTGCCGCCAGAGGATCTCCGTCACAGTGGTTGAGAAACGCTCCGCCGCCAAGGCTTAAGTTGATCACATCAGCTCCCTGCATAACCGCCCATTCGATACCGGCCACAATATCTCCCTCCAGGCACCATCCTCCGTTGTAACAGATCTTTCCCACGAGAAGTTCGGCATCGGGCGCCACACCAAGTACGCGATTCACCGCCCCGCCATCGTCAATGGGTTTCACTCCCTGTCCAAGGGCAATACCAGATACATGCGTTCCATGACCATGGCCATCCGTTGCGTCCTCATCCGTGAAGTTCACGTAGGCAGCCATTCTGCCGACGAGTTCCGGATGGAGCACATCAGCACCGGTATCCAGCACGGCAATGCGCACACCGGCTCCACTCACACCCAGACCATGTACCTGATCAACATGCATCTGCGCATTCGAGGGGAGGTCCTGCATGCGGAATGCGCGCTCGGGCCGCACTTGCAGTAATGACAAATTCTTGGGACAGGACACACTGAAAGATCCGCGCAAGTCGTGCTTCCTCGTGCATCCTCTCCCAACGAGACGTTGCACCGTCCGTGCATTGTCCGTGCCAAGGATGAGACGCTGTTCCTGCTGGCAGAGACCGACTTCTTCGCAGGTAGGCACATGTCGCACCGCATGTAATTCCACTTCTCTGCTATGCACCTCTCTGCGTTGTCCCACTTGTGCCAGAAGAATCGGAGCAGAAGACGAAACACCGAACCCAAGAAGAACTCCGGCAACAAGAAACGTCCAGGAATGACTACGAGTGTTTGGTGTGTGTTTCTTTTTGGACATCAACTCATTGTAGCACAGAAATGTATTCCTGTCATTATTGTATTTTCCTGTCATTTTGTTGTATAATGCAGAAAATGATACGTGATCTGACAGATAATGAAATCCATGCACTGCTCGATCAGCAGAGCTACGGTCATCTTGGCTGTCTTTCGCCGAAAAACACCATCTACATTGTACCGGTCACCTACGTCTACAAGGAACATGCTCTGTACGTTTTCTCTTTTGAGGGCACGAAAATCGACTACATGAGAACCAATCCCAGTGTCTGTTTTCAGACAGAAAAACACATGAACGCAGAATCCTGGCAAAGCGCAATCGTCTGGGGACAATTTGAGGAACTGACAGGAGAAGAGCGCACACAGGCTTTCGATCTTCTGCTTGAGCGACTCTGGAGTGAATCGAACAGAGATCACCCTCTGTATTTCCCGTTTCGAAACTCACGCGAGACACTCGAAGCCGCAAAACATGAGGAAAACGTTGTTCTGTACCGCATTACCATCGAAAAACAAACAGGACGCATGGAGCAGTATGAAGGTACGTAAAACGGACATTCGCTGTGAAAAACATAGAAAGTCTGCTATACTGAGCAGATGCCCCTGAGTCCCGAATCCCTCTTTACTCAAGCGCTCGAAGCGGGCGCATCGGATGTGCACCTTGTCGCAGGATCACCTGTGCTTTTTCGGATACAGGGCACACTCACACCACAGAAGGAAACCATGACAGCAGACAGTATTGCCTCTCTCATTGCAGACATCCTTCGCCCGGAGCAACTGGAACGATTTACAAAAGAACGGGAAATGGACACCGCATACGGACTCAAAGACGGAACGAGACTCCGCATCAACTGTCACTACGAAAAGGATCACATGGGACTCGCCGCGCGATTGATCCCGACAGCTGTACCCACACTGGCGGATATCCGGTTCGAAGAAGCCGGAATGTACTTCTGCGGTCTCGAAGACGGACTGGTTCTGTTTACGGGACCGACGGGAACGGGAAAATCCACATCGCTCGCAGCAATGATTGCACACATTCTGCATGAGAAACCGGTGAATGTGATCACTCTCGAAGACCCCATTGAGTTTTTGTTTGCCGATACCGGAAAGGGAGTTGTACGCCAGAGGCAGTTCGGAACGGATTTCCTGTCGTTTCCCGAAGCACTCAAGCACACGCTCCGTCAGGATCCCGATGTCATCATGGTGGGAGAAATGCGCGATCCAGAAACCATTGCCGCAACGCTCACGCTCGCAGAAACAGGCCACCTTGTTCTCGCCACGCTACACACGCCCAACGCCGTGCAGTCCATCACGCGCATCGTAGACGTGTTTCCCGCACATCAGCAAAACCAAATTCGGTCACAACTGGCACTCTCGCTTCGCGGCGTCATTGCACAGCGACTCTTACCACGCAAAGACGGCGGACGCGTAGCGCAGCGCGAAGTGATGACCATCACTCCCGCTGTTTCGAACATCATTCGTGAAAATCGCCTGCACGAGCTGATCTCCGTTCTGCAGACAGGAGGCAAGCATGGCATGTGCACATTTGAGCAGGATCGGGAGAGACTAGAGAAGGAAGGGTTGGTAGAAAGCTAATTTTTCAAGAACCAGGACCACCAACATTCCCACTACCAAAAACGGTGCAAAGGCAATGCGGTCCTTGCGCGTTTTCTTTCCGGTCACGAGGAGAATACTCACAACAATACTGCCCAGAACATAACTCGCGACAAGCCAGTGAATCACTGCCGTCCAATGCCCGAGGAGCGCGCCCACTCCCGCGCCCAAAATGATGTCTCCACTCCCGACCCACATGCCTCGACTGAGAATCCACTGAGCGGCAAAGACACCGGCACCCAGAATCATGGCTAGATGATCAAACTGGCCGCTGCCCACTGCATAGAGAATCGCCCCGGTGACAAAGGGAATACTGAGCACATCGGGAACAGTCTGGGTTTTGACATCAATGATTGCGATCAGAAGAAGAAGCCAGAGAAGAAGGGCTAAGACTAAGGTGAGAATGAGAGAATATGGGACAATCCACAGTGCCAATACAAAAAGGAATACTGTGGCCACTTCTGTGAAGGGATACAGCCAGTGAATGGACATCTTACACTGACGACATACTCCTCTCTGTACAAGAAAACTCAGCACAGGAATAAGCTCTCTTATGGAAAGTTTTTTCAGGCACACTGAACATCGTGAACGCCCACCCATTCCCTTCTGCATTGGTACACGAAATACGATCGTTGTCCCGAAACTCCCAAAGGTCAAACCAAGGAGAATGAAGAGGAGGGTAGTGAACCAAAGAAAAACCTCCGGCGTCATTGGCTATACCAGAAATCCGAAGTACACCAGGACCAATCCCAGACCCAGAGCGGCACTTGCCGCCCACTCTATTTTATTCCCCCACCATTTGACAAAATCGAGCATGAGTCTTGGTGCAATGAGAATCACGATACCTTTAATGAACGCCACCCAGCCGATAAGCGTGACGAGAACGGCCCAGTCCGACCCCCAATAGTTGTGGAGGTATGTCACACAGAACCCAATCATCAATGCAATCGCTCCGCCATAGTACATGAGAGCGGGACTCTTGCTGAAATCCGCCAACACCATTTTGTAGTGCTTCTTCTCAACGAGAAATCCAATGCCCACTACGATGTAAAGCACACCGAAGAGCTGCGCGAGAAACTGAGAGAGTTGCATAGAGAACAAGGGGAAATATGGGTTCTATTGTAGGAAGAGACAAGGAAATTTGCATTTGTTTCTCTTGTAAAAGTGTGTTCCAGAGCATGGTACACTAGATTTGACAAATATTAATTACATGATACACTATTCCAGTTCTGGCTTTAGGAAGCCAGAAGGTTCTTTTACAGGGAGGAGAGTTTCTCTCTATATGTGTGCAAGTAGTAGTGTGCGCCCTTCGACAAGCTCAGGACGACACACTGCTGCTTGCACCGCTTGGATGCTGTGAAGAGAGAAGGTTCAGCACGTTGCTGGTCTTCATTTCACAGCTGAAAAGCACTGTTCTCTGGAGAGGAATCTCATGAAAGCGTTCCACCTCGACGGTCCTCGGCGGTATCTCGGCCACGGACTCAAGTTCGCCGGAGGCGAACTGGTCCTCGGGCTCGAGACCACCGAAAGCGACAGTGTCCTGCTCTACGTCAGCGGAAAACGGGTCGGCGACAGCGCCATCCAGCTCGGCGAGAAGGCCCACATGATCACCTACAGCCGCCGCGACGAGGATGGCCTCGTCGAAGCGATGGTGGTCCTCGACCCGGGAGGGAGTGTGAAGGTGTTCGAGCACGACTTGGTCGTATTCAACTCGCCGAAGCAGCAGAAGTTGCTGCTCATCGGGCTCGACAAGTGGCGGGATCCGGAGCCGCGATACCAGTCGAAGCGCGACCACGGCGACCGCCGCAAGGGCGGCAGCAAGCCGCAAGGCAAGCACCGCCAGCACGACGGCCAGCCGAGCCGCAATGGTCAGTTGACGACCGCCAAGCGCTTCTCGGTCACGGATGACACGCCGGCCAACGCGTAAGTCAACTCCTCCCTGTTACCCCGCACCCCTCGCAAGAAGGGTGCGGGGCATTTTTTGTGTCATGGTGAGCCTGTCCGTCCGGCAGGCGGGCCTGTCGAACCATGCTATACTTCTTTTGCGAATGCAGTATTCGCACTGCTTTTTTACAGCAGAGAGTTCTTCACTAGTACACACAGAAGGAGAAACACATGACCATCAACAGCGACTGGTTTATTGCGTTGGCAACGGAAATTTCCAATTGCCATCCGCGACTGTACGTCAAAAAGGAGAGGCAATCGGACGAAGACCACCTCCACCACTATCTGATGTGGCGATACCACATGGATGACGGAGACGAACAAATCGGCCATCAGTTGGAAGGCTACGGCCTGCTGGCAACAATGTACCCACACCCACTACACGGTCTCCTCGATTTCATTCATGACGTGATGGAGTTCATTAAGAACAAGGAGGTGAACAATGCATACGAGGTAGGCATGCGCCTCATCCGGAATGCAGGACTCCCCTTCTGCACCTCCGAAACATCCCGCAACGAGTGGGAAAAGCTCTTCTGATCTCTGCTGACTGTAGAGACGTCCCATCGGGACGTCTCTACATTTTGCTACACTGTCACTATGCCCCGCATAACCTTTGTCGAAGTCGACCCCGAAGACACCCACTTGGTTACAGACACATTTCCCGATGCGACTATCATCTCCACTCCCCTCAGTGAAGCAGATGCATTGAAAAAGTGCGCAGGTACGGAAATTTTCTCCGGCATGGTCTACTCTCCCATTGGTGAAACAGAACTGAAGAAACTCCCAAACCTCAAGCTTATCTGCACACGATCTGTCGGATTCGACCACATCGACCTCCATGCGTGTACGAAACGTCACATCACCGTGTGTCATGTTCCCGACTACGGATCACATGTGATCGCGGAACATGTCTTTGCCCTGTTACTATCCGCAGTGCGTCACATCCGTGAAGCGGACGAGCGCGTGGAACATCACGAATTCGATTATCACGGACTGCGGGGGATCGCCCTGAAAGGAAAAACACTCGGCGTGATCGGTACCGGAAAAATCGGCAGCTGCGTCTGCCGTATCGCTCACGGATTCGGCATGCCGATCCTCGCATACGACATTTATCCCAATACTCAACTCGAGCAGTACGGGTTGCGGTATACCGACCTTGAGGACGTTCTCTCGCAGAGCGATATCATCACGCTCCATACGCCGGCAACCCCGGACACAGAGCACATGATTAACCGAGAAACAATCCTGCACATGAAAGACGGCGTCATTCTCGTGAATACCGCACGCGGCTCTCTCATTGACACACCGGCAATCGTTGACGCACTTCGCTCGGGAAAAATGCAGTACGCGCTTCTGGATGTGCTGGAGCACGAGAAGAGCGTGCAAGAGGATGCCAAGCTCATTGCCTTGCCCAACGTCATCACTACTCCGCACATTGCGTTCTTCACCAATGAAAGCGTGGAACGCATGTACCGTGAATGTATCACGTCCATCGAACAGTTCTTAGCAGGAAAAGAACCCGACCATATGGTGAAACCTCTATGACGTCCACAACAACTTCCATTCGCGTAAGCGCATTCCCGATTGCGAACATTGACGAAACGTACCTCTCCTTTGCGATCGATACGTCGTACATGCTGGGCGGGTGGTGGTGGGGAGATAGACATGTGCGTTTCAATCCCACTATCGGCGCCAATCGCATAGACCCTGCAGATCTCTCACACGCACAACTCATTCGGTACGCAAAAGCATTGGGGCCAAGCATACTCCGTATCGGAGGAACAGAAGCAGATACGGTGTGGTATGACATCGATCACTCACGGAAGAAACCAAACGGTTGTCGTCTCACGCTTACAAAGAAACGATGGGAAGAGATTCTTACATTTGCAGAAGCTATCGATGCACGCATTCTGTTCACGCTCAATGCTGCAAAACATGTCCATACCGCATCTCTCATACAGTACACACGGAACAGGACCGACCGTATTGCCGCATGGGAATTCGGCAATGAAGTGAATGCCTACCCTGTAACACACATCCATCGACTTCGCCGCTTGCAATACATTCGCGACCTCGCCGTGCTGCGAACAACACTCAACGAACATGGCGACGGCAAGATTGCAGCATTCGGCAGCATCATTTGGCCTGTGATCGGTGAGCCATTTTCTTACCTCAAAAAACCTCTCTCGCAAACCGAGCAACTGCTGATGAACGCTGCCCACCCCGATATCATCACATGGCACTACTATCCGCAACAATCTACACGCTGCCCGATGCGAACCTGTAGGGCATCGGCACAGACGCTCCTGAGCCCAAAAACATTCATCCGCGCATCACATTACGCAGAACAGATACACACATGGACACAAAAATATGCACACGCAGACGTGTGGCTTGGAGAAACCGGCCCAGCACTCTGCGGCGGAGAACCTGGACTGTCTCAAAGTTTTTTCAGCAGTCTCTGGTGGCTCATACATCTGGGAGAAATGGCCAAACACCATCAATCCTGCATCATTCGCCAAACGCTTATCGGTAGCGACTACGGCCTTATTGATGACAACACCATGCAGCCCAATCCCGATTACTGGACCTCGCTTCTCTGGAAGAGGCTTATGGGACAAGAAGTGCTTGATGTACAGATTGATGGACCGGAAGAATTGAGAGTGTACGGACATAGAAATCCAAAGACTGGACAAAGGTGTTTTTTACTTATCAATACACATCCCACGCAACCATTTTCTGTACACCTATCAGAAGGAACGAAAACTCTCTACCATCTCAGCAATCCAAATCTCCTGGAGAATTCCCTCTATTTGAACAATAAAGTAGTTCAGAAATTTGAAGATATAAAAGGACTGAAAATGAATGAACATGAAATACATATTGGTGGATATGAGGCAGTCTTCATCCAAGAAACATCCTCTCCCCCCAACTAAAGAGTCTCCTCACCCATTGGATCTCCCAGTACCAGGTTGTCACCGTATTGAGCCATCTCCCACACACACGAATGACTATGTGACCAATTCTGGATTCCGGCCGAGGATGTGCGAGAGGTGGAGCAGTAAACGAGTGGATGTGTGGCAGAGAAAACTTTGTCGGATCGAGATTGTGCCATATGCCACCTGTGACATACTCCGTTCCTTTCACACATGGATAGTATCCACACTCCATGGCTTCAGAGTACAGCGCATCAAGATCCTGTTGATCAAACTCCGCGTCGAACCCGATTCCCCTTTTATAACTCAACGCAAACATGGGCTTATAGAGGTTATGCTGACAACGAAGGAGTTGAAGGTGAGCGTTTCCTCTCGACCCTGTTCTGCAAGGAAGTGTCAGACTCTCAAAGAGCAAGTAATCCTGACATGTATGAAGGTAGCCCAAGTCTGTTCCATAGACATGGTGCATATTCACGCGTGGATCGAGTGAGTTCGTGCCAAACTCCTTGCCATACACATGTGCAGTAGCAGCAAGACGCTCAATAAACTGTCGAAGAGACTCTGCACGAAATTCCATGTATTCTTTCGATCGGTTACACCACTTTCGCACACGACGAGGAATAGGTATACCAAATGCATTCTGACAAGAATCGCAGGCACACCCAATGAATGATGACGATCGGTTCTTCATGCCGGGAATGCCCATCTGTCCCATGAAGACATTGTCAACATACACGCCGTCTATACCCAATAGACATGCAAGACGAACACGTTCTTCCAGAAACTCCTGAAACTCAGGGTGATTCACACATACCAACTTGCGGCCACGATGATAGGGAATGAACTGCCCATACTCGTCACGACAGAACCAGTCTCGATCTTTGAAGTCTTCAAACACAAGATTCGGCCCCTGAACATACGCGTGCACACGGATACTCGCATCACGAAAATTCTGCAATCGATCTGCGAGAAAGGCATAATCCTCTTCTTCTCTTTCTTCAGAAAATCCCCAAGAGTACGTGACCCACATGTCGGTCACACCAAATACCTCTTTGATGCGCATGAGATTGTCTCTGTCGTACGCACGCAAAAAACTCGCAGTATCGACTGGAGGAGAAAAATACTTCAGATTGATCATGCGAATCGTCCCCGGACCGCCCCACAGATAGTAGCCAACACGCGAAGGAAATATCACAGACATACAATCTCAACAAAGAAACTGCAGAGCATTCTCCACCACCTTCATCCGAAATTCTTCCGTCTCTTCTTCAACAACGTCCCCATCCAAATGAATTTGTTTACGAAATGCACCCCGAATATTCATGACATTGGATGAAAGATGCGTCGTGCGAGCAGAGCGCCGACGGAGAATGTAGAGTTCACAGAAAACGCGCAACAAACCGACAATAGTCACGTTATGAAATACATACGCCTGCATGCCCTTCGTAAACGGATCATGCTCCGGAATGAGTGTGCGTGACGCATCACTCAAAAATACCAGAACACTGTGTGTTTTAACCTCGCAACACTCTTTATCGTCGCAAATGTAGGTAATAGATTGGTGGGGAAACGAAAACGAGTAGCGCACTGCCGCAATCACGTATGCAAAAAACCCAATGTGTTTCTTACCGTGAATATCCGCCCGCAAGGCAATTTCCGCGAGCCGTCCGAAGCAGGCAGAAATGAGAAACACATGACGGTCATTGAGCAGCGCAATGGGAACGGACCTTGGATCAGCGCGTACCATATGCTCCAATGCATTCGTGGTCATAAGAGGAATTCTGCGCACCAGTGCGTAGACATTTGCCGACCCGCCCGGAATAAACCCTACAGGGATAGAGATGTTCCGATGATAGAGTTCCTCCACGATCGCACGCAACGTGCCGTCGCCACCCACCACTACCAACCGGGTCGCTCCAGACTGGGAAATGCGTGACGCAATTTGGAGATCGGCAGGTGACTGTTCCCGGCGATTGAAATGGAGCCAAGTATAGGGAATGTTGTTCTTCTTGAAAAAGTCTCTCACCATCTGCTCCTGGTTGAGGAATTTTTTTCCGCCGGACGTGACGGAGTAGATGATGAGATAGTGATAAGACATATGCTACTCTTTGTGTATTCTATACCGTTTTCTCACTATTGGCACCGGCATTGCAACAGCAACATTTCTTACCTGGATCAGTTTTTTCGGGATAACGGACTCCGACTTCTGGTGGCACATCAAAGCTGGCCAACTGATGTGGGAGACAGGACAACTGACCCAAACGGACCCTTTCGCCTACACACGCGAAGGACTCCCCTACATTGCACGACATGAGTGGCTATCACAACTTGTCCTGTTTGGAACGTACACGCTGGGAGGACCAACAGGAATTGTGCTTCTGCGCATTCTCTGCACATTTCTGATGTTCGGCACACTTCTTCTCATTGACCGCAAGCGCCTCTGGCCCAATGCCATTCTAGTCATGGCTGCCGCCATTGTGATCCGCCAGGGACTCATTGAGAGACCACAACTCTTTTCGAATGTGATGTTTGCTGCAATGGTGACATTGGGGTTTTGGATGTTGGACCAAGAGAATAATGGTGTCACCCTGAGGTGCAAATATTTCTGTGTATGGATTCGAGGCTTTTTTCGCTTTGCTTCAAAAGCACCTCACCATGACACAGAAATATTTGCCACGAAGGGTATACGATTACTCATTGCTATCACCCTCCTCCAACTCCTCTGGGTCAATCTCCACGGCGGAGCAGCAGTGATGTCACTTCTTGTTTTCGGAGCAATATGTGCACAAAAAACATACGATCATTGGCGAAACCCACTACCTACTCATTACTACCTTCTCTTCTTCGTTCTCACCTTAGCCCTACTGCTCTCTCCAAACCATATCCACAACATCACGTACCTCTTCTCGCTCTTTACAGAGAACTCCTCTGCCATTATCCGTGAGTGGAACCCCAGCCCGTGGCCAGAGTATCTCATGGAGACCGGGCCGTTCTGGATCATCGCACTCGTAAGCCTTCTACTCACGCGAAAACACTGGATCGCCACCGGTCTCATTCTCCTCGTGACAGGGTACCTTTCACGCACTGCGTCACGACACGAAGCGCTGTTTCTCATCGCCGCACTCGGCTGCACGTTCTATCAGCTGAAGCACAGTGCAAAATGGACATCCTTCGTGGCTTCGCGTGTCATGGTAAGGTGTTTTGGAA
>Ga0210057_1005738_pt1 | contig 15822 bp, 23 predicted proteins | sample CryGeyCG2114_010_2_FD_183968 | JGI IMG/M metagenome (GOLD analysis project Ga0210057, IMG submission 183968) | Groundwater microbial communities from aquifer - Crystal Geyser CG10_big_fil_rev_8/21/14_0.10 (SPAdes) (version 2) | ecosystem: Environmental > Aquatic > Deep subsurface > Groundwater ...
AAACTGATAAATCAGGTAATGAGGAAAGGGAAGAAAACAGTGGCGGCCAGAATTGTTTATCAGGCTTTTGATTTGATTAAACAGAAAACTAAAAAAGAACCATTGGATATTTTTGAAGGCGCTTTATCTAATGCATCTCCGCTTTTAGAAGTTAAGCCAAAGAGAGTTGGCGGAGCCACTTATCAGGTTCCAACCGAGGTTAAAGGAGATAGAAAAGTTGCTTTGGCAATGAGATGGATTATTGGAGCAGCCAAGTCTAAAAAAGGCAAGCCAATGGCGGAAAAATTATCCGAAGAATTAATTTTAGCTTATAATAACGAGGGTTCAACAATTAAAAAGAAACTTGATATGCATCGGATGGCTGAAGCCAACCGAGCCTTTGCTCATTTTTCAAGATGAAATGCCAAGAATATATCCTTTAGACAGAATTAGAAATATTGGGATCATTGCCCATATTGATGCCGGTAAAACAACTACTACTGAAACTCTTTTATATTACACGGGTAAAACTCATAAAATTGGTAATATTGATGCCGGAACAACTGAAATGGATTGGATGGTCCAGGAAAGAGAAAGAGGCATTACCATTACATCAGCGGCTACTACTTGTTTTTGGAAAGCAAAAATGTTGTCTTTTGGTCCGTTAGGTAAAGATGAGTTTAGAATTAATATTATTGATACTCCGGGTCACATTGACTTTACCGCAGAAGTTCAAAGATCTTTGCGTGTTTTAGACGGGGCCGTAGTTATTTTTGATGGCAAAGAAGGCGTTCAGCCCCAATCAGAAACAGTTTGGCGACAAGCTGACAAATATAATGTTGCCAGAATGTGTTATATTAATAAACTGAATCTGACTGGCGCTAATTTTTATGAAAGCGTTGAGTCTATTAGAAAAAGATTGGCTTTTAACGCTTCTCCGATTCAACTACCGATTGGAATTGAATCCGAATTAAAAGGAGTGATAGATTTGATTACTAAAAAGGCTTATATTTATAAAGATGAAAAAGCCTTGGAAATGTTGGAAATAGAAATTCCTGATGATATGAAAGAGCTGGTTGAAAAATACAGGGCTGAATTAATTGAAAGAACAGTTGAGAGTGACGAAGAATTGGTTAATAAATTTCTGGCTGATGGTGTTTTGACAGAAGAAGAGCTTTTAATTGCAATTAGGAAATCAACCTTAGCCGGAAAATTCTTTCCGATTCTTGGCGGTGATGGTCGTAGAGTAATGGTTGAAACAATTCTTGACGCTGTTGTTCAATTTTTACCATCGCCTTTGGATATACCTCCGGTTAAGGGAATTGATCCAAATACCGGAAATGAAATTGAGAGGAAAACTTCAGACGATGAACCTTTTACATCTTTAGCTTTTAAGATTGCCGCTGATCCCTATGTTGGTACTTTGAATTTTTTCAGAGTTTATTCTGGAAAATTGAGTAGAGGATCTTATGTTTTAAATACAACGACCGGCGAAAAAGAAAGAATCGGCCGGATTTTAAGAATGCATGCAAATGAAAGAGAGGAAGTGGAAGAGATTTACGCCGGCGAAATCGGCGCTACTGTTGGCTTAAAAGATACTCACACTGGCAATACGCTTTGCGATGAAAATCATCCAATTGTTTTGGAAACCATTAATTTCCCGGAGCCGGTTATTTCAATTAGGATTGAACCAAAAACCAAGGCTGATCAGGAAAAAATGGGTAATGCTTTAAAGAAATTGTCTGATGAAGATCCGACTTTTATAGTTAAGGGAGATATGGATACGAGTGAAACAATTATTTCCGGTATGGGAGAATTGCATTTGGAAATTATTGTTGACAGGATGAAAAGAGAGTTTGGCGTTGAGGCCAATGTTGGCAGACCGCAAGTAGCTTACAAAGAAACTATTACTGGCGAGGCAGAAGCAGAAGGAAAATATGTCAAACAATCTGGCGGTAGAGGTCAATATGGTCATGTTTGGTTAAGAGCTAAAAAGAGAGAAAGAGGAAAAGGTTTTGAATTTATTAATGAAATCAGGGGTGGAACTATTCCTCAAGAATATATTCCGGCAGTTGAAAAAGGAGTTAAAGAGGCAATGGAAAAGGGTGTGGTGGCTGGTTACAAAATGGTTGATATGGAGATAACTCTTTATGACGGTTCTTTTCATGAAGTTGATTCTTCCGAACTTGCTTTTAAAATAGCTTCAATGATGGCTTTTCAGGAGGTTGTTAAAAGAGCAGGCGCTGTTATTCTGGAACCAATAATGGAAATAGAAATAATTTGTTCAAAAGAATCGTTTAGCGAAGTTATCGGTAATTTCAATGCCAGAAGAGGACAAATTAAAGAAACTTCAGACCGGCTTGATTCAAAGATTATTAACGGAGAAGTGCCTTTATCGGAAATGTTTGGTTATGCCACTGCCTTAAGATCTTTAACCGAAGGCAGAGGAACATCCACTATGGAATTTTCCCATTATCGGGAAGTGCCGAAGAATATTGCCCAAGAAATTATTGATGGCAAACGAAAGTAAGTTGACAAATCTTTTGAGAACAAATATGATAATATAAATAATATAATTAATATATAAAAAAATAATATGGCAGAAAAAGCAAAGTTTGAGAGGACAAAACCTCACGTAAACGTTGGTACTATTGGTCACGTTGATCATGGTAAAACAACCTTAACAGCCGCTATTCTTAAAACAATGGCTCTTAAGGGTTTTAAGGCCACTACCAAGGGCGTTAATGAAATTGATTCAGCTCCTGAAGAAAGAGCTCGTGGCGTGACAATTAATGTTTGTCATGTTGAGTATGAATCAGAGACTCGTCACTATGCCCATATTGATTGTCCTGGTCATGCTGATTATATTAAGAATATGATTACTGGCGCGGCTCAAATGGACGGAGCTATTTTAGTAGTTTCTGCTCCCGATGGACCAATGCCTCAAACTAGAGAACATATTCTTTTGGCTCGTCAAGTTGGATTACCAGCCTTGGTTGTTTTCTTAAATAAAGTTGATGCTGTTGATGATCCTGAAATAATTGATTTGGTTGAATCTGAAGTTAGAGAATTATTAAAGAAATATGGTTATCCTGGCGATACTATTCCAATTGTAAGGGGATCTGCTTTAAAAGCATTAGAAGCGACTTCAGCCGATGATCCATGGGTAAATGGAATATTTGATTTGATTAAAGCTTTAGACCAGTCAATTCCAGAACCTGTTAGAGAAACAGACAAGCCATTCTTAATGTCAATTGAAGATGTTTTTACAATAGAGGGAAGAGGAACAGTTGCCACTGGCAGAATTGATAGGGGTAAGGTCAGGGCTAACGATGAAGTTGAGTTAATCGGCATCAGGCCAACCGTAAAAACGACTATTGTTAGCGTGGAAATGTTTCAAAAAATTCTTGATGAGGGTCTTGCCGGGGACAATGTTGGCGTTTTATTAAGAGGACTGAAAAAAGAAGAGGTTCAGAGAGGTCAGGTATTGGCCACTCCCGGAACAATTACTCCTCATACGGAATTTGAGGGAGAGGTTTATGTTTTAACAAAAGAAGAAGGCGGTCGTCATACACCGTTCTTTAAAGGATACAAGCCTCAATTTTATTTCAAGACAACCGATATTACCGGTGATGTTACTTTACCAGAGGGCACAGAAATGGTTATGCCCGGAGATACTATTAACATTATTGTTAAGTTGATTGTGCCGGTGGCAATGGAAGAAAAACAAAGATTTGCTATTAGAGAAGGTGGCCGAACAGTCGGCGCCGGAGTTATTACCAAAGTTATTAAGTAATCCTAATAAAGATTAACTTCCAGTAAGAATTTCAGGAATGGCAACTAAAACTAAAGTTCCAAAGAAAATAGAAACAGTTGAGACAGCAAGACTACGGATCAGGCTTCGCGCTTATGATCACAAGGTTTTAGATACCAGTTGCCGTCAGATTGTTGAAACTGCCCTTAGGTTTAACGTTAAGATTAGGGGTCCGATTCCTTTACCAACCGATATTAGGAAATATACGGTTAATCGTTCAACTTTTGTCCACAAAGATAGCAGAGAGCAATTTGAAATGAGAATCCATAAAAGATTGATTGATATTTTAGAACCGAGTCAAAAGGTGATTGATGCCCTGACTAATCTTAATTTGCCGACCGGAGTGGATATTGAGATCAAAATGTAAGGTTTTGTAAGGCTTTACTTTATTTAATTTTTATTGTAATATTCAAATGGCGATAATGCCAATCTTAAAAAGATAAATTATCTTAAATAGCCGAATCAGAGAATCGGGCTATGCCCGATTTTCTGTTAATAAATTATGAAATTTGTTTTAGGAAAGAAAGTGACTATGACGCAGGTATTTGATCATGGAAGGATGATTCCCGTTACTTTGGTTGAAACAAAACCTTGCGAAGTTTTACAAGTAAAGACTAAAGAAAAAGACGGTTATTGCGCTATTCAAATTGGTTTTGATAAAATTACCAAAGAAAAAAGAATTAAAAAAACAATGAAAGGCAAAGAGTATCGTTACTTGAAAGAAATCAGAGTTTCTGAATCAGATTTAAAAAATTATAAAGTAGGTGATAGCTTTGCATCTGATTTTATTGAGGGAGACAAAATCAAGGTGGCTGGTATTTCCAAGGGTAAAGGTTTCAGCGGAGCTGTTAAAAAATGGGGATTTAAAGGAAGATTGTCTTCAACTCATGGTACTAAACACGAATTAAGAACAATAGGATCTACTGGTCAAAGCGGTCCTGGCCGTTTATTTAAGGGTAGAAAAATGGCGGGTAGAATGGGGTCTGAAAGGGCGACAGTTAAGAATTTAAGAATTATAAAAATTGATAAAGATAATAATTTGATGGCAATCAATGGAGCGATTCCGGGAATAAGAGGAACCTTAATTGAGCTTGATTCTCGCTAGAATAATAAAACTATGTTTGTTAAAACATATAATCAAAATGGAGAAGAGTCTGGAAAAGCTTTATTGCCTAAAGATGTTTTTGAACTAAAGCCTAATTCAGATTTACTTTGGCAAATAACCAGATCGCAAATGGCGAATCAAAGGCAGGGATCAGCCCACACTAAAACAAGAGGAGAGGTAAGTGGCGGTGGAAAAAAACCTTGGAGACAAAAAGGAACAGGAAGATCTAGACATTCTTCCATTAGATCGCCTTTATGGAAAGGTGGCGGAACCATTTTTGGTCCTAGGAATGAAAAAATTTGGAAACAAGGTATAAATAAAAAAATGGCGAGAAAAAGTCTTTTAGTGGCTTTATCTTCTAAGGCCAAGGAAAAAGAATTGATTGTTTTGGAAACTTTGAAGATTGATCAGCCAAAAACAAAGCAAATGGCAGGAATTATTAATGATTTGAGATTAAAAATCGCTGATTTTAAAAAATCCAAAGTTTTAATTATTCTAGCTAAACCGGATAAAAATATTGTTTTGGCTTCAAGAAATATTCCTGGAGTTGAAACTATTGATGTTAGGAATATTAATACTTTAGAGATTCTTTCTTTTAAATATTTATTAATGACTAAGGAAACAATTTCAGAATTAAAGAAAACATTTTCAAAAAACGAAAACGCTGAATAATTATTATGCCAGGTAGTGAAAACTCGACCGCTTTACCAAAAAAAAACTAAACTACTCGGCAATTAAAAATCAAATAAACAAATCTGGAAATATCGAATAAATTGGTAGTCTTGGCAAAGCCGAGATTACCTAGTCGAGTTTCTACTACCTGGTATGGCCTTTAATTTTTTTAAAAATAAAAAAGACGGCGTAAGCAAACCCTTGGTAAAACCCGCCTCATCGGCTGGTGTGCCGGAGAGGCGCAAACTCGTCACTTTTGACAGTTCTTCGATTCTAGTATCCCCACACGTAACTGAAAAAGCGACAATGCTTTCCTCGGACAATCAGTATGTTTTTAAGGTTTTTCCTAGAGCCAATAAAACCGAAATAAAAAGAGCCATAGAAAGTCTTTATAATGTTAAAGTTATTGGTGTTAAAATCATTATAGTTGGCGGTAAAACCAGAAGAAGCGGTAAGGCGCTTGGTTGGAAAAAGGGATATAAAAAGGCGATTATAAGGATTAAACAAGGCCAAAAGATTGAAACCGTTACCGTGTAAAAAAATATGAAATCAATATTAAGTAAAAAAGAACCGGAAAAGAAATTACTGAAATTTATTAAAAATAAGGCTGGTCGCAGTCGTGGTCGTATTACGGTTAGGCATCAGGGTGGCGGTGTGAAGAAAATGTATAGAATTTTAGATTTTGGTCAATCAAAAATTGATATTCCAGCCATTGTTTTAGCGATTGAGTATGATCCTTATAGAACTGCTCATATTGCTCTTTTAGAATACAAAGATAAAGATAGAAGATATATTATTGCCGCTCAAGGTATGAAACCGGGAGATGAATTAATTATTAGCGATAAAGCAGAAATTAAAATAGGAAATCGTTTAAGATTAAAGAATATTCCTGTTGGCACAATGATTTTTAATATTGAATTTGAACCGAATAGAGGTGGAAAGATGATAAGGTCTGCTGGCAATAGCGCTATTGTTTTGGCGCAAGATGCTGGTATGACTCAATTAACAATGCCTTCAGGAGAAGTTAGAAAAATTTTTGGAGATTGTTTTGCTACGATTGGTTCTGTTTCGCATTCAGAACATATGTTTAATAATGTTCGTAAGGCTGGGACAAATCGTAGAAAAGGAATCAGGCCGACTGTCAGGGGATCTGTAATGAATCCGGTTGATCATCCTCATGGTGGTGGTGAAGGAAAAACTCCGATTGGTCTAGCGTATGCCAAGACTCCTTGGGGCAAGCATGCCAAGGGAGTTAAAACAAGAAGAAATAAATGGACAGACAAGCTTATTATTCAAAGAAGAAAAAAGAAGAAATAAATTCGAGTAAAACGAGAACCCCACCCTCTGTGTTTGTGCGATAATATCTGATAAATAAAACTCACGGGCTTAGAGGGCGGGGTGATTATCTCACTAATGTTCAATAATCATGTCAAGAAGCATAAAAAAAGGTCCTTATGTGGACCAAAGATTAATTGCCAAGCTTAGTAATTTAAAATCTGGATCAAAAGATATTATTAAGACTTGGGCAAGAAGAAGCGCAATCTCTCCAGAAATGATTGGTTTTACTTTTGGTGTTCATAACGGCAAAGAGTTTATTCCCGTTTATGTAACAGAAGATATGGTTGGGCATCATCTTGGTGAATTTTCCTCAACTACTAAATTTTCCAGACATGGCGGTAAAATGCAAAGAGAGTTGGAATCAAAGTCAGCTGAATCTGAAGCAGCCAAAGTTAATGCGGTTAAAGCTACGGAAACGAAGAAAAAATAATTAAAGACATGCGGCAACAAATTACAGCTAAATTAAAATATTTAAGAATTGCTCCGCGCAAATTAAGATTGATAGCTGATTTAATTCGTGGCAAAAATGTTTTAAAAGCCAGAAACGAGCTTAATTTTTTGATTAAACGCGGGGCTCATCCTTTTTTAAAACTTTTGGAATCTGCAGTTGCTAATGCTAAGAATAATTTTCAATTAGATGAAAAAGATCTTTATTTAGCCAAGGTTTTAGTTGACGAGGGTCCGAAATTAAAGAGATCGCGACCAAGATCCAGAGGCCAAGCTTTTCCAATTCAAAAAAAGACATCTCATTTGTTGATTGTTTTAGAAGAGAGAAATGGCACTGGCAAAATTGGTTTTAAAAAAGAAAAAGAAGGGGAAAAAATAGAAATGATTAAAAAAGAAACCAATAATCGGAATACAAAAATTGATAAGCCGAAAGTAAAATCAGAAATCAAGGGTAAATTAAAGCCGAAACAAGCAATTGGATTAAAAAGAGTTTTTAGAAGAAAAGTCTAAGAAAATCTTGATTTTTATAAAATAAAATGGCTCATAAAACCCACCCTAAAGTTTTAAGAATAAGGAATATGGATGACTGGGAAATCCGTGGTTTTTATGGTAAGCGTTTTCCTAAAGTTTTAGAGCAAGATTTTTTTATAAGGAATTTTTTGCTTAAGAAACTTAGCGAATGCGCGATTGATTCTATTAAAATAGAAAGATTTCCGGCGAAATTAAATGTTATTATTAAGAGCGCTCGTCCTGGTTTGATCATTGGTAGGGGAGGCAGTGGCGCAGAAGACTTAAAGAAAGAATTAAAGATTAAACTTTTGGCTTTGAGAAAGAAAAGAAATGGAGTTAGTGTTCCGGAAATCAGAATTGAAATTCAGGAAGTTCATAATCCTTGGGTTTCAGCAACTTTGATTGGTCAGGCAGTTGAGAAGCAAATTATTAAAAGAATTCCATTTAGAAAGGTTATCAAGCAGTCTTTAGATAATATTATGGAAAATAAGGAGATTAAGGGAGCTAAGATTGAGATTGCCGGACGTCTTGATGGCGCTGAAATTGCCAGAAGAGAATGGTTGAAAAGAGGAAGATTGCCACGTCAAACATTGAGAGCTGATATTGATTATGCCCATACTTCTGCTTACTGCACTTATGGAACAATCGGTATTAAGGTTTGGCTTTATAAAGGCGAAAAATTTGAGTGAGCGAAGCGAACGAAACCCCGCCCTCTATGCTCGTGGAATAATATTTAAGCGAAATAAAAAAATAGAAAAAATATTATTGCAGATAAAAATTCAATGGGCTTAGAGGGCTGGGTGATTATCTCACTAACGTTCGACAATCATGTTGTTACCAAAAAAAGTAAAACATAGAAAATGGCATAAGGGTAGACACCGTGGTCTTGGAATTGAAACCAGAGCCACTGAACTTAATTTTGGACCATTTGGTTTAAAATGTATGGATTATGCTTGGGTTAGTAGCAGACAAATTGAAGCGGCTAGAAGGGCGATCTTGAGATATTTCAAGAAAGGCGGTAAGATGTGGATTAGGATTTTTCCAGATAAGCCCGTGACTAGTTTGGGTAATGAGGTGCCATTAGGTGGAGGTAAGGGCAGTGTTGATCATTATGTTTTTCCAATTAAACCAGGTAGACTTATTTTTGAAGTAGATGGAATTACTGAAGAAGCAGCTAGAAAGGCTTTGAAAACTGCAGGTGATAAATTGTCAGTTAAAACAAGATTTGTGAAAAAAGATTAATATATCATATATGAAAACTGTCCAAAAAAATGAATGGCATCAACTTTCTAAAGAAACCTTAAAATCAAATCTTGTTGAATTGAGAGAAAAATTAAGATCTTTACGGTTTTTATCGGTATCTGGCAAATTGAAAAATGTTTGTGAGACCAAAGAATTAAGAAAGAATATTGCCAGACTTTTAACTATTTTGAAACAAAAAGAACAATAACATGCCTAAACACAAATTAACAGGAATTGTCGTTTCTAATAAAATGTCTAAGACAATTGTTGTTAAGGTTGAACGACAAAAAATTTATCCAAAATATAAGGCCAGATACAAAGTTTTTAAAAAGTATAAAGCCCATGATGAAAATAATGATTTTAAAATTGGCGATATTGTGATGATTGAAGAGTGCCGGCCAATTTCAAAAGAAAAGAAATGGAGAGTTGTTACTAAAGCCAGTAGCAAAAAAGAATAAATATGATTCAATTATTGACTAATTTAAGCGTGGCTGATAATTCTGGCGCAAAAATCATTGAATGTATTCAGGTTAGAGGTGGATCCAGAAGACGCACCGGTGGCATTGGCGATACTATTGTTGCTGTTGTTAAAGAAGCTGAACCCAGGAGGATTGTCAAAAAACACGAAGTGGTGAAAGCTGTTATTGTTAGGCAGAAAAAATCTTTCAGAAGAAATGACGGCAGTTATATTCGTTTTGATGAAAATGCCGCTGTTATTCTTGAGGGCGCGACAAAAGAGCCAAGGGGTGGAAGAATTTTTGGTCCTATTCCTCGGGAAATAAGGGAAAGAGGTTATGAAAAAATTGCCAATATGGCCGAGGAGATAGTATAAGACTCGGCATATGGCCGAAGAAATAGTTTAATTTTGAATAATTCAATGAAAATAAAAATTTTGATTCCATAATTTCTCACTTCATTTAAAATTATGAAAATAAAAAAAGGGGATTCAGTCATTATTGTTTCAGGAAAAGACAAGCTAAAGAAAGGCAAGGTCTTGAAGGTTTTTCCAAAGGAGAATAAAGTTTTAATTGAAGGTTTAAATCTAAGGAAAAAGCATATTAAGCCGAAAAAAAGTGGAGAAAAAGGACAGACAATTCAAGTTTCAATTCCGGTTAATAGCGCCAATGTCAAATTGATTTGTCCGAAATGCAGCCAGGCAGCCCGAATCGGTTACAAAGTCGTTGACAGCGCCGTCGGGCACAAATTTAGGATTTGTAAAAAATGTGGTCAGGAAATTTAGAGCGGAGCGATAACCCCGCCATCTAAGTCTATGGATATATCTTAGAGTGGAATATGTTTTAAAGCGATTTGTTGTATAAATATTATAAATTAACTAGATTACTCAATAATCATGTTACGTTTTGCAGAAAGATATAAAAAAGAAGTTGTTCCTGCGATGAAGGCGAAGTTTGGTTACAAGAATAATATGGCCATCCCGATTATTAATAAGGTGATTGTAAATACCGGTTTTGGCAAACAAGTAACCGGAGTTTCCAGCGATGAATTGAAAAAGTTTTCTCAAATAGTTTTAGAGGATCTTACTTTAATCTGCGGACAAAGAGCTGTTCTAACATATTCAAAAAAATCAATTGCTTCATTTAAATTAAGAAAGGGGATAGCGATTGGCGCCAAGGTTACCTTGAGAAGAAAAAAAATGCAAGATTTTATTGATAAATTAATCTGGGTTTCTTTGCCTGGATCAAGGGATTTTCAAGGACTTAACGCAAGCAGTATTGATAAAACAGGAAATATAACAATTGGCATTAAAGAACAAACTATTTTTCCGGAGGTTTCGCCAGATAACGCTAAAAGAATCTTTGGCTTAGAAATTGTTATTTCTACAACTGCCAAGAACAAAGAAGAAGGTATAGAATTATTAAAATTATTAGGATTTCCTATCAAAACAGTTTAACTTAAGAATATAATATGGCTACAGAAGGACAAATTGCAAAATCAAATAGAAAGCCAAAGTTTTCAACCAGGATTGTCCGCCGCTGTTTTAGATGCGGCCGGGGCAGGGCTTATATGAGAGATTTTGGTTTGTGTCGGATTTGTTTTAGAGAGGCAGCCAGTCGCGGTGAAATTCCGGGTATAAAAAAAAGCAGTTGGTAATTTAAATACAAAACAATGGATCCAATCGCCCAAATGTTAAATGAAATTAAAAATGCCCAAGTTGTTTCAAAAGAAACAGTCTCTTTTTCGCATTCAAATTTTAAATATGAAATTTTAAAAGTTTTGGAAAAATTTCATTATATTAGTAAGATTGAAAAAAGAGGTAGAGGGGTCAATAAAATTTTAGAAGTTGTTTTAAAATATGAAGATGGCTTGCCAATGATTTCTGGTTTTAAAAAAGTATCAAAACCCGGTCAAAGAGCTTATTCTGAAACAGGTAAGATAAAATCAACTAAAGGCGGACAAGGAATTGTTATTGTTTCAACTTCTAAGGGAGTGATGCCAGGATTTCAGGCTAAGAAAAATAACATTGGCGGCGAGGTAATTTGCGAGGTTTGGTAACCCCGTAGGAAATGGCAGGGGTTTTCTTTAGGGGATAGAAGAGTTTCCTACGAGGAAAAAATAAAATATAATTTAAAACAATGTCACGTATTGGTAAAAAAATAATTTTAATTCCGACTGGAACAAAGGCGGAAATAAAAGATAAGAATATTATTATTACTGGTTTAAAGGGCGAGCTTAAATTTGAATTTCCGAAAGAGATCAAGGTTGAAATTAAAGACAATCAAATTTTTGTTTCTATAGAAAAACAAGACAATGTTAGAAAATTGACTTCAGGCCAAAAAAAGAAAATTATATCTTTTTGGGGTTTGACTAGGAGTTGTATTGCTAATATGATTGAGGGCGTGCTCAAGGGTTATGAGAAATCGCTTGAATTTGAAGGATTGGGGTATAAGGCTAATGTTGAAGCAAATGGCGATTTAGTCTTGTTTCTTGGCTATAGCCATGATTTAAGAATAAAAAAGATTGAGGGCATTGATATTTCAGTTCAAAAGAACGTGATTAAGGTTAGCGGTTTTGATAAGTGTTTAGTTGGTCAAACAGCCGCTACTATCAAAAAATTAAGAATTCCCGATGCTTATAAGGGCAAGGGAATAAGATATGCCGGAGAAATTATTAAGAAAAAACCCGGCAAGAAAGCAGGCACAACTACTTAAAAATGAATCAGAAACAAAAAATACAAAAACGAAAAAGACGCCATGTAAGAATCAGATCAAAGATTAAGGGCACGGCAAAAATGCCCAGGCTTTCTGTTTTTAAATCCAGTCAGCATATTTATGCTCAATTAGTAGATGATGATTTAAATGCAAAAACTTTAGTTTCAGCTTCTAGTCTTGAATTAAAAGCTAAAACAGTAAAGACAATGACTGCGACAGAAGTTGGTAAATTAATTGCCAAAAAAGCTATTGCAAAAAAAATTGAAAAAGTTGTTTTTGATAGATCTGGCTTTAAGTATCATGGCAGAATTAAAGCTTTAGCCGAAGCAGCCAGAAAGGCCGGTCTTCATTTTTAATTTTTAATTTATTAAAACGCCCTTTATTTATTAAAACGCCCTTTATTTTAAATTATATAAATATATATGGCTTTCCAAAGAAATAGTGGAGGACAACAAAGAGGATCAAGATTTAAAAAAAGGTCTTTTTCAGAACTCGTTTCTGAGTTTGATTCAAAGCTTTTGGATTTAGCCAGAGTAACCAGAGTCACTGCCGGTGGTAAGCATATGAGATTTAGGTCGGTTGTGGTTGTCGGTAATAAAAAAGGTAAAGTCGGTGTTGGCGTTTCCAAGGGGCTGGACGTTCAGCAATCAGTTCAAAAAGCAACTAAATTAGCTAAAAAGAATTTAATGGATGTTTTGATAGTTAATAGCACTATTCCTCATGAGGTTTATGCAAAATATGGTCCGGCCAAAGTTTTATTAAAACCGCAACGTCTGGGTCGTGGTTTAGTTGCCGGGGGCACGGTTAGAGCGATTTGTTTATTGGCCGGAATTAAAAATATTTCTTCAAAGCTTTTGGGTAGAACCAGCAATAAGCTTAATAATGCCAGAGCAACAATGCAGGCTTTAAAAAAATTGAAAGTTAAAGTTATTAAAAATGCAGCTACACCAACTGAAACAAATTCATAAGGTAAAAGAAGCTAAAAGAATTGGCCATGGTGGCAGAAAGGGCACCTATTCTGGTCGTGGCATTAAAGGACAAAAATCCAGATCAGGTAAACACTTAAAGCCAGTTATCAGAGAATTAATTAAACGCTATCCAAAATTAAGAGGCCATAGCGCTTATTTGGTGCCAAGATATCGGGTTGGAATTAATTTGAACGAAATTGAAAAAGCCTATAATAAAGGAGAAACAGTTAATGTTAAAACTTTAGTGGCAAAAAAACTTATTTCTTTGCCAGGCCAAAAAACTTTTAAATTAAAGATTTTAGGCACAGGTTTTTTAAGCAAAGCTTTAATTTTTGAAAATTGCCAATATACTAGACCCGCGTTAGCCAAGATTAAAAAAGCTAAAGGGAAAATAGTATAATGTGGTATAAGAAATTCTTACAAATTTTTAAACTGCCGGAATTAAGGAATAAAATTTTATTTATTTTAGGGATTTTTGTAATTTTCAGAATTATGGCCAATATCCCGATCCCTGGAATTGAAGTAGACAAATTAAGGCAATTTTTAGAAGGTAATCAATTCTTTGGTCTTTTGAATATCTTTTCAGGAGGCGCTTTGGATAATCTTTCGATTGTTATGCTTGGTGTTGGTCCTTATATCACTGGCACAATTATTTTACAGCTTTTAACTATGATTTTTCCTGGCTTGGAAAAACTTTACAAAGAAGAGGGGGAAAGAGGCAGACAGAAGTTTAATCAATATGGCAGGATTTTAACTGTTCCATTGGCAATACTCCAGGGCTATTCAATGATGGCTGTTTTTCGTCAACAGCAGATTATCGGCCAATTGTCTCCATTATTAATGATATCGTCTTTATTAATGATGTCGGCCGGGACAATGTTTTTGGTTTGGTTGGGAGAATTAATTTCTGAGAAAAAAATGGGCAATGGCATTTCTTTATTGATTTTTGCCGGTATTATTGCTGATTTTCCAAATAGCGTTAGGCAGATGGCCTTAACTTATGATCCAACTAAATTATTTCCATATATTTTATTTTTTGTTTCTTCAATGGCGATTATCGCTGGCGTTGTTTTAATTACTGAAGCTAGGAGAAATATTCCCGTTTCTTATGCCAAGAGAGTCAGGGGTAATAAGCTTTATGGCGGCGTTTCAACTTATTTGCCTATTAATGTTAATCCGGCCGGAGTTATTCCTATTATCTTTGCCATTTCTTTTCTTTTGTTTCCGACAATGATTGCCAACTTTTTTATTACTTCTCCTGGCAATGTCGGCAAATTCTTTTCAGGAGTTTCTCATTTTTTCCAGGATCCATGGATTCATGGTAGTTTATATTTTATTTTGGTGTTTGTTTTTACATTTTTCTATACAATGGTTACATTTGATCCAAAGAGCATTGCCGAGAATCTTCAGAAAATGGGCGGTTTTATACCCGGTATTAGGCCTGGAAGCTCTACATCTGGATTTCTTTCATCGGTTTTAAATAAGATCTTAGTTGTTGGCGCCTTGTCTTTGGGCTTAATTGCTATTATGCCTTCAATTGTTCAGGGTATTACCGGTGTTCAATCTTTTCAATTCTTGGTTGGCGGCACCTCTCTTTTAATCGTGGTCAGTGTTGTTCTGGAAACTATTAGCGCTATTAATGCCCAATTGGAAATGAGAGAATATGATACATTTTAATTGTTTGATTTAGTGTTTTTCAAAGATATAATCAAAGTATATGCGAATATTATGCGAGAAGGACATTAAGGGTGAACCTGTAATAGCTGGTCTTGGTTTATTGAATGGGGTAGAATTATGTGAAAAGTGTGGTTTACCGGTTTTGAAATTTCTGAAATTAAAATCGATTGTTTATTTAAATACTCAACGAAGAAAAATAGAAAAATCACCGTAAAAGAAAAAGCCCCCAGCGGGGACAGCCCCGCAAGGGTCTTTTTCATGATGATATATAATTATATCAATAATAAAAAAGATGTCAAGAACAACTTTTAAAAAACAAGTAGTTATTATTATGGGAGCTCCCGGTTCTGGCAAGGGAACTCAAGCTGAACTTTTAGCTGATCAATTCAGTTTGTATTATCTAGAAACAAGCAAAATAATTGAGGCAAAAATGATGAATGCCAAGAAAGGGGAGTTTGCTGTTATTGACGGTAAAAAATATTTTTTGGCAGAAGAAAAGAAAAAATGGCAAACCGGACTTTTAAATAGCGATCCTTTTGTGAATTATTTAATGAGAGAAAAAATTTCGGAATTTTTTGCCAAAGGCGAGAGTTTACTTCTGGCTGGTAGTCCTCGGTCAATTGATCAAGCAAAAGATTTAATGCCTTTCTTGAAAAAGCTTTATGGTATCAAGAATATCAGCGTTATTCTACTTGATGTTTCTGCTAAAGAAAGTATTTTTCGCAATTCCCATAGAAAGATTTGTGAATTGATGCGTCATCCTATTCTTTTTTCAAAAGAAACTATAAATTTGAAACATTGTCCGCTTGATGGTTCAAAGCTTCTTAAAAGGAAGAAATTGGATGATCCGGAAACTGTTAAAATTCGGCTTAAAACATATAAAGATATTACATTGCCAAT
>Ga0210057_1005739_pt1 | contig 15819 bp, 24 predicted proteins | sample CryGeyCG2114_010_2_FD_183968 | JGI IMG/M metagenome (GOLD analysis project Ga0210057, IMG submission 183968) | Groundwater microbial communities from aquifer - Crystal Geyser CG10_big_fil_rev_8/21/14_0.10 (SPAdes) (version 2) | ecosystem: Environmental > Aquatic > Deep subsurface > Groundwater ...
TCGGTGATTTGTAGATGGTTGCCATGAGTCCACTAGCTGGAGCTTCTGTAACAGCACTTCCTTTAGGAAACGTTTGTGTTGCCATGACACCGACAACACCAATGACGGCAACAACAAGTATTCCGATGATAAGATTACTTTTCATGAGAGTTTAATTGAACCATGTTTGTAGCCAACCTTTCATTTGATCAACTTCTGCTGACTGACTTTCAATGATGTTGTTTGCAAGCTCTATGAGTTCCGGACGATCAGTTTGTTCAAGAAGGTTCTCTGACATTTTTATTGCACCGATGTGATGCACAATCATACCGCGGAGCCACGCTTCTTCGTATGCATCACCAGTCTGCCCACGACCGATAAGCATCATTTCGTCCATCATGTGCATCAATTCACCATCACCATTTACGATTTCATCTTCGTAATATCCTCCCATGTGCTCTTCCATCTCCTCGTACATTGACTCGTTCGAGAAGAATCCTCTGTTTGGCATTGAGTTATTGCCAAAGAAGTAGCCGAGCAGGAGTCCGACTATAAGGGCGAGAAGACCGATAATGATTGCTTGATTTTTGTTTTCCATACTATTTTTTCTTAGCTTTATTAAAGATACTAATAATCTCACTAATTGCTTTCTTTTCCTGTCCCTGTTTCATCTGATGAATAACATGTTCGGACAGGTGGTTCTCAAGCATCAGATCTTCGACGGCCGAGAGTGCACTGCGCACCGCAGATGATTGCGTAATGATATCCACGCAATACTGTTCCTCATCGACCATTTTTTGGAGACCGCGTACCTGACCCTCAACGCGCCGGAGACGATTTTGCACCTGTTTTTTCGTAGCTACTTTCATACGCACTGTATTATACCCCTAGGGGGTATATGTACACAAGAGGTATTGTGAAAATGCATTCGTGCCCCTCTTGAACACACGCACTTGTTGCAGTCACTTAGTATTCAAACACTCCGTGCCTATTGCATGTACTTCGGAAGGACCGGTGTGATGTCGGCACGCTCCAGCGCTTCGCGGGACCGTCGCCAGAAGTCCGCTTCAATGGCGGTTCTAATGCGTCTCATGCCGTCGAGCAAAGAAAAGCACCAATGTATAGCAAGGGATGCTACTATCACTGGTGTCTACTCAAAAATGAAAAAGATACTCCTTATCCTGCTCGCAATTGCTCTCTTGGTATTAGGGAATGGTGTGTACGCTTATTTAAATAACAAACCGCATACACAACAGGTGCCCGGTGAAGGATAGCGGAGCAAAAATATCCAAAGTTCGACCTTGATGGGGTTTTACATCTTCAAGTACGCGCTTCACCTCATACTGATTGTTGGGGAATATTCGGGCAAAGTCACTCAGTGCTTGCTTGAGAGCTTCGGCTCCATCTTTTACTTTCGGATTGTGGTGGCGGAAATCAGGATGTATATATTTCGCTCATGCTTCCTCTATGTTGACGGAAAAGGCCAGTTCAAAAAATGATCGCGCGATTTCTTTTTTATTAGTATTACTCATACTCGGCAATGATTATCTTCTTTTGCTGCATCATAATCTTGAAAGCGTTCAGCTTCTTCATGAGCTCCTCTATGTTCTCTGGCACTACCTGCCAGCTCAAACCAAACTTGTCCTTACACCAGCCACACTGTTCGTTTTCCGAATTTGCTGAGAGTTTCTCCCAGTAGTAGTCAATTTCTTCCTGATCTTTGCAGTAGATAGCAAAAGATACTGCCTCCGTAAACTGAAACTCTGGTCCGGCGTTGATGGCGGTAAAGTGCTGGCCATCAAATTCAAACTCTACTGTGAGTGGCTTACCGGCCATATTGTTGAGCTGGAAGTCAGCTAGACCGTCTTCAGTACTTTTGGGATAGTGCGTGGTAGAAAGGATTTTGCTGTTTGGAAACACCGACGTGTAGTATTCAGCAGCTTCTACCGCATTCCCGTTGAACCACAAATTGGCGACAATTTTTTGCATAATATTGAAATAAGAAATTTATAATATCTGGATTGTACCAAATTCGTGCCCATTCTGAACACACGCGCTTATTGCAATTGCTTGCTACCTACACGTTTCGTGCCTCTTGCATGTAGCTCGGAATGATCGGCGTAAATCCGGCGCGTTCCTGTGCCTTACGTGAGATCTCCCCCGCCTTCGCTAAAGCTTCGGAACGGGCAGGCAATAATCCCATTCTATGTCGGTTCTAACCTGCCTGCCGGCAGGTGCGTCTCATGCCATCGAGCACAAGTTTTAAACTTGCTAGCAACCGAGTGCCTGGAGGCACTGTTGACGCGGCATACCTTCCGGTGCTTGGTCGCATACACGAGCATCGCATTGCTGCTTCTTTAGAGATTCCAAATCGTCAATCGTTCCGCCGTTCATCACCCCCATTTGTACATTGAGCTCCGTGAACTTTATATTCCCAGGACGGGAGAATACCTTTCCATCTACATTCCACGGCTTGCAGTCAAATGTCGTATTCTCATCAATGCCACCGCCGTCTTTTGTGGAGAACAATTTGCCCTGCTCCTCGGCTGTTACCTGTGACTTAATTCCTTGCGTAAAGAATGAACCCCAGAGATAGTTATACCCGCCGTCACGAATTAAGTGCGCTTCCATCGGTCCCGCGCCGCTCTGTTGGATGTTAAAGTCGCCACGGATTTGTGTTGCGTTGTTTGCGAGATACACGGTGCCAGAAGAAACGTTGGTGCCGTCGTTGTGTTCAAAGGTGCATTCTACATTTTTTCCCCCTTCGATAAGCGAGGCGAATGTACCACTTGCGGATTCTCCGATCATAGCGTTTTCTTCAATCGCGATTTGTCCGTCGGTGTTTGAGCCAACAAAGGAGGTGTACGCGAAGTAACCGCCCCCTGCAACAATCACTGAGCCGATAATAATCGCTGTTGTTGTAGTGTTCATGTGCAAATCTCAGAAAGACACTATTAATACTTATGCACTAAAAGTATACCCCGAAATGTGGCTGCACAGAAGAATGTATGACCAAGACCCAGGCCTGTTCTGGGATTTTATTTGGGCAATTGCTCTCGGATTTGTTTTGGGAGTTTTTCTTGGAATGTTGTAGTGATCCCGAGAGATGTACGGAAAAAACTTAGCGGACGAAAGTTTCTAAAACAGTATTTTCTTCTGCTAGGATGTTAGGAAGCACTCTTGCCTGGATTGCGAAGCAAAGAGATCAAATCCTAGAATAGTAAAGGTTCAAAACCGAGCGCTACTTGCCAAACGAGTGCTGCCCCAATGCCTATTGCGCTAATATAATATTTAAAGAAAAGTTCCCATTTCCGCGTACTTTTGAGAAGCCCCCAACGCGTAAGGTAGAACAATGTGCATGTTGTCCTATCATTGCCAAACTCTTTTTTCGAAAGCAGACATCCACCGAGAAAGATGTACTGAAGATGTAGAATGCCTATCCCAATCAAAACTACTTGCCAAGAAAAAAGAAACCACGACAAGTATAGAATAAACTGAATTGCTAAGTGCAACCAAAAAACTGAGCTGTATGGCTTACGCATCTAGCCAGTATAGCAAAATGACAAGACTGAAATTCTTGTTACTTGTTTAGATAGCAACACTTTTCCTTGTGAAATCTTAAACCGAATCGCCTTCAACATGCTCTGGTCGAAAGCCAAACCCAATGAGAAACGCCGGTATGCGCTGCAAGAATGGCACTCGGTTGAGTACACGAAGCGGCAACGGCATTTTTGGGTTGTTGTTCTTCAGTACTGGTTCCAAAATATGTGTTTGAATGAATACCTGAAAATATTGTATGATGCGTGCCGGCAACTCTCGACGACGTTGAATTTTCGACAATGCTTGTATTGTGACTCCTTCCCCACTCATAAACGCAGGACCAAGTATGTTTGCAGCAGCGACCGCATCAGCAATAGCAAGGTTTATCCCAACTCCACCAACGGGCGACATAGCATGCGCCGAGTCGCCGATGCAAAGAAGTCCCGGCTTGTACCACGTATACAACCGGTCAACTGTCACTGAAAGCAGTTTAACGGAGTCCCATGAGGTGAGTTCGTGTACTTTATCTTTTAAGATCGGAGCGATGGCGGCTATAGTCTTTCGGAACGCATCCAAACCTTTATCTTGCACCCGTGTAAGGTCGCCTTTGCGAATAAGGAAACCACACTGCCAATACGTATCGCGATCAATGAGCACCATCATGTGTCGCTTGTCGATATAGCCAAGTGTTTTTGCTTCTTCGTTTGGTGTTTGCGAGAGACGAAACCACAAGACATCGATTGGGGCTTTAAGGTCGTGGCTCTTGAGCTTACTCGCTGCTCGTATCGTTGAGTCCCTCCCGTCTGCACCTACTACTAAGTCGGCAGTAATGGTAAACTCGCCCTCTTTACTTCTGGCGCGAACTCCTATCACCTTTCCATTTGTCTCATCTACACCAATTGCCTCTGTTTCCATGTGTAAATGAAAATTCGGGAATTTTTTAGCCTCTGTGGTAATAAAGTTAAGAAAGTCCCACTGTGGTACGAACGCCAAAAATGGTACCACTGCCCCTATATGTCTGAAGTCTGCTACATTCGCACTTTCTCCACCAACATGTACTGCAATTTGCTCAGTTTGATTATGTGGCAGCTGTAAGAATTTATCGAGCAGCCCAAGTTCTTTCAAGATGGTGAGTGTCGAAGGATGAATCGTATCGCCACGAAAATCTCGAAAAAAGTCTGGCCACTTTTCAAGGACTACTACGTCAACACCTTGTCGAGCTAACAAAAAGCCGAGCATGATTCCCGCTGGCCCGCCGCCTGCGATACAGCACTGGGTCTGTAAATCGCCAAAATCTCTCATACCCAATATTCTAACAAAGAAACTGTGCTAAATATCTGACGACGGTTTATCCTCCGCGAAGAAAGTTCGAAGAACCAAGACCCGAGAGAGTAAATTCTGGATCTTATTTTTCTGCAGGTTCCCAAAGCTCTATAGAATTGCCTTAGGGGTCATGGAAACGAGCAAACGTTCCTAAGACATGCAAAACACTGTTACCACTTTTACTTAAATCTTGCTAATCTTAGCGAGAGGTGAACAAGAGCGAAGCCACAACTAAAACTATGCATCGAATGCCAGCAGATTTTCGCAAAGCCGTTGAGTCTGACAGGAAAGTAAAGACTGTATGGGCCGATATTACCCCGCTTGCACGCAACGAGTGGATTTGCTGGGTTACCTCTGCCAAGAAAGATGAGACGAGGAAGCGCCGTATTACCGTCGGTCTCGACAAAATGCGCAAAGGAATGCGCCGCCCGTGTTGTTGGGCCGGTTGTCCTCATCGTTAAAACTCAGAGCAGAGCGCACAATTAAGAACGTGACAAAATCACTGGCAGTATGTCGGTGTTTTTTGTATGCGTGCACTAGACTAAGCACGTTTCAACCTGTTGCCATTGCAGTAATAGCCGTGTGGGTGTAGGCTTCACCAAATAATTATTTGTAACTTCCGATTTTAGTATGGCAAAACGAAGCACAGGAGTTGAGAAAGGCAAAAAGTCTCATTCCCGCAAAACAAAAAAACGCCTTGAAATTAAGTATGAGATGCTTAAAGAAAAAGCAGCGAAACGCGGCAAATAATCGCATCGCTATTCTCAAGCGAAAGGTAATCTGAGTAGATTTTTATGAAAAAACTTCACTTTGGCTATCTAGAATTCTTTGGATTCCTGGGTTCTCTCGGATTCTTTACCGAAGTCGTAGGTCTCTATGGACTTTTCGGCCTGTTCGCTCTCTCTCCAAAGCAAAAGTAACATAACTCAAGCCATGCATTTTATATGGCTTGCATCCATTGACAAGCTATACATTCTCTGTTACCTTAAATGCACTCAAGTCACTCAACAGAAGCTAGGTCGGGTTTTGTTATAAGGATTTGAACATACCAACTTAGTTTCTACAACATGATGCAAGGAACAATTGCACGTCTTATGGACAAGGGCTACGGCTTCATCCAGTACGAAGGCGCTGACAAGGACCTTTTCTTTCACTCAAACGAACTTCAGAACGCAAGTTTTGACGATTTGAAGGAAGGAGATGCTGTCACATTTGAGATTGCTGAGAGCCCAAAGGGCCCAAACGCAGTCAACGTTAACCGCGCGTAATACACGCAGCAGTTACACTAGCAAAAGGCGCACCGACCAGGTGCGCCTTTTGCTATACACAACCCCGGCTGTTATGCCGGGAGTGTGTTATTTTTGCTAAGAACTACTCTCGCAAAGTGCCGCTCGCACTTTTCTAACGAGTATCTCTATCCGCGCGATCTCCCCTATCAGTGTCGCGATCGGAACGATTAGAACGTTCATTGCGAACGAGATCACGCACGCATTGCCCTTGATTCTTGTATCCGTGCTGCTCCCAACCACCGTTTTTACAATCCTCCGGTGTCATAGGTGCATGAATACCGACATGCCAGTGTGTTGTGTAGTCGCCATTGCCAAGATTTGGAAACACGTCAAGCCCGTAATTGTAGCTGTTTAAGAAGAGCTCTCGAATAAAGTTCTCTCCCGCGGTGCCGCTGCCTACAAGTTCGCCGTCGATGTAGAAGTTGTACATCTTATTTTCGGTATCAAGCTCGATGCCGAGAGTCACCCACTCACCGTACGTAAATACAGTATCGAGGTTCGTCCAGCCATTTTCTGAATCCCAAAAACGCCATCCTTCGTGGTCGCCTTGCGATGAGTTTCCAGAGGTAGATGGTTCGAGGTTTACAAACTCAATGATGCCGTACCATTCGTCGCGTGCCCCTGAGCCGTTGTCGCCAACAACCCAAAAGCCATTGCGCACTGCCTGGTCTTCCCAGTCAGGGTCAATGTATAAATCAACCCGTACTGCGGTGCCGAAATCTTGTGCACCGACTGTTTTTATTCCTTCGGTGCGTTGGAATGTTCCACTTTGTGTCGCAGAGCCATCTACACCGATGCGCGCCACGTCGTCTCGACCAAATGCCGAAACAGAGGTTGCCCCATCAGACGGAAACTGGCGGTCTGCTTCCCAGTTCGAATCAATCTCATTCTGAGTAAATGGATTAAGGAACGAGAAATGATTACTTGCGCTTGCAAGTCCTGCAAACCCAAGCAGAGAAATAAGAGTGAGTGCAACTGCAAGCTGCCCTCGGAAAATAATGGTCATAATGTTTAGGTAGAATTATTACTAAGTTAGTAATATCACTAACGCCGACCCACGCTCTTGTAATTATAGCACCTTACATACATAGGAACTTTCTCTATCCACCCTGAAAAACGATAAGGGGTCGCGCTTGCACGCAACCCCTTAAACCCCTCAAAGACTAAAAGACCTGTCATCCCAGCACCAAAGCTACTGACTTACTGTCGTCCGGCGGGTGCTACCAGTTATTATTCCAGGGTAGCATCGGTAATACCCACAGCACATGCAGGACGTACCGAGTCCCCAAGACAGTCTTTTTCGACACGTAACTAGAGCAGTGCGACAAATCCAATCCGCTCGATCGTTCTCCGGGATTATAGGCGTAGAGAGGAAAACGGTCGGCTTGGTAATATAGGAAAGCTGCATTTCATCGGCACCGGTCTCGCCAATTAGGCCGAGTGCCGCTGCTGCCGCCAACACGAAAGTGTCTATACACTTCTTTTTCATGACATGATTCCATCATCTCCCACGAGGGCGTTGCAACTATTTCATTTTTAGCAAAAACTCCTCCAACTTACAATAAGGCACACATTGTAAAAAATAGTATACTCTTGGTATGAACCTGAAATTTACTATCATTGTTGTAGTCGTGGCATTATTACTTTTATCCTTATATTACGTTTTCAATCCACTGCAAGATGGTGCAGCAGCCCCTAACGAAACAACTAGCATGCAAAACCCCACAGTAACCCCAATCGAACACGCCTCAGCTGCACTACAGTGGGGCGAAACTACTATTTTGACTGATCCGGTAGGCGACGCAACCCTATACGCTTCATACACCCCCAACATAATTTTGCTAACCGACATCCATGGCGATCACCTAAGCGCAGAAACGCTTGCCAAAGTAGTTACTGCATCAACTCTCATTATTGCTCCACAGGCAGTGGCTGATGAACTACCTGAAGACCTCTTAATTAAAACGACTGTCATCAACAACGGGGAGACCGTACAGCTCGATGGTCTTTCAATCGTCGCAGTGCCAATGTACAACAGCCCTGAATCTGAAGATGTTTTCCATACTAAAGGCCGGGGTAACGGGTACGTAATCGAAAAGGACGGCGTGAGAGTGTACGTTGCCGGCGACACATCAGGAACGCCCGAAATGCGTGCACTTACCAACATCGACATCGCACTCGTGCCTATGAATCTTCCGTACACCATGGGTATTGAGGAAGCCGCGAGCGCCGTGCTCGATTTCCAACCCAAACAGGTATATCCGTATCATTACCGTGGGCAAGGGGGACTCAGCGACGTCGCAAAATTTAAAGAGATCGTTGATGCAGGAAGCACGGATGTAGAAGTCGTGCTCTTAAGTTGGTACCCGAACAATTAGTTGCTACCGTCTTGAATCGCGGACTCGGAATTTGGCACGTTACGTGTGCCCATTTTTGGAGCTGACTGCCCTCGTGATAGGGTCCATTTAATAATGAAGTATCCGATGGAAAGAACGACTGCAAACGGGATGAGTCCAAAAGCAACCATTCCAAGTATCCCCAATAAACCACCCCCTAGTGTACCGATATAGCCAAACGGCAATGCGACTATAAACGGAATCATCATAAGCCAACGCTTACGCGGCAACTTGTGGATAAAGAAAAAGAGCAGCGCGACTGAGCCGACGCCTACAACGTAAATGCCAATATCAATTAAGTCGACTGACAAATTGAACACGCGAAACTGCAAATAGAACATCGCCTGGAATAGCACATACATATAAACTCCGTATGCAAGTGCCCAAGGATATGCGGTTAGACTAAACTTGTTCATATAACTTTTTGACTTATCTACTAGATACTAGCAGTATACAAGAAAACATCGAGATTTTTTTACCCCCGACTAGTACCCACTTAAGATTATGTATACAAAAGTACTTCCCTATTTAAAATATGCACCGACTGTAGCGCTCTTTGCCGGGTTCGTGTTGGACGTTTTTACACTCAACAAACCCGACGCACTCTTTGAAAACACGGTTATTCTTGGCTATCTCTTTCTCAGCGCTCTAGTTATGATCATCCTTCAAGCTCGCCCGGCGGACGCGGGCGAGAATAGGCGCCTCTTGCTACTCAGTATTTTGCAATTTGCTTTCGGCAACCTGGCGGGTGCCCTACTCGTGCTCTATGCACGCAGCGGGACGTTGGCAGGTAGCGCGATATTTATCGGTATTCTTGTCCTTCTTTTCCTTGGGAATGAGACCTTGCGTGATCGCTATGCGCGAACACAGTTGCGTATAATAATTTGGTTCACGCTTCTTCTCACGTACTGCACACTGGTGGTTCCAGTATTTTTGGGAAGCATCGGCACGTTTGCATTTCTCTTGAGCATCGGAGTGGCAGTAGTAGTGACAACTGCTCTCGTGTTTGCCCTTTCAAAATTAGCTCACGGAGAATTTTCAACCCACACACGTCGCATCGGTATATCCACAGCGATCGTAACGATAGTGTTTGGTGCTTTGTATTTTTCAAACCTTATTCCCCCCGTACCACTCTCTCTAAAACACATAGGAATCTACCATTCGCTTGAAGTAACAGACGCAGGGTACGCCGCTACTTTTGAAGCACCCTCGTGGTATGAATTCTGGCGTGATACCAGCAGTGTCTTTGGTGTTGCAAACGATACCTCTGCGTATTGCTTTAGTTCAGTGTACGCGCCAGGAAAACTTAAAACTGAAATTCGCCACCGGTGGGAGCGATACGATGCAGAACAGAAAAAGTGGATCACCATCGCGCGTGTTCCGTTCTCTATTTCTGGAGGACGGGACGAAGGGTTCCGTGGATACTCGCGCACATCACAAATAACAGCAGGAAAGTGGCGCTGCAGTGTCGAAACTTCCCGAGGAGTGCTCATCGGACGCACTACGTTTAATGCTGTAGATGAGGTCTACGAAACAACGGAGACACAGCTCTAGTTTGACTACCCGTAGTTGTACAGTATAGTTTTATCGTCCATCTCAGAAGGATTTTGAGGAAATGGCAGAGGACCAATCTCCAATTATGGAGCAGATAAGAACAATTGCTGATCAGGCGATTCAAGCCCGGCGCAGAAAAGAAGAGCTCCGAGCACTTCGTGAAAACGTTCGTCGTGAGAATTTCGCTCGAGCTCGACAAACTAATGAAGATATATGCCCCATCGACGACTAAGGGGCTTATCTATCTTCCTCGCACCCCACAGCCGCCCCACCGGGGCGGCTCTTTTTTTACCACTCAATTTCTTTCTCTCCTCGTGCTTTTAAATATTCGTTGGCTTGCGAGAAATGTTTACAGCCGAAAAAGCCCTTATGGGCTGCAAATGGGGACGGATGTGTTGCTTCAAGCACCAAGTGCTTCGCCCAGTCGATGTCTTTCCCTTTTTCTTTTGCATATTTCCCCCACAACATAAAAACTAATCCTTCCCTTTCTTGAGAGAGTGTCTTGATGGTCGCATCGGTGAACTCTTCCCACCCTTTTCCTTGATGACTCCCCGCTTCGTGTGCACGAACAGTTAGGGTTGCGTTTAGCAACAAAACCCCTTGCTTAGCCCAACGTTCTAAGTCTCCCGTTTTCTCTATCTTGTACCCTAAATCGCTTTCTATTTCTTTAAAAATATTCCGGAGCGATGGGGGAAGTGTTACCCCATCGTTAACAGCGAAACACAGCCCATTTGCTTGCCCTGGCCCATGATATGGATCCTGACCTAAAATAACGACCTTTACTGTCTCAAATGGGCACAGGTCAAACGCACGAAACATATCTCGTGGATGCGGATATACTTTCTTGTGCGTATATTCGCCATGCACAAATGAACGTAGCCCACTAAAATATTGCTTGGTGAGCTCTCCGTGCAACTTTGTCTTCCATGAACTTTCAAGCTGAACTTCACTCATATCTATATGGTTGCAATTCTAGACTAAAAAACCCGCTTGAAAAGCGGGTCTTCTAGTGTTCGACTACTTCCTAAAGCAATCTCGACATTTTAGGTTACTGTCATCGCGCGGCTCAAATGGGAGCTCAGTGATTGATCCTCCGCATCCGCTGCATGTCCAGTTTCCTTTAAACATCGGTCGGTCGCCACGAGGACGATCGCTGCTTCCTTGGCGCTTCTTGTGACAGTCGCGACATAAGAGAGCATTGGCACGTGATGGATCTGGTTCAAATGGAAGCTCAGTGATAGCTCCATTACATCCACTACACGTCCAGTTGCCAGTGAACATTTTTCTTTCTTCGTTCATTGTTTATAGAATATTGTGTTTGCTACTAGTAGTACGTTCTCCAGTATCGACTCGATTGCTGCATACTAACAATTGCAAACAACACTAACTCGAAAACCATTGAAATACTATCATACGTGATATACTGACGCATCAATTTTATGAACAACGAAGCACCCCAGGCCGGACAGGCAGCACTCGAAATACAAAATCTTAGGAAGACCTACGGGAAGACCGTTGCTGTCGATGATATTTCGCTTACCTTGCCGCGAGGAGGCTTCTTAGGACTCCTAGGCCCAAACGGGGCCGGCAAAACCACGACCATAGGGTGTGTTGTTGGCGTACATAAGATAAACGGGGGTTCAATAAAAGTATTCGGACACGACGTAGTGCACGATTACCGAGACGCACGAAAAGTCGTTGGCATCGCACCACAAGAATTTAATGCCGATTTCTTCGGAAAAGTGAGGAAGATGCTCGACTACGTTGCAGGTTACTACGGTATTCCTAAAAAGCAGCGTGTGGAACGTGTTGACCAACTTCTTGAACAATTTAATCTCACTAAACACAAAGATAAGGGTTTTAACGAACTCTCCGGTGGCCTTAAACGACGTGCAATTCTCGCTCGAGCACTCGTTCACGATCCCGACCTGTTGATTCTAGACGAACCAACTGCGGGCGTTGATGTTGAACTTCGCCACGAACTCTGGAGCTACTTACAGCAAATATCGAAAGAAGGAAAGACTATCCTGCTCACGTCGCATTACCTCGATGAAGTAGAGATGCTTGCCAACCGATTCGCTTTTATTAACGATGGCAAGATAATTGCAGACGGTTCGAAAGAGAAGATGCTCGCCGGAGGCAAAAAACTTGAAGAGGTATATCTTGAACTTACCGGTAAAAAAGATGCTGTATGAACTGGATAGGCCTCTACACGATCATTCGTCGAGAAATGGAGCGGACATTCCGCGTGGTCATTCAAACTATATTCAGCCCGTTAATTTCGGCGACTCTCTTTATCTTCGTATTCGGCTCAGTAGTGGGCAGTCGCATTGATGAAATTGGAGGAGTTCCATACATAGTTTTTGTATTCCCAGGTATTCTTATCATGAATGTTCTTACATCTGCTTTCTCCCACTCGTCGAGCGCCATTTACTTTGCAAAATTTATCCGAAGCATCGAGGAAATGCTCGTCGCTCCCCTCTCCTACTTTGAAATAATGCTCGGAAACGTATTGAGCGCTGTTGTTCGTGCACTCGTCATTGGTATCGCCATCGTAGGTATGGGGATTCTTTTTGGCGCAGTATCTATGCACAATTTTTTCTTATTTTTCATCTACATCATTGCAATTGCAGTAGTATTTTCCCTTCTCGGTATTATTACCGGTCTTGTGGCAAAAAGTTTCGAACAACTCAACATATTGAGTACATTCATCATTCTCCCCTTCTCGTTCTTAGGAGGTATGTTCTACACATTGGACATGCTCCCAGAAACAGCTCAAAAAATTGCAGTTTTTAACCCTTTCTTTTATTTTGTAGACGGCATCCGCTTTGCAATGGTGGGTATCCACGATTCAAACCTATTTGTCGGTGCGATTCTCATAGGTTCGCTTGTTGTTATTCTAGGCGGAATCGTATGGCGGATTTTCTACACTGGGTGGCGCATTAGAGAATAACCTCTACAATAAGAAGAATGGTACTACGACTTATAGCAGCCGCACTACTTTCCGCGGTAGCGTTTATTCTCTGGGCAATTACTTCTCCAGTTGTAAACGTATCTCCTGCTGAGATTGAAGCCGAAGAGTACACGGTGACCCGTGTACTTGATGGTGACACGATAGTGGTAAACGGCGGTGCTAAGGTTCGCTACATTGGTATAAACACCCCAGAGTTTTATGGCGACTCAGAGAATACTGAGTGCTTCGCGCAAGAAGCTAAACAACGCAATGAACAATTCGTACTTGGGAAAAAAGTCCTTTTGAAGCGCGATCTTTCTGAAACCGATGAATACGGACGCCTGCTTCGCTATGTATACCTAAATGACCCTATGTCATCACCATATGAGGCAACGTCTATAAACGAAGTTCTTGTTCATGAAGGGTACGCATTCGCGCGTGCATTTCCACCTGATATTGCTCTACAAGAAACCCTCGGACAGCTAGAGAAGGATGCAGAAGAGAATGGCCGCGGCTTATGGGCTGTGTGTAAGTAGCCTATCAACTATGGTGACATGCTATCCTTAAAGGAACGAAGAAAGGTCGTCCTTATCAATTTCAAAATATTTTGACATGAAGTACGCTCACATGATTGCTTTCCTTCTATTAGTTGTAGGAGGTTTAAACTGGCTTCTTTGGGGTGCATTCCAATGGGAAATTGGCATGCTCTTCGGAGGATCGAGCGCTCTAATTTCACGAGCGATTTACGTACTCGTTGGTCTCGCTGCTATCTACGAACTTGTAACACACAAGAAAGGTTGTAAGGCGTGTGGAACAAAGAGTATGGCATCGAGTTCAATGCCGCAGAACTCAGGAGGAGGAATGTAACGCAATTTCTGTAATCCAAAGAAAAAACCGCTACATACGTAGCGGTTTTTTTCTTATTACTTCTTCTTTTTCTTTTGGTGTGCCGAGCACTGACATCCGTATGGTTTTATAAATTCGTCGATATACTCTTTTCCATAATCGTATCCGAGCTCTTCGTCAGGTTTGATGGCACGCAGAGCATAAAAATTGATCTTTTTCTTTTCTATCTCCGCTTCAACATTTGGCTTACAAAAGTGATTCATGTAGCGAGCCGTGTTCTTTCGTGTTGCCCCATCAACGGTGTGTTTATCGTCTATCTCAAATAAGTATCGCGTAAGACGTTTGTCAGCCTCTGCGGATGTAATTACCTCACCAATGTACTCAATCACAAATTCCCCTTTTCGTATTGGCTCAGTTGCAAAAAGACCCAACCCCATACCTGGAGCCGCGCGTTTAACTACTGTCTTTTTTTGTATCTTGCTCATAGAGACTGTACTATAGTAAACATAATGGACTTTGACACAAGCACTTCGCTTGCACAGGCAAACTCAGCACTCGGGAATCTTGGTCCCTCGGTATGGCCCACGATCTTTTTTGCAGTCATGGTTTTTTTCTTCTTGTATAGCGCCATCCTCATATTTCACTGGTTCTCTTTCAGTATGAGCTCGCGCAGAGCAGTCATGGCAACTATTCTCTACATCGGAGTCAGCGCAGTGTTTATTTTTGCTGCCCTCGCGAGCGTTGTAACACTTTCTACTCTCTAAATACTATGAAGCAAACTCTTCTCGAAAAAAACATACACCTGCAGCCCGAAGAGAATGTGTTGATGACTGTGAGAAAACACTGGTTCATCCATTTTCTTGATTCTCTAAATATCACTATGGTCGGAATCGTTCCCTTTATTGTGGCATTCTTCGTTGCTCCTGTGGTGAGCATTCATCCGTCCCTTGCCGCACTTTTCTTTTCCATTTGGATGCTTGCTATATGGATGATGCTTTTCACTGTATGGACCAACTATTATCTCGACATTTGGATAGTGACGGACAAGCGTATTATCAATATCGACCAAATACACCTCTTTAAACGTGAGGTCTCAACGCTTCGTATCGAACGAGTGCAAGATATAAAGATAGAAACGGACGGCTTTTTTGCTACAATGTTTGGTTTTGGAAATTTGCAGGTGCAGACCGCTGGGCCAGAGGCAAGCTTTTACCTTATAAAAGGCATTCCTAACACCTCCTACGTTCGCAATACGATCTTAGAGCGCGTCGACATGGCAACAGAATACAAAAGCTCTCTCGAGTACAATCGCGATAAGCGACCCACAGAAGGAGAGTAAGTACAGCAAGACAGTTCGGTGCTTTTTTGCTACCATTGCACAAATGAGCAAGCTCAGTACCGACAGCTATAAAGGTGTACGTGACTTTTATCCGCGCGATAAATTTATCCACGACTACATCGTAAACACACTCGCACAGGCCTGCGAGAGTTTTGGGTACGAACCATATGATGCTTCCATTCTCGAACCGGCAGAGCTCTACCGCACAAAAACGAGCGACGAAATTGTTAACGAACAAACCTACACCTTCGTGGATCGTGGTGACCGCGAGGTTACACTGCGGCCAGAAATGACACCGACCGTGGCTCGCATGGTTGCGGGCAAGCAGCGCGAACTTGGCTTTCCGCTCCGTTGGTATTCCATGCCAAACTGTTTTCGGTACGAACGAGCACAACGCGGCCGCCTCCGTGAATTCTGGCAACTTAATGCAGACCTCTTCGGTGTAGCCGGAATGGACGCTGATGTAGAAATACTCGCCCTCGCACACCGTATCTTTACCATATTCGGTGCAACAGAGAACGACTTCGAAATTCGTGTTAACGACCGTCGTGTTTTCGAACAAATATTTGACGACGTCGATGTCGACGCCGGAACACGCAA
>Ga0210057_1005740_pt1 | contig 15817 bp, 13 predicted proteins | sample CryGeyCG2114_010_2_FD_183968 | JGI IMG/M metagenome (GOLD analysis project Ga0210057, IMG submission 183968) | Groundwater microbial communities from aquifer - Crystal Geyser CG10_big_fil_rev_8/21/14_0.10 (SPAdes) (version 2) | ecosystem: Environmental > Aquatic > Deep subsurface > Groundwater ...
TCAATTCCTAAATAAAGTCTAATTCTACGGGTTTGCATTAAACGTTTCAATTTGCTTTTACTAGGTAAAATCTGAACTACTTTTTGAGTTAAAGCTTCCTCAACTTTTTTAGGGTCAGTATTTATTTTCACCCCGTTAGAAATCTCGCGTTGTTTTTCACGCAATTTAATATTATTATGAAAGTGTTTGGGTTTAGAATTTCTAACGGGGTTCATACATTTTTATCTTAAGATAAAAATAAAGAATTGTAAATTATGGCTGAAAGAAAATACTATCGGAAAACCTATCAAAAAACTAAGAAGGGTGGTTTTCGCTCGCCCCGGAGCATCCTGAAAGGATTGTTGTGGGGTTTTTTATTTTTTATTTTTTGTTTATTGTTTATTTTTACTTATTATGCTAAAGATCTCCCTCGGCCAGAAAAATTTGCCGAAAGACAACTTGCTCAATCCACCAAAATTTATGACCGCTCTGGGGAAACCCTTTTATATGAAATTTATGGTGAAGAAAAGAGAACGGCAGTTTCTTTAGAGGTGATACCCGAGCATGTAAGGCAGGCAGTGATTGTGGCTGAGGATGCTAATTTTTATCATCATTTTGGGATTGATTTGAAAGCGATAGCCAGGTCAATTTTAATTAACTTAAAAATTATGAAACCGATTTATGGTGGCTCAACCATCCCCCAACAACTGATTAGGTCAACCTTCTTTTCTCCTGAAAAAACCGTCGAAAGAAAAACTAGGGAAATTGTTTTGGCTCTAGAATTAGACCGCCGTTATCCTAAAGACCAAATTCTGGAATGGTATTTAAACCAGGTTCCTTTCGGCCAAAATGCTTATGGGATAGAAGCAGCCAGCCAAACCTACTTTAAGAAATCTGTTTCGGAAATTTCCTTAGGGGAAGTTGCCGTCTTAGCCGCTTTAATCCAAGCTCCTTCTCGCCTATCCCCTTATGGAGAAAATAAAGATGAACTCTTAGCCAGGAAAGACTATATCTTAGACCGAATGGCAGCTAAGGGAATTTTCACTCCCGGAGAGATAGAAGAAGCAAAAAAAGAGGAAATAAATTTTGTTGAGAAACGAATCCAAATTAAAGCTCCCTATTTTACCTTATGGGTGAAACAACAGTTGGAAGAAAAATACGGTGAAGATTCTTTAAGGGAGAAAGGCTTAAAAGTCTATACTTCTTTGGATTGGGAACTTCAGGAAATAGCTGAAATAGTAGTAAGGGAAGGAATTGAAAGAAATAAAATTTATAATGCCCATAATGCCGCTTTAGTAGCCATTGAGCCAGAAACCGGAGAAATCATAGCTATGACTGTGGGAACCGGGGATTATTATGCTTCCCCTTATCCCGAAGGGTGCACCCCGGGAGTAAACTGCTTGTTTGACCCTCAATTTAATGTTGCTATTAAAAGCCCTGGCCGCCAACCCGGTTCGGCCTTCAAACCTTTTGTTTATGTCACTGCCTTTAAAAAAGGGTATGATGATAAAACTACCGTAATTGATGAAGAAACTAATTTTGGAATTTGGGGGGGGAAGGAATATATCCCCCAGAATTATGACGAGAAATTTCGAGGAGAGGTCACTCTTCGGGAAGCCCTGGCTCAATCGATAAATGTTCCCTCAGTAAAAGTTCTTCTTAATTTTGCTGATTCACCGGAAAGCTTTAAATCAGGTTATGAGCCTGATAGTATTAAAACTGCCAAGGACTTAGGGATAACCACCTTAAAACCGCCCTATGGACCCTCAATAGTTTTGGGAGGTTGGGAAGTAAAATTATTAGAGATGGTTTCCGCCTACGGAGTTTTTGCTACAGACGGCCTTAGAATTGAACCAGTCTCTATTTTAAAGATTGAGGATTTAGACGGGAATATCATCGAGGAAAATAAAAAAACTCCAAAAAGAGTTTTAGACAGGAACCCGGCCAGGCTAATCAATGATATTTTATCAGACAATGAGGCCCGGGCCCCCTTGTTTGGCTGGCATTCAGCTTTGTATTTCGAAGAATATCAGGTGGCAGCAAAAACCGGGACTACCCAAGATTACCGAGATGCCTGGACCATTGGTTATACCCCATCACTGGTAGCCGGGGTCTGGGCTGGAAACAGTGATAATTCTCCAACGGCTAAAAAACCGGGGGCGATGCTCTCTGCCCCAATTTTTCATAATTTTATGGAGAAAGTTTTACCCAGGTACCCTAAAGAAAATTTTGAACTTCCTACGAATTACGAATAAGTACGAATATACGAATAAAATATTCGTAATAATTCGTAGCCGAAAGCGCTGATTCGTAAATTCGTAAATCGCTTTCGGCTAACTTGCCTTAATTGGCATCACAACATAGAGATAGCTAGGATCTCCGGCTGGTTTCAAAACCCCTGGCCCTTCAGAACCGGTTAATTCAAAAACTACTTCTGAGCTTTTTATATTCAAAAGGCCATCTGCCAAGAACCGGTGATTAAAAGAAATTTCAAGCTCTTTTCCTTTTATTTCACCAGCCAAGTGACTATGGTACTCTCCCAAATCAGGATTTTGACTAAAAAGTTCCACTTTTTCTTTTTTCGGATCTATTTTTAATTTGACCTCATTAATTTTCCCGCTAAAAAGAGCGGCTGATTTTATTTGGTTCAAAAATTCGTTTCTTTGAAAAATAACTTGGGTTTCATATTTTTTGGGAATAATTTCTTGATAATTTGGGTATTCTCCTTCAATTAAGCGAGAGATTAGTTGAATTTGAGGGTGAGAGGTTTCAGTCATCGGCAACTCAAATAAAATTTGATTCGGAGAAAAACAAATTCGGAGCTCTCCTTCCTTCTCCCCAAAAATGTTGATAATTTCTTTGGCTGCTTTTTGGGGAAGGATTAAAGTATATTCTTTAGACAAAGTGCTAGGTGTTTTTAGATTAAGGTAAAAAGTTTTCTCCCCCAGTCTAAAACTATCAGTGGCAGCCATTTTTATAAAATCTTTCTGGAAAACAAAGAAGATGCCAGAAATTTCAGGTTTAGCAGTCGAGGGGATGGCGATGTCAGCAATCTGGTTTAGACCTTGGCAAAAAGAATGGCTGTCGACCAAAACGGATTCTCCTTCGGTAATTTGAGGAATGATTGGGAAATCCTCAGGGCTTAATCCCTTTAAGGTCGTTTGGTAATTTTCACACTCAATTGCTAAAGTTGAATCCTTTAATTCTAAAGCGATTTGTTTATTCGGCAAAAAATTTATAAAATTAGAGAAAACACGGGCTGGAACCGTAATCGCTCCCTCTTTTTCTACTTTTGCTAACGCCCACCATTTTATACCTATTTCTAAATCAGTAGTCGCCAGATTTAAGAAATTTTTTTCTGCCTTTATTAAAATATTATTTAAAACTAGTAAGGAAAGAGATTTTATTGAAATTCTTTCAACAGTTCCAACTCCTTCTTTTAATTTTTCTTGTAATATTATTAATTTCATTGTTATTAGTTATTAATAAAGTGGAAAACTTTTTTCTTTCCTTTATTTGAATAAAAAACAAAATGGGATTCTTTTGGGGGAAATGTGGGTAAAATTGTTTGATTTTTTCCTCTTGGGATTTTTCCTCTCCTTATATACTGAAAATCCGCTGTCTAATCAGACTGATTTCATCGCTAAGATTTTCATCTGTTTCTAATTCTTTTAAAACTTTTCCATAAGAATGAATGGCAGTGGTATGGTCTTTCCCTCCTAATTTTCTACCGATAAAAGGGTAGGAGCTTTTTAAATCCTCTCTTAACAAATACATGGCGACCTGCCTGGGCTTGACAATCTCTTTTTTCCTCGAAGAAGACAATAAGTCTCTTTCCTTCAAATCATAAAATTCAGCTACCGCTTGAATTATTTTTTTGGGGGTTGCCATTTTGGCCGGAGAAAGAATTAGGTTTTTAAGTAAGGATTTGGCAATTTCAAGGTCAGGAGGTTTGTTATTTAATTTTTGATAAGCCGAGAGACGATTTAGGGCTCCTTCGAGCTCTCTGATATTTCTTTGAATATTAGAAGCGACATAATTTAAAACTTCCTCTGAAAAATCAATTTTTCTTTCTTGGGATTTAGTCTTCAAGATAGCTATCCTTGTTTCATAATCGGGGTAACCAATATCAGCTGTCATCCCTCCTTCAAATCTTGACCTTAATCTTTCAGCCAAGGCTGGAATTGCCTTTGGGGGGCGGTCCGAAGAAAGAATTATTTGTTTATTTTTTTCATAGAGGTAATTAAAGGTATGGAAGAACTCTTCTTGGGTTTTTTCTTTCCCGGCTAAAAACTGGACATCGTCTAAGATTAAAACATCGATAGACCGGCATTTTGATTTAAAGTCCTCAATTTCGTGATTTCTAATAGAGGAAACTACTCCGGCCGTAAATTTTTCAGAAGGAATATATTTAATTTTCTTCTGGGAGAAGTTTTTAACTACCTCATTACCGATTGCCTCCAAGAGATGAGTTTTACCAAGTCCTACTCCGCCATAAACAAAAAGGGGGTTATAAACAAAACCAGGATTTTTTGAAACTGCCCAGGCCGCTGCCTGAGGCAACTCGTTAAATGGGCCAACCACAAAATTTTCGAAAGTATATCTGGGATTGAGATTAGTCTCTTTGTCGACTTTAAATTCTTGGAATTCAAGTTGGCCAGCTTCAGGAAGAGAGGCGATAGGAGTCCTTTTAGAAATTTTTAATTCGGTTTTCCCCACTGTATATTTTACCTCCTTAATTTCTTCATCTAAACTATGTAAAATTTTTAAAATAGTTTTACCATATTTATTTTCAAGCCACTCTTTAGCAAAAGAATTGGGGACAGAAACTACTACCTGGTTTCCTTCCTGAGAAACAATCTCAGTATTTTTAAACCAGGTAGCAAAATTAGCTTGAGAAATGCTCAGCTGGACCTGGGCCAAAACTGCTTGCCAAATTTCTTCTTTAACCATAAACCCTACGAATCACGAATAAATACGAATATACGAATTTCTAGTTGTATTATACCATGAGTCAAGCAGACAGAAAATTAAACCCTTTTAGATTAAATTTATCTAACGAAGTTAATATCTTGTGGATAGACTGTGAAATTGACCTGAAGTCAAATTTTTTTTAAAATGAAGTTATGTCAATTACTTACCAACCCAAAAAAAGAAAGAGAAAGCGGAGCCATGGTTTTAGGGCTCGAAAAAAAACAAAGGGGGGGAGAAGAGTATTAGCGAAGAGAAGAAGAAAAAGGAGACAGAAACTCACGGTTTAGTTAAAAATTAAAAGTCAAAAGTCCAAAGTAACAGTAAAAAGTTAAAAGTAAATAATATTTTGGACTTAATGCTGTAACTTTTAATTTTTGACTTTAGACTTTTAACTTAGCGAAGCGCTCATGTTATCTAAAATTAACCGGCTCAGAAAGAAAAAAGATATTGAAAGGGTTTTTGGAAAAGGAAAAAGATTTAAAGAAGATTTTTTGATTTTAAAAATAACGAAAAATGCCCTATCTCAAACCAGGTTTGGGTTTATAGTTTCCCGGAAAGTTTCAAAAAAGGCCACTTCAAGAAACAAAATCAAAAGAAGGCTGAGAGAAATGGTTAGTAAAAAAGGAAAAAAATTAAAAAAAGGGTTGGATGCTCTCCTTATAGCTTGCCCCGGTTTAGAAACAAAAGATTTTTGGGAAACAGATGAGACTCTCAACAAATTATTTAAAAAAGCAAAAGTTCTATGAATCTTCGATTCATATCACCTTAAGCGATGAGAACTTCGTTCTCATCTTCACCTTCGCTTTTTGTAAAGGCTCGGTTAATAAGTTTTTAATTTATTAAAATGTTTAAAGAATTAATCTTAAAGATTATCCATTTTTACCAAGATTTCCTCTCCCAAAACTTAGGAAAAAATTGTCGTTTCTATCCGAGCTGTTCAGAATATACTTATCAGGCGATTGAAAAATATGGATTATTAAAAGGAGGCTGGAAAGGACTTAAAAGAATATTCAAATGTCATCCCTGGCATTCTGGCGGGATAGACTTGCCCTAGTTAAATAGTTGCGAAGCAAATTTAACAGGGTGAACCTTAAAATATGGATTTACTCATTAATGCTTTCAACGTAATATTATATCAACCCTTATTTAATGCCTTGGTTTTGCTCTATGAATATTTACCAGGCCATGATTTTGGCCTGGCGGTAATCACTCTAACCGTTATCATCAGACTGCTCTTCTACCCCCTGATGGTCCAATCTATAAAATCCCAGAAGTCTTTAAGCGAGCTTCAGCCCAAAATTCAGGAAATCCAAAGCAAATACAAAGACGATAAAGAAAAGCAGGCCCGGGCAACGATGGAGCTGTATCAAAAAGAAAAAATTAATCCTTTTGGCGGATGTTTACCCCTTTTGATTCAGCTGCCAATTTTATTCGCTATTTATAGAGTATTTTGGCAAGGTTTTCAGCCAGGGGCGATGGATATGCTTTATAGTTTCGTCCCCCATCCGGGGGTAATTGACCCCACTTTTTTAGGAATTATTAATCTTGGAGAAGCTAGCCTGGTCTTGGCAGTTTTAGCCGGGCTCACCCAGTTTTTCCAGACCAAAATGATTACCCCAAAAACTCCAAAACCTAAACCAGGAGAAGAAAAAATGATCGCTCAGTTTTCCGGGATGATGCAAAAGCAGATGCTTTATTTCTTTCCAATCTTTACTGTTTTTATTCTTTGGAAATTGCCAGCTGCCATCGGTCTTTACTGGATAATCACTGCCTTATTTTCAATATTGCAGCAGTATCTAATTTCCAAACCCCGTACCAAAACTTCGTTTGGTACGGGACAAGAAGCCTAAAATATGATTTCCCAAGAAAATTTGAAAACAATCAAAAAAATTACTAAGGATTTTTTTGAAAAAACTACCTTTGAAGTTGAAATTGAATTCTTACCTCTCCAAGAACTTACTCTTCCTATTAATCTAAAAACTGATGAACCCCAAATTTTAATTGGGGAAGGAGGGCAGACCTTAGTTGAAATTCAGCATCTCTTGAAAACAATTTTAAAGAGAAAAATTCAAGAACCCTTTTTTATTGACCTTGATATTAATGGTTACAAAAAGAAAAAAATTGAGTATTTAAAAGAATTAGCTAAATCAGTAGCTGATGAAGTAGCTCTGACTAAAAAAGAAAAAAGCCTGGCCCCAATGCCAGCTTATGAAAGAAGAATTATTCATTTAGAATTGGCTGGCCGTCAAGATGTTACCACTGAAAGTATTGGCCAAGAACCAGAAAGAAGAGTAATAATCAGACTACGCCCTTAAGGAAACTACTTTCTGGCTTTGATAATGAAAGAACTCAGACAGTCGCTTCTCCCCAACCAACCACATTGACCAATTCGATGGCTCCTAAAATCAGGACAGCTATCCATAAATACTTCACAATCCCCAGCGTAGTTTTTCTCTCTAAAAAGAAGAGCTACATAATGGCCATCCATTTCCATTGAGGTGATTTTATCATTATAACCTTCAAGGTCTGGTACTTCCCAACCTGTGGGGCAGCAATAATAACCTTCTGGATATTCAACATCATCTTTCTCCTTGGTGTAGTTTTTATCTCCCCAAAATCTTACTCCATCACCGATCGGTTCTCCGACCGGTTTTAAATAAACAGTAATTGAGGAAACGCTGATATTAGTAGGACCGCCATAAAGGTTTGTGGATAAATTTTTACAGTTAGCATCACCCGGCTCTTGGTCGTAAAGCATAGCCTCTCCCATAAAATTTTCTTTTTCGTGTAAAATCGCAGCATATCTTTTATCATAAATTATGCAGCGATATTGATATTCTTTTTCTGTTTCTGTTATGAATTTAACCTCCTCTCCTCCTTTTCCCTCGCATCTTATTTGGGCTATTGCTTTTGCCTCTGCTTCAGAGTACGCCTCTTCTTTAGAAATTTTTATTGTTCCTTTATCGCTAAATCCATAAATAAATTTAATTGATTGGGTTTTATTATCAAACTCGGGCAAGGTGGCCGAACCCGCTTGATAGATTTTATATTCCTTAGTCTTATCACAATTCGCGCTGGCATAAAGGTAAACTCCGGGAGGGTGGTAATCTAACTCAATTGACTTTCCGGTAACATTTTTTATTTCTCCTGGGTCACCCTCATACGGGACTGGTGGCTCTGGCGAATAATCTATATTTGAATACACTTTTACCGTTAATTCTTCTTTGCCAGAGCGAAATTCTATACATTGTAAAGATTGAGGAACCTCATTTGCATCTCTGGGAAGGATTATACTAAGGTCAGGAGAACTTTGAGATATGGGAATCGGGTCATCAAAAGAATCATCTGGGTCATCGACGCAGCCGGTTTTGACAAAAGCATAAATTCCTTGTTCTAATGATTCGATAGCTGGCGTTTCTGGGAGAACTAATTGGGGATTGATTGTGTTTAAAATTAAATAGGAAGAGAGGAGAATGATTAGACCAAAAAATCCAGCCATCGCTTGATTCTTACCATCACTCATTTTGGTGGGGTCGCCGGCTGAAGTTAAATAACGGATTCCGCCATAAATCAAAGCTCCGAAAGCTAAAAGCCCAGCAATAATTATCGCAAAAGTAAAAACATATCTGATAAATTCAGTAAGAATGGTTTTAGTAGTAGTAGGGGTTTCTACTCCAGGAACAGCTGGATATTCAATTTCTAATTCCCTTTGGGCAAAACAAAAACTACCTATTAGCAAAGAGATAAAAATAAAAATTAAAAGTATTTTCTTAATCATTTAAATTTTTTATTCGTAAATTCGTATTGATTCGTAATTCGTAGGGTTTTACATTTGACAACAATAATAATTAGTTGGATAGCAACCCTCTTCCTGGCCGGTATCAGCCCACTCTTTTATCATTTCCCAAATTATCCGCCAAGGGAGTAATTGCACATATAAAATAGTTTCAAAAAAAACTACTGGCCATTGCCACCAATGTTCTTTCGGTTCTGTCCAGATTTTTATTATCGTTTCCCATTCATCAATAATCTGATAACTTAAACAGTTTATCTGGTCATCATCAAAAAGGCCCATCTGAGAAACTGTTTCGCAGGTTAAGAGGTATTTGCCAACTTTTTCCCCGGCCAAGACATCATAATATTCTTCAGCCGGAATCCAACATTGAGCCAGTTCACACCTTGAAAAGTCGAGCTGTTCTAAAATGTAAGACCTCTTAAATTTAAAACTTTCTGGCAAAGCTTCTCCTTCCGGGGTTTTTTCTTCAATATCATTTTTTAAGGCTTCCTGCAGTTCTTCCATCCCGGCATAACCATTAATAATTGGCCAGAAATATTGGCCGCAACATCCCCAACAGGAATCAACAAAGCAGTGTTCATAACAATATTTAGTTTCTCCTTCGTCTTCTTTTTTACAATATTTACAAGAAATTTCTTTTTCAATGGTTTTTCCTGGATGTTCTGGGTCAGGCACGTCAATTTTAAATGATTCATACCAGCAACATTCCTCTTTATGTTCTTCCTGGCTGCAATATTCATTACAGGGGACACATTGGGTATGGTCCTCGTTGCACCTTTCTGGATAAATCGATTTGCCCCTACTTATTTCTCTACCTAATTCTTCTTCACATTTTTCTTCATTGGGTTGGTCTGGCTGAAGCACTCCGGCAGTGATGCTATAATATTTGCGACAATCAGTTTCGCATTTTTTTTCTTTACCTTCCCAGTCTTCATAACCTGAACAACTCCACTCCTTATAATCTGTCAAAAGTCTATCACTCCAGGTGACCATTTCTTCCCCACCTTTTACTATCCCCCCAAACTCAGCCAACATTCTTGAAGCTAAATAAGTAGTTCTATCCATTACTTCCCCGACTGGAATTTCTATTCCACAAGTCCACTCACCAGTTCCTTCCAAAGGAAAGCAAGACTTATTCGTAAAAGTTTTAGCTTCTATTTTACAGGGAATTTGGCAGTTGATACAAAAACAACTATCAGTTTTTTCGTCATATTTAGGTTCAGGACAGCCAGGAGGGCAAGAAACATCTTTACATGGGTCTTCGCTAGCAAAAACCCCTCCCCTTTCATTGTATAAAAAATTAGGAATTAAAGAAAGGAAAAGAGAGAAAATTAAAATTATGGCAATTTGTTTTTTTAGTTTTACCATAAAGGTTTGTGACAATAAAAAATAGCTGGGTCAAAACCTTCAATTATTCGACTTTCTCTTTCGATTTCTTCCCATTCTGGCACTTCTTCAATTTTCATATCAGAAGTAAATTCTTCAGGCACCCTCAATTGGTCATAACTGATTGGGTCTCCTTCGCACCCCCTCATCAAATCCCGAGCATCTAAAACCCAGAGTAAATCCCTCTGGAAATCATTAATAAGTTTTAGATTGGTTCTAGCTTCGTCTAAATCAGAGAGAAGCCTTTCCCATTCCTCTTCCTCATCAGCCTCTTCTTTCCAGGCCCCGGTTCTAATTAAAATATCTTTAATTACTTCTTTAGTGTGTTCATCGGCCAAAAGTAAATTTAGATTATCCTCATCTTCTATTAAAACTCGTAATATATCTTTTACTCGTAGTTCGTCTTCCTCATTTCGCCGAGTTAACAAATTTTTAAGATGGTCATCTCCAACTAAAATATCTGCTAAAGCCTCTTTAGTTTTCAGCATCTTTTCTAAGTTCTCATCATTTCTTAAAACTAAAATTAATTTTTCCCTTGAAGTTTCTTCCCTTCTCAATTGTTCCCTAAGCTCTCCAACTAAAGAATTAAAAGGAGGATAGGGAATTATACTTACTCCGACACTATTCGGATTTTTTGGGGTGCCGTAAATTGGATTTCCATCTCTATCTTTCCCATTGATATAATCTTTCTTTCTTTCCTCCTCTACTTTAACTGATAAATTAGTGGCCCAGTTTTCTACATTTAGGCATCCTTTAGGGTTTATTCTTTCCATTGAGGCTTTTGAAGTTTTATCTCCGGCGAACCATTCTGGGCTACAATCCATTTCTTCTACTAAATTGCCAAATTCATCATAGAGGCCTAATATTTCACCGCTATCAGCTAAGTTCCCACTGTAAATTAAATCAGCTTCAATGTCAGAAATTGCGTTTTCATTATTTTCTAAAAGATAAAAACCCTGAGCCGGAATTATTCCTGAGAGTTCAATTTCAAATTTATCTTTAACTACTAACTTCCAATCAGAAAGATCAATGTTTTCTTGGGTGTTATTATATAACTCGATCCACTCGTCATTGAAATCGGCCTGAGTCCCCATCCAGGCAATTTCATTAATGGCAACCTCGTTTTTTAGAAGACCGATGTTCCGCATCATAGTTTTAGCTAAATTCTTGTCTGTTGATAGCCAGTCGTTTTCAATTAAATAAGTCATTACCGATTTAATTTTTAGAATTTCTTTTAATTTCTCTTCTTCTACTGGCTCACCGATTAATATTTCTTTAATTAAATCTTTAGTTTCGGAGTTTTTTAACAGACAATCAATTACTCCTATTTCGCTATCTGGGGGGCAAGTATCGCCGGGGCAGCAGATTCTCTTGTTGCTTGTTAATTCTTCAGTTAAAGGGAAAAGACCCAATTTTATTCTTAATTCTTTTAAGGCGGTTTTAATATCAGTCAAGTCTTTATAGGGATCATTTTCTTTTTCTTCTTCGCTTAGTAGGTTTTTATCAATTAAACTCCTAACTAATATATCTTCATAAGGTTGTTCAGGATTATCTGGATTACAGCATACTGGTTTCCCCTCGTCATCTTGTTTTATGCAAATACAATTACATCTATCACACCAATCCGCTTCAAAACCGCAATTTTCACAACGGCATTCTTCAAAAAATTCACAGCAACTATAGGGGCATTTTTGGTAATAATATTGATGGACCATTCCTCCTCCTCCACAGCATTCATAAGCACCACAGCCTCCTTCTTCCCAGCAGCCTTCATTTTGAGTCCCTTCACAACAAAGATTACCTAAGGGGCAATTTTTCCAATTTCCGGTTACTTCATCCAAATCACAAATCTCTTTACATTCAACCCAATCACAAACGTTCTTACAGCAGTCCCGGCAGCAATTTTGGCAATCATATAATTTTTGTAACTCTTCTATTGGCTCCTTTAGTTTTTTTCCTTTAATTTGAATTGCTTTAGAAAGCTTCTGAATACAATCTAATCGATCGTGATTAGTTAGAAAAACAGTAGCATCACCGGTAGGGTTAATTCCTCCTAAGTCGAAATCATAACAATCAGCAGGTTTAAACCCTGAAGGAAAATCATTACTTCTTTCCCCCCAGAGATTTTCAATCAAGCCGCCCAAAGGAATTTCAAGATAGGTGGAAGGTTCAGGCTTGGAGGGGCCAGCAGCCGGTAGAGCGGTTGGCGCTCCTCCCGGCAGAGAAACTTCCCAGGCTACTAATTGAGGGTTAATTGTATTCAAGATTAGGTAAGCCGAAATTAAAATAAATAAGCCCAAAATCCCGGCTGAAATCCGGGATTTGGCATCTTTTATACGAGAAGGAGAACCGGCTGAAGTTAAATAACGGACCCCTCCATAAATAAAGGAACCAAAAGCGATTAAAGCGCCCAAATATAAAGAAAATTGGAAAATATACATAATATAATCGGGCAGGGTAGTTTTGGTGGTAGTGGGAGTGGTGGCTCCAGGAATTTGAGGATAAGTAATTTCTAATGGTCTCTGTGCCAAAATAAAAGATGCCCCTAAAAAGAGAAAAAGGAGCAAAATTAAAAAAAATAATTTGTCTTTTTTTATTTCCATTATTCCATTAGTTCCTTTTTGGCTTCTCTAATTTTCAACACTTCTTCGGGAGCGGTGGTAATGATTTGGTCTTCAGTATAAGAAGCCACTGCTTTTATCGCCACATGTTTCTGGCCGGCAAAAAATATTCCTTCCCCTACTTCGGCTTCTAACAATAAATATTTTTCTTCCTCAGTTAAATCAAAAGTTTTTTTAACCACATCCATCGTAGCCGGTGATTGTTTCATTAAAAGTTGCAAAGAAGAATTAGTGATGATGGGCTGACCGTAAGCCGATTTCATAAAATCATTAACGTCTTGAGTAACCGTAGTTACTCCCAACCAATATTTTCTGGCACGCTTGGCCATCCCAAACAAAAAGGAAGCTCCATCTTCGGTCTGCATCAACCACCAGGCCTCATCTACCACCAGAATTCTTTTTTTTAGTTCAGAACGAACCTTATTCCAGATATATCTCATAATGATAAACATGGCTATTGGTCTCAATTCGTCTTCCATATCTCTGATTCCAAAAACGACAAAGGGTTTTTCCATGGAAACATTTGTTGGTTGATTGAAAAATTGAGCAAAAGTTCCTTTGGTGAATTTTCTTACTCTTCTGGCTAAAGACTCTGCTCCTTCCATCCCCTCCAAAACCGCTTCGAAGTCTTGCATCAAAGGTATTCTTTCTTGCCAAAGACTGGGATCAGTTTTGGGGGTAATGTCTTTAGCGGCATAAGTTTCAGCCAGGGCCCGATCAATGATAGCATCTTCTTCAGGGGTTAATCCCCCGAACATGATTCTCAGAAGCCCAACCATGTTAATAATGTTTGACCTTAAAACATCTTCGGGTTTTTCGTCTTCTCTGGGGATGGGCAGATCAAAAGGATTAATATGATTGGGAGAAGCTAAAGAAATATTAAAGAAAGAACCACCAACGGCATCTGACAAAAACTTATATTCATTTTCGGGGTCAATAACAATGACATCCACCCCTAACATTAAAGAGCGGAGGATTTCTAACTTAATGGCGTAAGATTTTCCGCTGCCGGCCTTACCGAAACAAATTGAGTTAGCATTCTCCAGAGTGAACCTGTCAAATAAAATCAAAGAATTATTATGACGGTTGATTCCGTATAAAATTCCTTCGTTTGAGCTTAGGTCAAAAGAAACAAAAGGGAAAATGCTGGATAAGGGGCCAGTATTCATTGAAGTATGAACCTGAAGCTGGTCTAGGCCAGAAGGAGTGGAAGCAGCAAACCCTTCCCTTTGTTGGTAAAGGGCAGGCTTAATATAAATTAATCTCGATTCCAAAATTGACCTTAAAGTAGTTTCCGTTTCTTTTAGTTCTTTTTGGCTGTCTCCATAAATAGTTAAATAGAGACCGAGCTTGAACATTCTTTCTTGGGCGGTTTGCAACCTATCTCTTAAAGACTCAATGTCCCGGTAAGCAGTTTCTAAAGCCGGATCTCTAATTAATCCTTTTTCTTCTCTCTCCATCAGTTCAGCCTGAACTTCAGTCACACTTTTTCTTAATTGTTTCAAAATCATTCCCGTTTCAACAGGATGGATATGGAAGCCAATATCCATTGGGGTATCTAGGTTAATTACTGGAGAAAACCAGGCCGTACTCAAATATCTCGGATAGGAGAAGATAAAAAAGGATTTGACAAATTTTTTCCCTAACTTTAAATAATCTGAAGATAAAACAATCGAGGAAGGAGCAATGATATCCCTTGCTTCTACTGCTCCGGTTTCAAAAATTTTTTCCGGGGTTTCCTCTTTCTTTTTTAAAAATGGTATTTTCATAACCCTACGAATTACGAATAAGTACGAATTTACGAATAAAATTTAACGGATGAGTTCGGGAGGGATTTCTGGGTAATAACCAACCTCAGCTTCTTCGGGATGATATAAACTCCAGAAAAGTTCAATCAGCTCGGAAGTATTTAAGGGGACGCATTGCAGCCCGCATCTTCGTAGGCCTAAAGCCACGAATTCCATTCTTTGCCAGAGTTGGGATTTACATCTTTGGAATTGTTCTTCACTCAAAGTAGGGGCGGGCTGTTTTTTAAATAGCACTTTTGCCGCTTCCATTCCCGGGACTTCAATCAGGGTGAAGGGGACAGCCACAAAAAAACTTTTTGACATAATCGCCCCCCCGGCGATTAAATCTCTAATAAACTTTTGATATCCGGCAGTTTGAGTTTTAAGCAGCTCATTTTCTTGTTTTCTTTCTAACTCTTTTAATTTATCTAAATAGCCAGTAATATTTAGCCTCCTGGACTGGACGACAATCTCTAAAGAAAAATCTAGAGAATTTAAGAAATTCTGAAATTGATAGATAATGGCGTTTTGTTCTTCTTCAGACTTTAAGGCAAAATTCAAAGAAGAGACCATTATTACTCCTCTCATTGCCTTGTTCCTTAAAAGAATAACCCCTTCTCTGATTTGGTCGATTTCTAAAAATTGTTGAGTGGAAGCCTGCATTTTATTTAGTTTGGATTTCAATTTGGGTTCTTATTTTTTTTAATTGGCTCCTTTCAGCGATTTTTAAGGGGAGCTCTTCTTCTGCCTCCTCTTTTTTTATTCTTTCTTTCTTAAAAACTTTTATTGGAGCTTCTATCTTTCTCCAGATAAAGATTTTTGGGGAAACGCTGAATTTTAAAAAATTCCCAAAAATAGTTGGTAAAGACCTCCCCCCAATTCTCAAAAAAGCCAAAGCCATTGCTCCTCCTCCCAAAATAAGGCAGGCGATTAAAAAAACTGAAAAAGGAACCGTGTAATAAAGAATAAAGCAGATTGCCGCAGCAACGCCAATAAAGCTAAACTGTCTAAAGGTTAGAGGTCCGACTATTTTTGGTTCATGCTCAATAAATTGGGGGAGAGTAAATCTCATATTCACTCAATTAGTTCTCGATAAGTATCTTTTTTTGTTGGAGCTTTTGGTTTTTCTTCCGGCGGTGCCGTTGCCTCTGGTGGCGGAGTAATTTTTGTTGGTTTGGCTGGCGGAGCAATTTCTATTTTATAAAGCTCTTCCAAAAGAGGCTTTACTGGATAAAAAATAAAGCGATTAATTTCCTGGGCAACCTTTTTGGCAA
>Ga0210057_1005741_pt1 | contig 15817 bp, 21 predicted proteins | sample CryGeyCG2114_010_2_FD_183968 | JGI IMG/M metagenome (GOLD analysis project Ga0210057, IMG submission 183968) | Groundwater microbial communities from aquifer - Crystal Geyser CG10_big_fil_rev_8/21/14_0.10 (SPAdes) (version 2) | ecosystem: Environmental > Aquatic > Deep subsurface > Groundwater ...
ATGAAAAGTTTGCGGGTGCAAAGACTACTTACACTATTGAAACATTAATGCCTGACGGTAAAGCTTTGCAAATGGGGACTTCACATAATCTTGGGCAGGGTTTTGCAAAAGCTTTCGGGATTACATACAAAGGGAGAGATGAAAAAGAACATCATCCTTGGCAGAACTCCTGGGGAATCTCAACAAGAATGATTGGTGCAGTTGTAATGATGCACAGTGATGATCAAGGGCTAGTATTGCCTCCTCGTGTTGCAGAAAAGCAGGTTGTAATAGTTCCAATATTATTTGATGATTCAAGAAAGAAAGTTTTAGCAGCTTGTAATAAGGTTATTACAGATCTTGAGAAAGCTGGTGTTCGTGTGTTTTTGGATGATCGTGATGGTTATAGTCCTGGATGGAAATTTAATGAATGGGAAATGAAAGGAATTCCTGTTAGAATTGAAGTTGGGCCAAGAGATCTTGCAAAAAAGAATTGTATCATTGTCAGGCGTGATGCAGGAAAAAAACAGACTGTTAAATTAAGTGCACTGAAAAATAATGTTGTTAAAGAATTAGATGCAATGCAGAAGTCTCTTTTGAATAAGGCTAAGAAGATGTTGAACAAGAAGACAGTTTCTGCAAGCAATTGGGATGAGTTTGTTAAGGCTATTAAAGAAGGAAACTGGGTCAAAGTATACTTTTGTGAAGATGAAAAACTTGAAGCAGAAATTAAAGAAAAAACAAAAGGTGTTACAACAAGATGTATACCTTTGAATTCTAAAGTGCCAGTTAATAAGAAATGCTTTTATTCAGGCAGAAAAGCAACTTGTGAAATATTAATGGGCAGGAATTATTAATTTATTGAAACATTATATCTTGGATAATTTGCTTTATTATTATATCCATCTTTTTCTGTAAAGTGCCACCATTCTTTTGAGTATCCTACAAATCCATTTTTAATCATTAATTTTCTGAAATTTGTTCTCATACCTTTTTGTTTATCATCTTTACCGCTTATTACATCTGCCATCTCTGAGAATTCATCGTATTTTCCTAAATCCAATTCTTTTCCTGTTAATGTGTCAATTATTCCAGCATCAACAGTTGTTCCTTTGTTATGCTCTGATCTGCTGCCAATGTATACTCCTAAATAATCTTCATGGCCTGTTCTGTTGGCCCATGCAATCATGTCATCTGACGCACTTGTTGGCCTGTAGCAGTCAAATACTTTGATTCCCAGGCTATGTCTTCTTAACTGTTGATTTGCATTTCTTAAAGCATTGGTTGCTTTTTCAGTCAAATAGCAAACATTTGCATTGTAGCCAGTCAATTGCTCTCCTGTGAAGTTGTTAGTTGTTGCGTATCGCATGTCAACTTTAATAGTGGGATCAACACAGCTAATGTTTACTAGAGGTGTGCCTTCTAGTTGGCATGCATGGCCGTTTGCGTCAGTATTTGCATAAGCACTTGGACTGGCAAGTGTGATTACTAATGTAGCTAGTGTGTTTATCATTTTATCTATTTAACTGCTTCCTCTTCCATGAAATGCATTTTGCCAGGCACTATTAAACAATGCAATGGCTCGCCAAAGTCGTTATTTAGAATGTGTTCTGCTTTGCCTGATTTTATTGTTGGATTGTCACTTCCTAACCTTGCACAACCAATACATAATGTTTCTTTTGTGAATATGTTTTCTTTTCGCTTTTCTTCAATGTCAAGAAGTATTTTTATTGCTTCATTAACTGACATGAACCTATCTGGTTTGATGTCTAATAATAGTAACGTGTGTAATCCAACAGACTGATTCATTTTAATTACATCATAAGATGTTTCAGGATGGAAGTTTTCTTCAGGATATGGAATAGATGTTGTTTTGCCGAATTTGTATAATTGCAAGCCTGTAATGCCAACAGCATTTAGTATGGAAGCATTGTTTGTTATTGTTACCTTGATTCCTTGTTCTTTCGCTCTTTGCATTAAATCCAAATGAGTTGTTGCAGAGAATGGATCACCAACAACTAAAAAAGCAACTTCATGATCTTTTGCGTTTTGAATGATTTCATTGTTGTCTCCTTCTGCCATTTCTCTATGTGCTAGAATTATTTGTTTATTATAAAATTTTGCAAGATCATGATTAGAGCAGTTTAGTTTGCTTGTATAAGATTCTAAGTAGATAAAGTCTGCTTTTTGGACTAGTTCTAATCCTTTTAGAGTAATGTCTTTTTCATTGTTTAGACCAATTCCGATTATATGTAATGTCATATTTGTGAAGAATGCGGTTTTGTTTTAAAATGTTATCTTGAATTAGGGTAATCTATTCTACAGGCAAGCCGTAATACAAGGAGTTCAGATATATCCCTATCTGCTGTAATAATACCTACTTCTCTGAATTCTGGATGCATAAGTGGAACAATACCATACCCTGCCAGTAAAATATTTTGATCTACACATCCTCCATTTCTTTCTGCTTTTTCTAAATATCTTTCTCTTGCTTGTTCAGCTGTTCTTTCACGCACAGCATCTACCATAATACTTCTTATTAATCTTCCAAAATAATAAAAAGTCTTTACATTTCTATCTAATCCTTTTGATCTTCTTAAGTTTGTATGAGTTCTATAATTATATCTGCCAGGGATTGTGCTTTCTAACTCTTCTAATTTAATTTTAAATCTTCTTGGAAGTTCTTGTTCTTTTCTTAATATATAACCCATAACTTCTTTTCCATATTGGTCATCTCCATATAAAATTCTTTTTACATAATCATTTGCGCCTTTTTTAATATCCCTTCTTGGAACTTCTGCTGTGAGTTCTTTGAGCATTTCATAAAGCTCGTTAAAATCCTCCATTACAAGATCTTCTAAAACTGTCTTAGACAAAGCAGTTGAGAGTTTAGGAAGTACTTCTTCTTTTTCAAATTCGAGAGTAGGGATTTGGCAAACTATTTCATCTACATTTATTATCTTGTTTCTTGATTTTAATCCTAATATTAATAATAATGCTTCTCTTTGATCTTCTGAATCAAATCTTTCGCCTTCTTTAGTCCTTGTGCTTTCTAATATCTCATCATATGCTCCAACTGTTAAATATGCTAATGATCCTTGATCTATCATACTTTGAATTGATCTTCTGCCTTCTTTTCTCATAACAGCAGAAGTGTCTAGAACGATAGCATCAGGAATGTTTCTAGGTACATATCCTGGAGCATATTTCCAAGCTTTTCTTACTTCTTCATTTAAATCAAGATCCATATTTTTGAGAAAACACGTATTGCCTTTAAAATATTACTAAGATTTACTAGCTAATTCCTTTCTTAAGGCATCTTCCTTCTTTTTCCATTGTGCTCTTCCTTGTTTTTCATAATCAACTATGAACAATAATAAAGTGGCATGCTGCAGAACTACAACAAAAACTAACAAAATCATTCTTGTTTTTCTTTCATCATTTAATACCATAAGAGTATTAAGGATAGTGATAATGACCCATCCTATGAAATGAAGTCTTCCTAATGGACTGCCTAATGCCATTATAGTAAAAAGTAGTCAGTGATATAATACCTTATGGCAAGTATAACTTATTGGTAAATGGAGAATACATATAGGCATAATCTATACCTTTAGGTAATGTAGATCATTTTGAAAAATATAAAAAGTATAGAAAAAAGTGGCCTTCATGAACTGTTAGTTGGGGGTGTAGGAACATGAAGGCCAGAAAATGTCTCACATAGTGAGTATTACTGGACGATCTCTATTCCTAGTTCGTCGTTGAATTCAGGCACTTCTTTAGGCATTCTGCTGCGCTGTTGTTCCTTGCCTAATATCCAAGGGGACTTTACACCAGTCATAATTGTCATGACTGTTAGTTTTCCTTTCATATCATCTGTAACTCTTGTTCCCCAAATGCAATTTGCATCTTCATCCATGGATTCTGTTATTAGAGTTCCAATGCGTTCAACTTCTTCTAATGTTAAGTCAGGACCGCCATGGATATGGATCAATGATCCAGTTGCTCCATCATAATTTACTTCTAACAATGGATTGCTTAGTGCACCGCGAACAGCTTCTTCTACTCTGTTATTAGTGTCTGATGATCCTACTCCTATCACAGCTACGCCTCCATTAGTCATTATTGCTTTTACGTCAGCAAAATCAAGGTTGACTAATGATGGAACTGCAATTGTTTCAACGATGCCTTTTATCATTGTTGAAATTAATTCATTTGCTACTGCAAATGCTTGCTGTATTGGGAGGTTTCCTGCAATTTGAACAAGTCTATTGTTATCAATTACAATAACTGTATCAGTTACACTGCGTAGTTTTTGCAAGCCAAACTCTGCTTTTTCTACTCTTGCACGTTCAATCTTGAAAGGCATTGTAACTGTTCCTATAACTATTGCTCCTGTATCTTTTGCAGCTGCTGCTACAACAGGTGCTGAACCAGTTCCAGTTCCTCCACCCATACCTGCACAGACAAATACCATGTCTGCACCCTGTACAGATTCTTTAATTTGTTGAATAGACTCTTTTGCGGATTCTTCTCCTTTAGCAGGGAATCCTCCACAACCAAGACCGCGAGTAACATCTTTTCCAATTAAGAATTTTTTATCTGCGGATGTTGCTTCAAGATGCTGTGCATCTGTATTGCACGCAAATATCATTGCGCCTTTTACCTGCTTCTTATGAAGCCAGTTTACCATATTATTGCCTGCTCCTCCGCAGCCAATAACTTTTATGTTTGCTGTGCCCACAGTGTTTTGCTGTGGCATTTCCTGTTCCAACGCGTTTTTCACAAAAAAGTCCATTTTTCCAACCCCTCTCATAGTTTTATATGATAGTTATCACTACCGAAAGTTTTATATAGCACTAGGTCTATATATCTTTTAGAACCAGTTGTTTGCGCCAACAAACAATTATGTTTTCAATCGCTCGCCAAAACGATATGAATTCTATTTTATTATATTATTCGCAAAAACTAATTTGATTTATGATAACACTTCTATATAAACCTTTCGGAATTAGGTAGATTGGTGCAGGTAAATAGTATACTAGATTAGAAATAAAGAAAAGAAAAAATGATATTAATCATGCACAACGACCATTACTATTACAGTGTCCTGATCTGCAATCACTGTGTGACGTACATGATCCACCAGAAGTTTCTTTTGTCAACTTCCTCACTGTCGCACGATACATCATTCCTGTTAGGTCACCATCTTCATCATAGACTGCTTCATCTTCTGAGCTAGTATAATCACTGCTTCCAGCATTCAACACCAGCACAACAATTCCAACAAATGCAACTATACCTACAATTGCCAGTAAATACATACTTGTTTGATCTTTTCTAAATCTTTCAGACTTTTTTTCTCTTCTTCTTTTTGCCATTAATTACACCTCTTTATTTTGTTAATTTCTTCCAAACTTCTTTGCCTTTTTTGACACCTTTTTCTAAAAGTGTATTAGTTCCCTTATCAATTGCACCTAATGTATCACGAACATGCTTTTCTATTACTGGAGAAGGTTCTGCAATTACTAATGGGAATGTTCTGATTCTGTTATTGAATCTTTCAATGTAAGTATATGTTTCAATAATATACTTAGGCGGTCTTGGCGGAATTTCATCTGCATAGCCTAATGTTATAACCATCTGCGGTCTTGCATAAGGTGGAATTCCGCATATTGATTTTAATGCTTCTTCGTCAAATGCACCAATCCAGCACGCTCCTAATCCATAGCTATGCGCTGCCAAAAGCATATTTTGTGCAGCAGCAGCAGCATGCTCTACACTATAAAGTCTCTCTCCCCTTATTCCGTAAAACTGTTTTCCTCTCTTGATATCAACACATACAACAATTTGTACAGGTGCTGCTGACATCCAAAACTGCTGGAGGCAGGCTTCTGCAATCTTTTCTCTTTTTGCTTTGTCCTGAACAATAATAAATCTTACATCCTGTATATTTCCTGCAGTTGGTGCATTAAATCCAGCTTCAATTACTCTTCCTACATATTCAAATGGGATAGGTATATCCTGATATTTTCTAACAGAACGTCGTGTTTTAATGCAGTGAAGTACATCCATATTGATTTTTTGGTGAATTTAGTATATAAAATTAACTATTGGAAATTTTATGACTTTTAGAATAGCCGAAAGTATATATAGCAAATGATATTAATTTTCATACCTTTGATCTCATTTGCTGAATAGTGAACGAAATTCAAAATGTACGAATACTTATTTCGTTCACTATACTTTTGTTTTAATTAAAAAAAGAGAAAAAGAAAAAGTTAGCACCAACATATTCCATTTGCTCCACAACACGGTGCTTTTTCCTGTGTTTTTTTCTTCTTAAACCAGTTTGAGTAAAACGCTTGCCCTATAAGGTTTCCGTCTTCGTCATATACGTTTACTGACTCTTCGCTGGAGTAATCCATTGCTCCTCCGCCTGCATTTAAAACAAGCACAACAATTCCAACAACTGCTACTATTGCAACTATTGCTAATAAATACAGATTTGTATTATGCAAATTTACTTTTTTATGCTTTCTTGCCATTAATTACACCTCTTTTTGAGTAAGTTTCTATTTTTTTAGAGAATATAATATATAAATGTTTGTAAAATTAAAAGAAGAAGAAAATAAATTATGGGCAATTGCATTCTCCATTTACATCTTTAGGTAAACATAATGTTCCACATTTACAATAATTACTAGGGCAATCTGGAGCATTTCCGCTTCTTTCTAATTCAGCTTCGAAAGCAGCAACTACGTCTGCTTCTTCATCTCCTACAAAGGAAGTGAATCTTAAAGGTTCTTTAACATCTCTTAGGATGTTTGAAGCCATGCCAACATAATTTCCATCTTCATCATAAACTGCAACATCTTCTCCACTTGTTCCAGTATTCAATACTAAAACAACAATCCCCACAACTGCTACTATTGCAACTATTGCTAATAAATGCAGATTTGTATTATGCATATTTACTTTTTTATGATTTCTTGCCATTAATTACACCTCTTTTACCTATCTACCATCACAATCTATTGAACAAGGTAGACACTCATCTTCATACCAACAAAAATGATTACCTTGACAATAATTACAAACAACAGCAGAATCATATCCTCCTCTTGCTTGTTCAGCTTCAAAAGCAGCAACTACATCAGCTTCTTCTTCTCCTACAAAGGAAGTGAATCTTAAAGGTTCTTTAACATCACGTAAAATATTACTTGCCATTCCTATTAAATTTCCATCCTCATCATACACTGCAACAGATTCTCCACTTGTTCCAGTATTCAATACTAAAACAACAATAGCAACAATAGCAACAATAGCTAGAAGATAAATATTATTTATTGAAAATGTTTTTTTTGCCAAATGACCACCTCTTATCTAATTGTATACTATTTTTTATTGAATGTATTATATAAATTTAACTGAAATTTTATTAATCATTAGTTGGTAATAAAAATATAAATATTTATAAATAGTTATCTGTTTCTTGGTATTATGACTCAGAATTTTAGACAATTATATGCTTTAGGGTTGGTGGGTTTGATTGCATGTAAGAGTGGTTATGTTGATGTTATTAATGAGTTTATTTCTTCTGTAGATGGGGCAGAATCTCAAGAACAAGCTTATTATTTTCCTGATTTTAATTTTCATGATGTTAATCCAAAATCAGATTCATATAGTTCTTCTGTTTCTTTGAATGATTTACTGATAGGTGCTTATAATCGGGATGATGAAACTAATATAATTGTAAATTTTTGGATTTATGGATGCGCTCCATGCATGCAGGAGATGCCTTTTCTCCAGAACCTTCATGAAAACAGTTCTGCAGAAGTTGTTTCAATCAGTGCTACTTCTTATATGGTGTTTGATCCAAAAATAGAAAAAGATAATTATGGATATGATCTTAGGCCTACAAAAGAAGTTATGGCTGAAGTATCATTTCCTGTATTGGGTGGCAAAGATGAAGAAGAAATAACAAGGTTTTTTTATGAATCAATGCCTTTTTTTTCAACTATTGAAATAAATGGCCAAGAATATCCGCGTTATTACTTTCCTTTGACTGTTATAATTGATGCGTCAGGAGATGTTATTAAACATATTCAAGGTTATGATCCAGCAGAATATAATGATTTATTATATAATTGAAATAAAGTAATCATTAAAAGAATTCTTGATTCATTCCCAAACAACGTTCTCTATCTCTTCTGTTTCTTCCTGATTCCAGCTTTTTGCAAACAGTGATTTATACGCCAAGCCAACAACATTTCCTTCTTCATCAACTACAGGAACAGGTTCTGAATCTATAACACTGTTTAATACTAATATGCTGATAACAACTATAGCAACTATGCAAATAATTGTCAATACATAAGCTGTTTGTTTCATTTTATTATTTTATACATTCAGGATGAATATATGGCACATCATTTATTATGTTAATGCATGGTTCTCCATTGTTTGTTGTTTTGTGTTCATACTGAGAAATTTCATAATTTGTTTCTTTTTCTGCAGGCATAGTTACCATTCCAGCAATGTCTTGTCCATAAGTCTGCTGCCAGAAACTTAATCCAAACACCAAAATCATCACTATAAACATGCCAAAGAATAATTTGTTTTTATGAATTGCAAAGACCTGTCTTTGTTTTTTTATTACTTTTTGCTTTTTTTTACTCTTTTTCTTTGCCATTTAGTAGTTTTTTGTTATTTTACATATATAAATGTGTCTTTTTTGGTTTTGTATTTACATTTTTTATTTATAGCAAATGTGCTAAGTTTTCGTACATTTTGTAGCACATTTGCTGAATAGTTAGTGTGCAGAAATGTACGATTTATTAGCACACTAACTATATTATACTAATGTAACGCCTGCCTTCATTAATAGAAGGCAGGCATTTCAAAAGTTTTCTATTCTACTTAAGCAACGCTTAAAAAATGGCCACTGCTTTAATGCAGTGGCCAATAACTTTGATTAATATTAAAATGATACAAATAAACATTATTAAATCCCCTTACTCAAAATTGTTATGCATAATCTTTATAAGTAGATACTTATTCCACCTATTAATGAGAAAGAAAGATCTTTATTTCCTCTTATACCTTGCTGAAAAAACAAGGCTTCACAAGGCAATTAACACTTCAACAGGTAAAATTGCTTCAGATCTAGATATATCTCAACAGACTGTTTCCAGAAAATTGGCTGAATTTGCAGAATTAGGTTTAATAAAAAGAAATGTAAAACCAAGTGGAGTTGATATACAAGTATCTTCTGCCGGTAAAAAACAGCTGCATAAATTATATGAAGATCTTCATGGTATGTTTAGTGTTTCTTTGAAAGGCATTGTAAAACAAGGGCTTGGTGAAGGTAGATTTTATATGCTTCAGGATAATTACAAAAAACAGTTTCATAGCAAATTAGGTTTTACTCCCTTTGCCGGAACACTTAACCTTTTAGTTGATCCTCATGTACTGGAGAGTTTTCTTGCAACAAAAGATGTTTTATCCATAAATGGTTTTGAAACAAATCAAAGATCATTCGGCGGTTTAAAATGCTATAAAGTTGCAGTTAATAATATAACTTGCGGGCTAATAATCCCTGATAGGACTGTGCATGACAATAATGTTGTTGAGATTATTGCTTCAGTATATTTACGCGAAGAATTAAAATTAGATAATGAAAGTGAGGTAGATATACAATGAAATGGAAAATAGGTGTAGCAGACACAACTTTTGCAAGAATTAATATGTTTAAATCAGTTGAGAAGGCATTTAAAGAATCTGAAATGGAAATTGAAATTGTTCGTTATACAGTTCCAGGCATAAAAGACTTGGGGGTTGCATGCAAGTTATTGCTTACAAACAATAAATGCGATATTGCAATGGCTTTAGGAATGCCTGGAAGTATGTCAATAGACAAACAATGCAGTCATGAAGCAACTATTGGAATTCAGCATGCACAATTAATGACTAATAAACATATTCTTGAAGTCTTTGTGCACCTTGATGAAGAAGATGATCCTAATGAATTGATTAAACTTGCACACGACCGCGCTTACAAACATGCACAGAATGCGCTTGCACTGTTGAAAGGCAGAGAAATATTGACTCCTTTTGCAGGCAAGGGTTTAAGGCAAGGTAAAGAACATGTAGGAAGTTTGGAAGATGGGAATTTAGGTGAGTAAATGACAAATGAAATTAACATAGGGATTGTTGTTGCAGATTTTAACAAAGAAATAACTTCAGTTATGCTTGACACTGCGAAAAAGCAGGCAGAAGAGTTGGGTGTTAAGATAAGTTATATTATTCATGTGCCTGGTGTTTATGATATGCCATTGGCTGTTAAAAAATTATTGAAGAAAGATGTTGACGGTGTTGTAACACTTGGTGTTGTCATAAGCGGTGGAACTGCTCATGACAAACATGTTGCAGATAATACTGCCCGCTTATGTGCAGATTTAAGTCTGGAGTTTGAAAAGCCAGTCGCTCTTAGCGTTATAGGTCATGAAGTCAGCAGACAGCAGGCAATAGAAAGAAAGGAAAGCTATGCAAAGCACGGTGTTAAGGCAGTTGTTAGTTTAGTTAAGGAATATGATAAGTTAAAATAATTATTCATAATAATAGTCTAAGTAAAAAAGACCTGCGCCATTAATAGGTGCAGTTATTATAGTTTTTACTTGGCGAATAAAAAAAGAAAATAACACGGACGCACCGCTCGTAGGGCATCCCAATCGCAGCAAGCTGCGGGGTATTGCCCACTCGCAATTCGGTGCGTCCGTGGAATTGTGAAATTGGGTCACAGCAAGCTGTGGGGTATTAAACCCAAATTTCACAATAAACAAAAAATGGAAAAAGAAGATAAATTCAACACTATTCAAGAGGCTATTACAGAATTAAAACAAGGCAATCCAGTAATAATAGTAGATGATCATGACAGAGAAAATGAAGGTGATCTGGTTTACTCAGCAGAGTTTATGACTGCAGAAAAAATAGCATTCATGCTGAAACATACTTCTGGAATTATATGCGTGCCGACTACTTGTGATCGTTTGAATGAACTAGACCTGAAATTGATGGTTCAGAAAAATAGGTCCAGATATGGATGTGCATTTACTGTTTCTGTTGATGCAAAAGAAGTTCATACAGGAGTAAGCGCAGAGGATCGCTTATTGACAATTAAGAAGATGGTTAGTGGTGTGAAAGAGGATCTTGTAAGTCCAGGTCATATGTTTCCTTTGCTTGCAGTTTCAGGAGGAGTTTTGAAGCGTGTTGGGCATACTGAAGCAACTGTAGATCTCTGCAGTATTGCTGGCCTAAAACCGATAGGTGTTCTTGCAGAATTAATGAATTCAGACGGTTCAATGATGAGATATGATAATCTGAAAAAATTTAGTCTGAAAAATAACATTCCAATTATTAAAATAGCTGACTTAATTGAATACAGAAGAAAACAAGAACAATTAGTTGAAAGAGAAGATGCTGTTGACATGCCAACATTGTTTGGAAACTTTACATTAATACCTTACAAAGATCTTGTTTCTAACGCAACTCACCTTGCAATTGTAAAAGGCAATGTTGATAATAAAGAAAATGTTCTTGTCAGAGTGCATTCAGAATGTTTAACAGGCGATGTTTTTGGATCTCAAAGATGTGATTGCGGAAGTCAACTGGCAACTGCACTACAGTTGATTGAAAAAGAAGGTGCTGGAGTTGTTTTATACATGCGTCAGGAAGGGAGGGGAATTGGTTTAATGAACAAACTTAAAACATATCATCTGCAAGAAAAAGGTTTTGATACTGTTGAAGCCAATGAAGTGTTAGGTTTTAAATCAGACTTAAGAAATTACGGGTCTGGTGCGCAGATACTGAAAGATCTTGGTTTGACAAGTATTAGGTTATTAACAAACAATCCACGGAAAGTTGTAGGGTTGGAAGGTTATGGTCTGCAATTAGTTGAAAGAATCCCTCTACAAATAATTCCAAATGATCATAATAAAAAATATCTATTAACAAAAAAAGAAAAATTAGGGCATTTGCTAAAGTGATATTAATGGAAGATAAAAAATATATGAATCGTGCATTAATGATTGCAAAGAAAGCATCTCCTGCACCTAATCCACAGGTAGGTGCTGTTCTTGTTAAGAATGGTAAAATAATTGGTGAAGGTTATCATGCAGAATACGGAGGCGCACATGCTGAGATTGCTGCTATTAATGATGCTGAAAAAAGAGGTAATTTAGTAGATGGTGCAACATTGTATGTAACTTTAGAACCTTGTTCACATCATGGAAAAACTCCACCATGCATTGATTCAATAATGTTTTCAGGAATTGTTAGGGTAGTAATTGGCTGTGTTGATCAGAATAAATTAGTGGCAGGTGCAGGGATTGAAACATTAGTTAAGGCAGGCATTAAAGTAAATGTGGGTGTTTTAGGTGAGCAATGTAATGCATTGTATGGACCTTTCTTTCATTATACAAAAACCAAGAAACCTTTTGTTACCCTGAAAGCAGGAATGACTTCTGATGGAAAGATTGCATTAGAAAAAGGAAAGCAAGTATGGATTACTGGAAAAGAATCTTTGAAAAAAGTTCATGAACTGCGTAGAGACAATGATGTTGTCTTAGTTGGTATTGGAACAGTTCTTGCTGATAATCCAAGATTAACTTGCAGAGTTAAATGTAATAAACAACCAGTTAAAGTTATTGTTGACAGCAAGTTGAAAATACCTTTGAATTCTAAAGTTCTTGCTGATAATAATGTTATAATTGCAACAACTGCAGGATATAATAAAAAAAAGTTCAGCGAATTACGTAAACGAGGTATTAAATTTATTGTTACAAATGGTTCTAAAGTCAATCTTAAATCTGTTCTTATGAAACTGCCAAGTTTTGGCATTTTAAGTGTTTTAGTTGAAGGCGGTAATGAAATAAATACAAGCTTGCTTGAGAAGAAATTAGTTGATAGGATTTGCTTTTTTGTTGCACCAAAAAAGTTTGGAAAAGGTTTAGATGCTTTTAATTTTAAAATTAAATTAAAAAATGTTGTTAAAAAGAAGCTTGGGAATGATACTTTTATTGATGCAAGAATAAAGTGACATTATTTCTTATTCTTTATTATTATTAGTGTCTTGTTTTTCTTCCTTTGAATCTTTTTTAAATCTCTTTAATACTTCAATTTTTGTGTTTGGATCAACCTTGAACTCTTTTATCTTTTTATACAATCCCTTTTGCTTTCTTTTTACAAATTCATAGAATGTATAAAGAGTAATCATTGCACCAGCAAGAGTGGATATTAGTAATATGTTATCTTTTATTGTATCAAATATTGATTTCTTCTTTGCTGAAACTAATTTGTTATTTAAATCTAAAAATTCTTCTTCGGCAAGCACCAAACTTATATTTGCCTGTTCAAGATTTCCTGAGAGAAGCTGAAGCTTGCTTCTGGAAATATAATCTTTTAGGTCTTTAAGATCAATATCATTTACAAAATAATCTTTTTCCATTTTTTTTATACTTTCTTGCATTGTTTTATAATCATCCTCAAGAAGATAAAGCCTGTTTGTGATATTGAGCTGTTCATTTTCATCAATTATAATGCTTTCATTGACTGCTTGACTTTCAGATAAAACATTTATTGTAAAATATTCTGTTTTATCATTTATTGTTACAGTTAAAATAACTTCAGATTCATAATTTAATTGGGCAAAGACATATGCAAGATCTCTTTCACTAGGAAGCAGTTCTTTAATAGGGATTGTTTTATAAGATGAGAATCCATATCCTGAAACAAGAGGAATTAGATTCTCAATAGTTGTACTGCCTGTATTCTCTATCTCTATTGTAAAAAGATTGTCCCCAACAGCTACAAGAGTTGGAGAAATGTTTACAATATTAAAATCAGTGTAATTAACTTCATCTAATAATCCTTCAATTGTGATGTTGTCTAATGTACTATTTGTCAGGTTATTTGTTTGATTGTTCAAGTCTAATTCAGAAGAAGACATGTTTATATCATTAACAAAAGTTTCATTGACAGAGTTCTCATTTTGTTCATCATAATATGAAGAATTATATTCATTTGTTTCATTTTGCCAGCTTTCGTTAAAGCTGTCTGTTGAATTATACATTATTAATATTGATTCGTTAGTACTACTATTATTATAAGTAGTGTTAGTCATATTAACAAATTCATTCTGACTATACACAAAAGGTATAACACTTAAAAGCAGCAATAGTGTCATAGAATACCTTATTAATTTCATAACATCCTCTTTAATTAAAGGGTTATGACTTAGAATGATATTATAAATTTAATGTTTTTGCAGGCGTTATCCAAAAAATATATAAATGGCCTCTTACTTTCCGACTAAAGATGAAATACACTCGTTTTGAAAAGGCAAGAATTATTGGTGCAAGGGCATTGCAAATTTCTCAGGGAGCCCCATTTCTTATGGACTTAAAAGAGAAGGATCTTGAGAAGATAGGTTTTAACTCAATAGAAATAGCTAAGATGGAGTTTGAGAAAGATCTAATTCCAATGACTGTTAAACGTCCTTTGCCTATGAAAGCTAAATTATCCAAGACATAAATAAGTTATAAATTTGTTATGTCTTGCAAACTTTAATAAGCGATTTAAGATATGATTTTACTTGTGTCGCTTACTAAAAAACAAATAACTTTTTATTCTTCCAATATATTCTTTTTTATAGAGGTGTCAGCTATGGGATTTGGTAAATTCTTAGATAAACTTACAGGAGTGGAAGATGAAGCTCCAAAACATGTGGAAGAATATAATGAAGATGATTATGTTACAGTTAACATTGATGACCACCAGATGAGCCAACTTGAGCAGGTAAAGCAGTCTGGACAGGTTCTAGTGAAATTTCACAAGCTTAAATCTGATTTGGAATATAATGATATTGTCGATAAAGTAAGGCATAATAGCATTGTAATCCTTGATATAGGTTTGTTGAAAAACAGCGACTTTACAGGGTTAAAGATGTTCAGTGGCAAGCTGAAGCAGAAATGCACTGAAATGGGCTGGTCATTGGGTGCTCTTAGCAATGAACTATTGATGGTAACTCCTACTCATATTAAGTTCGAGAAGAAGAAGAAAGAGATGCAGGAATATAAATAATCATTCTTCAGCAATATGATCCCACATAAACTGGAAGAATTTCCTATAGCCATCTGCTAGTTCTCTATTTTTCATTACAAATTGTATTGGTTCGTCTTTCATTATTCCTGGTTTTACTCCGATGAATGTGACTATGTATGGTCCAAAGATGTCAATCATTGTTGGACTTGAATAATTCTTTGGGAGAAACTTATATGGCTTTCCAACGACCTTGAGAATTTCAGGTGTTTGCTTTTTTACTTCATAATCAAAGATATGCTTAAATGTGATTCCTTTCTTTATTCTTTCTTTTTCAAAACGTGGAAGAAAATGCTTTAGGCGGGGATCAAGCCACATTGCTTTAGCACCAATAAAATAACCCGTTTCTTTTGTTTCTAATATGTCCTGCAAATATTGTTTTACTCCTTGGACTCCTTTGTAAATATATGCTTGTGCATCTGTTTCTTTTTCAACAAATTTCTTTTTCATATCAGGAAGTGCTTTTTCTAATTGCACTTGCTTTTCTGCTAGTAAAAAGTTAAGCCTTTGTGGGTGCATTGCCTTGAAATGCTTTTCTCCTTTGATGAAAACTTCAGATGCGAGGCCTTTTTCTATTAGTTTGTTTAATGAATCGTATACATTTCTTCTATGTACTTTTGATTTTATAGCTATAGTCTGGACGTTTGCTTCGCCTAGCTGGAGCATTGATTCATAGACT
>Ga0210057_1005743_pt1 | contig 15812 bp, 11 predicted proteins | sample CryGeyCG2114_010_2_FD_183968 | JGI IMG/M metagenome (GOLD analysis project Ga0210057, IMG submission 183968) | Groundwater microbial communities from aquifer - Crystal Geyser CG10_big_fil_rev_8/21/14_0.10 (SPAdes) (version 2) | ecosystem: Environmental > Aquatic > Deep subsurface > Groundwater ...
TAAACTCGATTCTAAGATTGAAACTCAAGTGAGTGAATCGAATTCACAGCGATAGAGCAGCAGACCAACGCTATTCACTACTCAGCACAAGGGTTTGATACGCCATTTGGAAGTCTGAACACTTCAGGGGGCATAACGCGCCAGCCCTTTTCGATCAGATTGTCGAGGCTATTGGATGGTTGCCATCGTTATCAATTATTTTGAATAGGTCGTTCCGTGATGCAGTTGTTGAAAGATAAACGATTGATCCGTCATCTGAATCCGTCATCTGAAATAGTACCGGATTGATACGTTCCCTGTTTTATAGAATAGAACTCAATTGGTCAAAATGGGTCAGTAGTGACTCAGAACATTTGATTCGAAATTTTGCAGTGTAAAGAGGGCGCTAATTTGTCATTGTGTCTAATGTCTAGACAGCCGGGCTTGGCGATGTATTCATCTAATGATTTGAAAAGATGAACGAATTTTGCCTAAATTCCCTGGTTCGATATTTGCATGTTTAGTAACGACGGATAAAGGATCCAGATAAGGGACACAGATAAGGGAGACAAGGATGTCACAGAGTCGAATTTCTACAATACTTTTTCACGGGATTGTATTTTTGGGGATAATTTCAATAATTGCATTAACTGGTTTTCAGGCATTCGCCGGTCCGTCGATTTCAAATCCATCGGGCATTGGTAGCGGATACGGTTATGGTTTGGATGGAAGTAGCGCAGCGGGAGGCGCTTCAGCTGAATCTGCTTATACCGATGCTATTCATGAGCTTAATGGTGAGATCATATCTCTTCGATCGGATGTGATTGGATTGGAGCGAGAGCTTCGAGAAGAAATGAGAAAACCAGACCGTAATCAAGAAGCAATAGCGAAGCTCGATAAGGAAATCGCCTATAAACGTCAGGACCTTCAAGGAAAATTGGACGAGCGAAATGCACAGCAGCAAGACCGGCTTCAACAGGCGGCTCAAGAGTTACAGAATAATCCGCAGGCTATGGCCGCACTCCAACAAGCCCTAGGTGGCCAGCAAGGAGCTGGACAAGGTAAGGGTGGCGGAAACGATAGTGGCCAGGGTGGCGGTGGCGACGATATGTTAGGAAAAATCGCAAAAGTACTTCCCGCAATCGCAGGAATCGCAGGCCTTGGCTTAGCCGCCAAGGCGCTTGGTGGAAACGCAAGCGAAGACGATGAAGCGGAGACGCCAGAAATGGCCGCCGCAGCTCCTGAGGAAAGTAAGGAGCTTTGCTACAAGTCTAAAGAAATTGATGAAAAGCACCGGACTGATGGTTTTTCTTGTGATAAAACTGAAGAACTCATCGCTGAAGGGGTGGTTGTGGATTCAATAGTTCGAGAAATTGGCGTTCAGGCCGTTAAAGACACCGCTGCGGAAAGTGTTACTGCATTGAATGGCGGAAACTTGGCTGCGGGATTGGACAAAGCGGTCGGAGCCGCTGCCTCCGCTGTTGAGAATAATCAAAAGCGGGCGCTCTTGAACAAAGCCATTGGTATAGGGATTCTTGATCGGGCGATTACTCACAAGACTTCGGGATTAGAGTTTCAAGAAGGAGCCTCTGAGCCAAAAGAAGGTTATGGTGAAGCTGACTATAAAAGAGCAAAAGAGGAGCAGCATAAATATCAAGTTAAGGCTGCTACGGCTGCAATGGCTAGAGCGATGCATGCTCAAGCGGCCGCAAATGACGCTGAATTAGCTGAAGCCGATCGTCAAAACGTAAGCGATTCGGCTCAGGATATTATTGCTTTGGCCGATGAAAATGGAGCAGATTCAAACGCCGCTATGGCAGTTGCTCCGTTGCAACCTGGGAATAATAAATAGACACTTCAAATTACTATGAATAAAGATTTAATTTTAGAATCACTAGTATCGGATATTAAATTGGAGTTGGAAGCACTCGAACGAATTGCGCGGGACGCGCATATGTCTGCTACTCATGGAGAACTTCAGGCCGAAGGGAAGTATGATACCCAAGCAATTGAAGCTGGATATCTGGCTGGGGCTCAAGCAAAAAGGGCGGCTGAGTTGAGATCAGATCTCTTAAAGGTTGAAACGCTCAATTTTGTCAAATCGCGTGAGGTGATTGTGGGTTCGTTGATATTACTGGACGATGGTAAACGATATTTTATTTCACCAGCAACGGGCGGTGGCGAAATTGACATTGATGGTAATATTTTAAAAATAATCTCAAATTCATCGCCACTTGGACGTGAGCTATTGGGATTGCAAGTTGGCGATGTCGCAGAATTCAAGACTCCGGCGGGCGTCCGTGAAGTGATAATTAAAGACCTATTTTAAAATAGAATTCATATGCAATCTGCAAAAATAGTTTTCACTGACCAAAAGATATGCATTTTGGAGTTTTAAGCGACTAGCAACCACTTGATTTTACTACTCTAATTTTTCAAAATTTTCGGTGCTATTTTTGCAAGTAAATACCTAGGAAAGTAAATTCGGGGGAATTTCAAAATGAAAATATCGCTAAGGAAGACTGCAGCCATTGGCTGCGTCGTGGCGCTTGGTCTCTTTTCAGGATGCGAAAAGGATTACATGATTGGCGTTAATGAAATCGAGGCTACAGATGTTGCTCAAAAATTGACTATAAATGAAACGATTTCGCGAGTTCGTCCGGCACTTGCAATTAGGGGTGCTAACTGTATTCTTTGTCACGCAAATGTAAAATCAAATCTAGTTACCGATTTTGGATTTAGCACTAATGATCACGATAATTTTTATTTTGGATTGGATTCAAGCAATTTGGGATCCATGTACGGAAACCGCGATGACAACTGGAAAACATCTTCATTTGCTGCACAAGTGCTAGTGCCGCGGGGCACACCAGCGACTCCGTTTGGCCAGGCCAGCGCCGCAGATTTTGTGAGTGACGTCGCCAATTCTGCTGAGGGAAATGACCAGCGCCCAGAAGTGAACGAAGTAAAATCAGTCTATATCGGCGCTCCTACTGAGGATGACATTGATCGATTATCACCGGCTCCGTTATTTTCGATCGAAGGGATTGTAGACGCGCCCCAAATTAATACTGGATATCTGCTGTATTCAGGTAATATTAATTGTAACGGATCGATCGTTGTCAAAGAAACATTATTTTTGAACGAAATTAGAATTTCAACTGGTGGCCATGGTTGTCGAATCTATGCTAAAAAGACTGTGTTTATTCAGGGTGAAATTCAATTTATGGACACAGTCTCGAACCCGGATACAAATCTACAGATTACGAGTGCACGAGCAATATTGATCGGATTAGGACTATGTGACAAGCCTTCTGCTTGTCATAACGCTACTACTGGAAATTCTATAGTGGGTCGTCTCGGTCGACCAGCGAATCAATGGTTTCGACGTGAGACTGGTAGAGATAGCGGCAAGGTTTTAGCGATTCGAAATTCGATTATCGAAGAGTCTCGAAAGTTAAATTTGATCGACGGGGCGATTAGGCCAGCCGGTCGTGAGGTCTCATTTGAGAGACTATTCTTAAATGCACCGGAGGTTCATTCACGCTACACCGGCGCCGTGAAAGGTAGCATCGTGGCTGAAATGGCAATGTTTAGTTTGAGTAAATTTTATTTCGAATTTGATCCGGTATTTTCTAGAGTTCCAATTCTACCAAAGCTTGATCCGGATTCAATTCTGAGAGTGATTGAGTAGAAGGTCGGTCCTATTTTTTTCCCGAACATGATCGACGCCTTGGAATTGGGTAGGAATGGAACTCAAAAATGGTCAATATATATAGCGGTCATAAATTTCATTATTGGTTAATCGGAATTTTCTATTCACGATGTTAGTGACAAAATATTGGCACTATATTTTGGTCGTATTTGTATTTAAATTTAATGTTTAAATTTAAATATCACTCCAACGTCTAAATCACCCGAAGAGTCCATTGATGCGATTCTTGCTGCGAACGGTTTCGAATATTGTTTGGTTTATTTGTATTTTGAATGTTATTCCGAATGGCGCGGGTGCGTTTGGAAAAAAGTACATGGTGCCACCGCCAAACCTTGAAAACCCGTCCCCAAATCTGCCGCGCGAGCCCAATTCAGCACCAAGCCCGCCCCCGGTGCCAGGCCCCAGTTTCGATTGGAAAGAACAGTCGTTAAAAACATTTGATCAGGTGGACGGATATTTTCCGTCGCTAGAAGAATATCTAAAACCCAGACGGGCGCCCTCGTCAGATTCGATTGATCGATGCGAACCAAAACTTGCGTCTGAAGAGGTTAAGTTTGGATTCAGTGTCGGATTTTTTATTTCAGAGTTCCTAAATCCACAAGTCATAACGCTTAAAGGAATCGATGAAATTTATGGAGTTCGGGAAAGTTCTACAAACGTCGCAGTAGGGTTAACAAGTCATTTGATGTGTTTACACACTTCGGAGACTGCGCGAACTACTCTTCGAAAAAACATAAGCGAAAGTGAACTTCAAAATGTAAACTTATTTGCTCGAACCTATAATAAGCTACGTGAAAAGATAATGGACGGAAGCGAATCCGAAAGGGAAATAGCAAAAGAATATTTATTCGATTTGTGGGCCCGATTGTTTGGGTGCCTAGGGTATATTGAGTCGCTTACGACAGCCGATTTCCGGCGATCCTATGATCTAGCTGAACAATATGGTGGGAGCGACTACAGTAAGCCGCCTGGAGTGAAGTTTTATTATGATGAGTCCCAAAGCAATGTCGATAGTAAATTGAATATCGGTCTATATCAGTTCTCACCAAAAGGTACGGGCAATATTTCGCCTTGTATTGATGCTTGGAACGAGCGATTACCACAGTGTGAGATCAAAAAAAGTGATTCAATGGAGAACTTTGTTAAGGTCCTGGGTTCGAGCTCCCAGCATTTTAATGCATTCTGTGGTGTGCATAAAATTTTACAAACGTTTCATGTACAGGCGAATACTCAAGCTCGCACCCATACACATCCTGATAACACCCAAACAAATGTTGATGGGTCTAGTTCTCGATTGAAAAGGCCAAGTGATCGATGCGTGACCCTGAATGTTCGCTCTGGATATGCGTACAATCATTTTGGTCCGCTACAAAATTCAACCGGCGTTAATCTAAATTCCCTGTTTTCTTGCGCACTTCGATAGATTTTGTTATCGATAGGTTTACTTAAAGGAGTAATGTAATGAAATTAGCCATCCTATCCCGAGAACCGAAGAACTATAGCACTCGGAGGTTAGTTGAGGCGTGCCGCACGAGGGGGCATAAGGTAACGGTATTAGATACGTTGAAATTTGCAATTGATCTTGAAACCGAAAGTCCGGATTTGTTATATAAGCAGAAAATGCTGAGTTCTTATGATGCAGTCTTGCCGCGTGTCGGCGCTTCAGTCACGTATTTTGGTACTGCCGTTGTTAGACAATTTCAACAAATGGGAGTTTTTTCTGCCAACTCGGCCGATGGTATTTTGAATTCACGAGATAAGTTACGTAGTTTTCAAATTCTAAGTAAACATAATATTGGTATTCCGGCGACTACGTTTGTTCGGCATAAGTTGGATGTTCTTCCGGCAATCGAGCGCGTGGGTGGCGCCCCGGTTGTGATTAAATTGCTTGAGGGAACGCAGGGTATTGGAGTGCTTTTAGCTCATACTTTAGAAATGGCTACTTCGATTATTGAATTGCTACAAAGTCAAAAGCAAAACGTACTGATTCAAAAGTTTGTAGCAGAGAGCAAGGGAAGAGACGTAAGAGCAATTGTGGTTGGCGATCAAGTGATCGCTGCGATGAGGCGAGTTGCACAAGGTCAAGAATTTCGAAGCAACGTGCACCGTGGTGGTAAAACAGAAGTTGTTGAATTGGACGAAGCCTATAAGGAAACTGCAATAGCGGCTACTAAGATTATGGGTTTGGGTATCGCGGGAGTGGATATGCTTGAGGGGGCGAATGGCCCACAAATTATGGAAATCAATTCATCGCCAGGTTTAGAAGGCATTGAGGGGTGTTCGGGAGTTGATATTGCCGGTTCCTTTATTGATTATATAGCGTCGAGAGTCGATTTTCCGGAAATCGATTTTCGTCATTTGTTAACCATTAGCAAGGGATACGGAGTAACAGAAATACATATTCCGGCGGGCTCGGAGTACATTGGTAAAACCATTATTGGCTCAGGCTTACGTGAGAAGGATATTAACGTATTAACTTTACACCGTGGAGGAAAAGTAATTCCAAATCCAAAATCGGAACGTGTATTAGAGGCAGCTGATCGTTTGATGTGCTTTGGAAAACTTGAATCCATGAAGGATTTAATTCCGGAAAAAACAAAGAAACGACGAAGGGCTAAGCCAAAAAAATTAATCTCTACGGAAGTGCACCAATCAAGGAGTTTTTAGGAGAGTAATGGGCATGGCCAACTATGGTTAAAATATCGTAATTTCAAAGTCTTAAAACACCCTAGACGTATGCAAATCGATGATCTAAAAGGGCGCTAGGGAGATTTATGAAAAAATTGATCAAATTTTTGGTACTGGCGTTCATCTTTTTTCAAGGTCCGTTGGCTGAGGCGAATGAGTCGTTTCAGATCGACTTTTTTAATAGTCTTTGGGTAAATGTCCCACCTATTGCGCAGGCTTGCGCTGAAAATAACGGAACTTGTGGTTTGACTGACGAGGAGCTCGCCGCGATTAAGGATATTTCGATTTCACATGACAAGGAGCTTAAGCTGGAGTTTAAATCAGCTCGCTTAAACCCCGGTCTATTTGATCCAAATAGTGAAATCCATCGAGTTGCCGTTACAGGTGATTCGATCGGAGATCCTGTTATCATCAATACAGATCTTTTCACTGAAATGAAGTTTTTCGATATTATACCAATTCTCTTTCACGAGTTATCACATCACTACGGATTCACGGATGGATCAAACCGCTCTGCCGATCAGATAGGTGGAAAATTAAGAAAATTTTCCGAGCAAGCATTTGAAGTTCAGTCTTTTGAAAAATATGGGCAAGCCCACATCAATCTTTATTTACTTTCGATGGAAAAAATACATTTTTCAGTGCTTTTACTAACGGATGGATTTTCTGTCGTAAACATTATTAAGCCATTATTTCTAAACTTCCCTTGTCCGGCTGGAAAACCCGATCTTCGAGGAGTTGATATCAGTCGTCTTCGAATAGACCCGCCGCTCAGCTGGGACCGATTCAACAAAGAGCATGCGTTTTCAGTTACGATGGCTTTGGGTGTGAGCTGTGTAAATGTCGGTACAGGGGACCACAAGGCCTATAATCAATTTTTAGCAATGAATTTTGTGTTTGGGGTTGCGCCGATTCAGGGTATTCCAGCTAAGGATTTTTGGAAATTGGGACCGGTAAAACTCATTCCAGGGAGAGACGGCACCAATCTCGTTGAACTTGGTCATGCAGAATTCGATAGGTTTTTTACCCATCCGATTTCGAATGCGTTGAAGAATTTCGAAATACTCAATGCGCCTGATTCAATCCGTGAAGGGGAAGAGCTGGAAGTATCTGGTCGTTTTACTTTGACTGACTCTTCAGTTCCGCTTGGTGATTCTTGTATTGCATTTATATCGTCTGATGACTTTTACGGAGATCTTGTAAAGCCACGCCATCGAATTCACGTAGAGGATTGTCAGATTAGCAGAGTGGCTGGAGATCGTTTTAATGTTCGATTAAAGTATCGTTTTCCCGAAGGCTCACCGCGGCGCGTTTATTCAATTGACCAGCTTCTTGTTCCGGTAAAGGGCGCGGAACTGTTTTTGGGAGTTTATCCTAAATTTAGAAGTGATTTTGAATACATAACAAGTAACGCTAACAACAAAATTAAATTCGTCTCACTCGGTTTATTTCAACAAGATTCAAATAGAAATTCTACGGTTATTGAGGAAGACATCGATATCAATAAACATCAAGAATTTATGGTTAATGATGAAGACGCATTCGTGCTCAGATTTATTTTCGATACCCAAGAAACGTTTACGAAAGAATCAGTGATGTATACTCAGATGTCGTGGATTCACAATCAAATGGGGCGAAGACGAGATAATTTTGATATTCCTGTTTTCCTTTCTGAAATGGGTTGGAATTTTCCGTTCAACGGAGGTACCGCCGTTGTGAGGCCGGATCAGAATAATCCGGATCACCTTTATTTTCAGCTTGGATTGCGCCCTTACGGCTCCGGACCAGGGACAGGGAATCTTCTTGATGTTGCGGTATTTGATGGGGTTTGGTTTCTTACTGAAAGCTTAAATGAATATTTTTTGCCAATTTCATTAGCGATGACTGTGGATCGATAGAATTAATCGCGAGAATATCAATTAGTCGAATTGGCTAAGAGTGTAAATCTTTAAAATCTTTCCCATCGGGAAAACCAAAAACTGACCTAGGGGCTAATAGTACAGCCCCTAAGTTTTACAGGAATTTCGCAAATAAAGTAATTTAACCTGAAGTGTCGTCCAGGTTGGCTCACCGCTCGTTTAATACCTAGCTAGATTGTGCAATCAGCACATACCCCTGCTCGATTTTCAAAGGCAGGAATTCGACTTGCTGGAATAATTAACGCACTTCCAAAATAGATAACTATGTTTATAGCTATTTGTCGCTTACAATGGGCCAATGACATTTTCATTTAAGAGTTTTGTTAAAGTAGTTAGTTTTAGTCTATTACTTTTAGTTTCCGTGTTTTCATATTCCGCACCAAGCTATGCGGCAAAAGAATCGACTAGAGCCGTGATGGACGAAGCAACCAAAAAACTCAAAAATTCAGCAATCATCAATAAGGCTCGGAAAAAAGGTCAAACTTATATTGATTTTGAATTGAAGGATGCTCATGGGAAATCGATAAAAGTATCGAACGAATTAAAAAAGGGCCCAGTTATCTTAACTTTTTACCGAGGTGGTTGGTGTCCCTATTGCAATGAGCAACTCAATGGTTATCAACAAAAGCTAAGTATGTTTGAAAAGCTTGGTGCGCAGTTGATAGCTGTGTCGCCGGATAAGCCTGAGTCAGAGCAAGATACTATTTCAAAAAATGAAATAAAATTTAAAATACTTTCTGATCCGCTGAACGCGATCGCGAAGAAATATGGCCTCGTATTCAAAGTAGAGAAAGACCTGAGAGATGTTTATCTTGGTTTTGGCATTGACCTTGAAAAAAGTCAGGGAAACAATAAATGGGAACTTCCAATTCCAGCAACCTATGTAATTCAAAAAAATGGTAAAATATCTTACTCTTTTTTAGATGTTAACTACAAGAATCGCGCATCAGTAGAAGATATTACGAATGCTTTAAAAAAGTGAAGGAGATATATTGAACGAAAAAAAGTCACTGAAATATTCTGGCAACGGATTTACGGTAACTTATAATAAAGAGGCATGTACTCATTCTGGTGTTTGCGTGAAAACTTTACCAAACGTTTTCAACCCAAAAAACAAACCTTGGGTTAATACCGATGCCGCTTCTAAAGATGAGATAAAAATATTATAGATACTTGCCCAAGCGGAGCACTTCAGTTCGTCTGTCCTTATTGAGACATGGACTTAAAGCTCAGGAAATTGGAGGTGACGGTCGGATTCGAACCGACGAATCACGGTTTTGCAAACCGTTCCCTTAGACCGCTCGGGCACGTCACCTCAGAAAAAGAGAATCTAGAATTAACAAGACCTGGATCGTATTGTCAATCAACCTAGTGTATTGCTTTCCAGGTAGAAATACTCAGGATCGGAACAAGAGTTATAACCAAAAGAGCGCCGCGTTATCTTCCTTTTGAGTCCGCGGGCCAGATTTGCTTGTGCAGCTGAAGCTGAAAACGAACCGGAAGACCGTCGTCCAAAATCCGTTCCGCTAGCCAAGAGGGTTCGACACCTTCGTACTCACCTGGCGACCGCTCGTCGGGAAGCGCTGGCGAGATCAAGACTGTTTTATTAAAAAAGAACTTTTCTCGAATCAAATTGCGGGCAAATGTGTAATCTGATTTTGAAGCAATGACAAATTTAATCTCGTCACCTTCAGACAGATGAGCAATATTTTTGCGAAATCCGCCCCGGTTCATTCCGCTGCTCGGAGTTTTTACATCCATGATAATACGAAATTTTCCAGCAAACGGTCGAATATCAAATTCGCCATGCGTTTCAATACTGACTCGAAAACCCTCATTTTTTAGTTGTTCTGCTAACAACATTGTAGGCCTTTGCATTAAAGGCTCCCCGCCCGTAAGGAGAACGTTATTGCATTGAAGCTCCTTAACGGAATCTAAAACGTCGTCAATGTTCATTTTTTTTCCGCCCTTGAATGCGTAGCTCGTATCGCAATAGGTGCATCGCAAATTACATCCGGTAAGGCGAACAAAGGTGTAGGGGAGACCAATGTCGGTGCCTTCGCCCTGGATGCTTTTGAATATTTCGGTAATCAATAACGGAGCCTGCTGATTCACAAATTATTCTTTATGAAATCACAAGATGCTGCGCAAGGCGTAATTTGGCTAAAACCAAAAATCACAAAATGCGGGCCCTTTGGAGTGGGCGAATAGCGTGGTGATTGTATTCGGTAATTTGTTGACCAATAATTTAAGTGTGTTTAACTTAAGTAATTGATTGATCACAATGGGGGAATTTTGTGAAAATATTGGGCAGTATTAGGTTTCGAAGGTTGTTTTTTACGACGATGTTCGTTGCAGGTGTTTTTTCAACAATTGAAAATGGCGTCTCCTTCGCGAAAGACCCCGAAGTCTTAAAGGTGAAGGGCAAGGCCGTTTACATCATGTTAAACGGGACGAGCGCTAAAAAGGGACAATCCTTTATCGTATTAGGCGATGGCGACGAAGAAGTTGGAAAAGTAAAAATTACCAAAGTGGTGAAACAAAAAGTAAAGGCCGGTGCGACACTAGTAAGCGGCGAGGCGATGAAGGGTGACGTTCTTGTTTCAAATTCAAAAGGATCTCGGAAAAAAAGTTCACGAGGCCGATTGAACAGTTCAAGTGATTACGGAATGAATGTGCGCGTTAATCCGATTGGATTTGCATTCGGCGCGGCCAATATTGGTCTGGATTTTAAGTTGGGCTCGGGCGCAATCGCTCCTGAATTGTGGATTTGGTCTACTTTTGGGTATGGAGGAGTCGGTTTTGGCGGGCGATACACTCATTTTCATTCCGGCAAGGCGCTTTCTACCAGTATAGTCTACGGAGCCAACGCTTATTATGTCGGCCTAACCGGAATATCTGTGATCACTTTTGGTGGTTTTGGTGGCTACGCATATTATTTTCCAAGCGGAAATTCTGAAGGACCATTTAACATCATGGGCGATATTGGATTAGCTTACACCAGCGTCAGCGCCTCTTTTTTGGGATCCTCTGCAACGATCGGCGGCGTGGGCGTGTTTTTTGAAGTGCACTTGGGATACGCGTTCTAGTGTCTAGATTTAAAAAAAAGTGAGGGGCCGACACCAACCTTCCAGGCTGGGCGGCCCCTCGCGAAATGAAGAGGGGGTCCTTGTTTGGTGTTTGGGTGGGGGACCCCCCTTTGAAAACGGTGTTGCCTCTTGGCATCGTTTGCACACTTTTGGTAGCTCGGCCAGCGTTGCAGTGTCGGGGTTCACTACATTAGCTCCGTTGCTTTGCGTGCCCGACCTTTCGGACGGGTAGCCTTTTTCAAAAGGGGAATTTGAGCTCCCTCTTCAAACGACTCCATCATGGAGTCAAACTTGTAAAAACTTTTAATTGTGAAGAAATGTTAAATCTCTAAAGCCACCTTTCCACTTCTGTAGAATATAGCGCGTCACGTTAACAGAATCAAGTCTTTTTTATGCATAGCGTAATGCACTGATATTGCTTGGTTTTTTTCGCATGAGTGTGCGAAGATACGGAAAAAATGAATCAGATTCGTTGGTTAAGAATATTAGTTATTTCAATAAGTTATGGGTTTTTTTTCATCTACTCTGAGGCCGCTCTGGCGCGGATATCTGAAGGAATGACCCTTGAGGATCAAATTGAGCGCTTCTGGCCAGTAAGGAGTGCGGCTACGCTGCGCATCCTCAATTCGCGTGGGTCGATTCATGTTAAGGGCTATCCGCTCGATCAGATTCGAGTTGAGGCCACCCGAAAAATAAGAGGCGGCGGTAGCTTATTTGAATCTCAGGCATTACTAAACGCAACTACCGTGGAATTAAAACAAGGCGACGAACTCTTAGAGCTCAGCGCTCGCTACGGAGTTGGCTTTGATATCGGCGAAAAGGTCCAAGAACAATTTAGCCCCGAAATCAGTACGGATTTGGTGGTGCGGGCGCCATCGAATTTGCGGTTAGAGATTCTCGGGCGCGACGGCGAAGTAAGCATTTCAGGCTGGAATGGAGACATTGACATTCGAGTCGGCGCTGCTGCTGTTCGACTTCAATTTATCAAATCCGATTTAGCGAAAATAATATGTACTGATTGTGTGATGTACCTCAAAGACATCACGAGTTCTATTAACCTTTCCGGCGGGAGCGGAACATTGCAACTTGATCGAATTGAAGGAGAATCAATTAGGGCTTCAACGACATCAGGAAACATATTTATTAATTCGATTAAGGGAAACCAAACCTACCTCACGCAGTCTGGCGCCATACAGGGAAATTCCACCACTGGTGAAATTCAAATTCAATCGGTAAACGGATCGGCCACTCTTAAAGGGTTGTCTGGCTCCGTAAATGGTGTGTTCGGAGTGGGAACAGTCGATTTAGAAATAAAGCAGTGGAGGGGATCTCAAAGTCATTATTTGGAGTCGGAGTCTGGGGACATTAATATTAAACTGAAGAAGCAATCTTCAATTGAATTAGAAGCGATTTCAGTTTCAGGAAAAGTTCGGTCGGATTTTGAATACTTGATAGACCCTTGGGCAGAGGAATATGGACCAGTTCCTGATCAACGTCGAACAGGTAAGCTGGGGTTCGGCCGTTCGTTTTTAAGAATTCAATCTAAAAAAGGCAATATTGAGATCGGGCAGATGCGGTAATGCAAAACCGGCGACTGATTATTAGACTGAGTAGTTTGGGCGATCTGATTCTTGCTTCGACTGTGCTCTCCATTGATGACTACAAGTGGGACTGGATCGTGTCTAAAGACTTCGCACATTTGCTCGAGGGTCACCCCGGAATCAGGAAGCTATGGGTTTATGATAAAAAAACAGGATTGCTTGGTTGGCTGCGTTTGCTGGCAGAAGTTCGGCTTTGTGAATATGAAGAAATAGTAGATCTTCACAACAGTCTTCGATCATTTATCGCGAGGATATTTTTCGCTTTTAACGGATTTTTTGAATTTCGAGTGATATCTAAAAATCGATTTCGCCGAATAGGATATTTTATTTTTAAAGATCGATGGCCTGTACGGTTTCGTCCTTGGCTTTGGAAAGAAAAATTTTCAACTTTTCTTGGTGGCACAGGCAAGGAAAATCCAAACCTAAGCCACTTGATCGAAATCGAATCAGATTTTACAAAAAAATTAAAATCAGTTTTAGAGAAGACAAATATCGGCGGTAACCCAGTGGTTGCGATCATGCCATCGACCCAATGGATTGGCAAAAACTGGCCCGTAGAGCGTTACCTAAGATGGATTGAACATAAAGATTGTTTTCCAATCGTAATGGGACGCATGTCGGATTTACCAAGCACCGAATTGTCGCGACTATTACGACAGGAAGAGATTCCTCATTTTTCTGCCGTAGGTGATCATACAATTTCAGAAACAGCGCAGGTTCTGACACTTACCGAGAGACTCGTTTGCGGAGATACAGGATTAGCTCATTTAGCAGAAGCACTTGGTATTCCAGTAACAATATTTTATGGACCAACAACTCCTGATTTAGGATTCGGTCCCCGTTTAGAGGATAGTCACGCGCTTTCAAAAAAGCTATTTTGCTCCCCTTGCAGCAAAGACGGACGAGCATGCATCCGACCGCTCAATCGTTACGCCTGTCTTCGGGATTTTACCTTTGAAGAGGCAGAAGTCGCCGATCAGAATTTGCCGGTTAAACAAGCCAAAGTCTATTTACGAAGCAGTGATGTTCGCGTGGAAATATATCGATTTTTTGCCCGCCTGATATTGCCTAAAATCATGAAACGAAAGTTATTGATTGACGGAAACGAGCTTGATGGTAGGCCGGTTTGGTTTCATGCTTCGAGCGTAGGAGAGCTTGAGTCATTGCGACCCTTGATCGATAGGTGTTTAGAGAAGAATGTTGATTTGCTAGTGACGGCGTTTAGCGCGTCAGCCGATTGGGCGATTGAGAAGCTCAAAACAGATTTGGAGCGGGATTCGAACAACAACGATTTAAGTAAAATTCGTTTTTTAGGAGCATCGCCGGTGGAAGGGCAATGGAAAGATGCACTCTTGGAAATAAATCCGAAGATTTTGGTGACCGATAGATACGAAGCTTGGCCGGATTTGTGGTGGAGCCTGGGTGAACTCGGAATACCATTGATGGTATTAGGTGGTCGTCCAAGGAGTTCTCTTGTTTGGATTCGGCGTTTGACGAAAATTTTTGGCGCCCTCGAACCTCGAATTACATTCTTTGTAAATGAGTCGCGTTTTGTCCGGGCGCTTGAGGATTTATTTCCGAGTCAAGAAATTCTTCTTAGCGAGGACTTGCGTTGGGAGCGAGTCAGACAACGCAGTTCAAATAAGGAAGTTTTTGGCGCATTAGAAAAAAATCTTGATGGATTGGAAAAGGAACTTAAGCGTCCATGGGGAGTATTGGGAAGTGTTTGGAGCTCGGACATTGATTACATTGGAAAAGAGCTTCATCGCGTTCCAGGCACAGTATTTTGTGTTCCTCACAAGATAGATGAAAAAACGATGCTAGATATTTGTTCGGCTTTGGATCGAATCAAAATCGATTATTCAATAACTACTAACGTGAAAACTCAAGTCAATGTATCCAAGGTTGTGGTGGTCAGAGAAATGGCTGTACTTGCGGAGTTATACTCTTTTGCCGATTGGGCGTACGTGGGTGGCGGGTTCGGATCAGGAATTCACAGCACGATTGAGCCTGCGATTCATGGTATTCCAATAATATGCGGTCCAAACGGGATCGATAAATTTTCAGAAATTGAATTTCTATCTCAAATGCGACAGCTCAAGGTTTTAAGGACGTCAGATGATTTTAAGAAATGGATAGCGAGTGGCGCCTATCGTCGCAAAGATGGCGTAAGAGATAAATGGAAGGCTGCAATTGGACGGAAGTGTGGAGTGTTGGAGTCAGTATTTTCAGAACTAGAGCGTCGTGCAGGGCAGAGCTGCCCATAGAATTGGATAATATTCGATGATGAAACAAGACATATTAGACTATTATGACTGGGCAGTGATCGGAGACCATCCAGGCGCACTGCTTTCAGGAGCAATTGCTGCGAAACTCGGGTTCTCGGTACTGATTTTACCTGTATGGTATCCAGATGAGGACGATAAAACGATTTCGCGATTGGCTCACTTGCATCGCCCCAGCGGACAATTCGTTGATCCTGAATTTAATTTCCTCCTAGGCCTTGGCGCTGAAGGACAATCTGGTGGTTTACTGTTTGATTCGCTGCAAAGGATCGGTGCGTATCCGCTGGCTGGTCGACACGTGAAGTTTGGCGAAAAGGATTTGCCTCAGGTCATTGGCCCGGAAATTCGGCTCGAATTGTCGAAAACGATTGAGGCGCTACACGAAGAGTTAAACCGAGAAGTGAGTTCGGAATTCGTCAAGACCATGTCGATTACGAGTGCTATTGATTCGATTCAACTTCCGGCTGAATCGTTTTGGAAATCGTTTCCACGCGAATCGGGATTTGTGGAACCTGGAAGTGAAAAGCGGAAGGTTA
>Ga0210057_1005744_pt1 | contig 15811 bp, 22 predicted proteins | sample CryGeyCG2114_010_2_FD_183968 | JGI IMG/M metagenome (GOLD analysis project Ga0210057, IMG submission 183968) | Groundwater microbial communities from aquifer - Crystal Geyser CG10_big_fil_rev_8/21/14_0.10 (SPAdes) (version 2) | ecosystem: Environmental > Aquatic > Deep subsurface > Groundwater ...
GGGCCGGACAAGATGAGCAAAAACGAACACAAAAAGCTGGTTGTTGGTTTGGGCAATCCCGGGAGGGAGTACGAGGGTACGAGGCATAATGCGGGGTATATGTTTTTGGATTATATCCAAAAACAAATTTCTAAATCCAAATTTCTAAGCTCCAAACAAATTCAAAATTACAAATTCAAAAAAACAAATATTTTTATGAATAACTCGGGTGCCGCGGTCAGGAGGCTTATTGATCATTATTCATTAGACATTAATCATCTTTTTGTCGCTCACGACGACTTAGACCTTGCCCTTGGTAATTTCAAAGTTCAGAGAGGAAAAGGACCAAAGGACCACAAGGGGATACTGTCGGTTGACGAGGCCTTGGGCACCAAGGACTATTGGAGAATAAGAATAGGCATTGACGCAAGAAGCGCCGGCAACAGAGTAGATGGCGAAGCCTACACCCTGCAAAAGTTCTCAGCCGGGGAGTTGGAAATTCTCAGAAACACATTTCAAAAAATATATGCCGAGCTCTAAGGGTTTTGCAAAAATATCCGATATCCTGGACAAGCACAGGGTTGGGGAAGATAAATATGTCAGCCGCGAATTTCAGCAGTATGGCTATGAGCTGGCCCACGAGCTGGGGGACATGAAACACAAAAGCCTCTATATTAAGCTTGCAAAAGAAACTCCGCGCGGGCTTCTTGAGGCGGCCCGCAGTTTCGTCCGCGACGCGGAAAGCGCCAAAAACAAAGGGGCGTTATTTATGTGGAAGCTCGTTGAATTGAAAAAGAAACGAAGCTGACACACAAGAGGAGCGCAGGCACCAGCCGAGAACTCTTATGTGGAAGCTCGTTGAATTGAAAAAGAAACGAAGCTGACACACAAGAGGAGCGCAGGCACCAGCCGAGAACCATGCTGAGTATTGAGAAGCGCTGGCGGGAGGGTTAATATGAATTGTGTACAAAAAAGCTCTCACTAACCTGATTGCCATTGGTGGGTTTTTCTTTTTGATAGCTATTGTCCGCGACTGGTTTGAGTCCCGATACCTGCTTTTTTGGGTGGGAGGCTTGGCTGGGATATTCTTGCCGGACGTTGATCACCTTGTGTATGTATATTTCAAGCGGCCTCACGAGCTTACTTCCCAAAGAGCAAAACTGCTTTTTGAAAAGCGCCGTCTTTTGCGAATAGCCGAGCTTCTCTACAGCACGGGGCAAGAGAGGAAGAGCCTGATATTCCATACCGCCCTTTTTCAGCTTGCGTTTTTGGCTTTTGCTTTTTTTGTAATAAGCTCATCGGGTAGTCTTTTTGGAAGAGGGCTTGTTTTGGGTTTTTTGCTTCATATTCTCATAGAACAGCTAAATGAGCTGATGAGGTTTGAAAATATCGACAGATGGCTTGCAAGTATCAATCTCAGGCTTAATAAAAACCAAGCTGCTTTGTACTGGTTTGTAAACCTTCTGACGGTGATACTCTTGGGTTTCTTGTTTTAGTTGATTGGAACCTATGAAAATACTCATGTTTGGGTGGGAGCTCCCTCCCCACAACAGCGGAGGGCTTGGGGTTGCGTGCTTGGGCCTTGCAAATGCCTTGGTGGAGCGGGGGGAGGAGATAGCCTTTGTTCTTCCCAAAAGACTCGGTAATTATAAGGTTCCCTTTAAAATTTTTTTTGCGGGGCTTCCTGAAGCGGGCTTGGCTTATGGCCGAACCGCCTTTGCCGAGGGTCTCATGGGGGAGGTCGAGCAATACGCTCGCTTTGCAAAAAAGATAGCCTTGGAGAACAGGTTTGATGTGGTGCATGCCCACGACTGGCTTACTTTTTCCGCGGGGATAGCCGCCAGCCGAGCCTCAGGAAGGCCGCTTGTCGCGCATGTTCATGCCACGGAAGTGGACCGCACGGGAGGATTGGGCTCTGTGTCGGGCGAGGTGTTTCAGAAAGAAAAAGAGGGGTTTGAGGCCGCCAGCAAAATAATTGCCGTAAGCCTGCGGACGAAGAGCATACTTACCGGATTCTACGGCATTAACCCGAGCAAGGTGGAAGTGGTTCACAATGGGATTGACGTGCCTCCCGGCCCGGCGGAGACTGACGAAGGGCTTGAAGCGCTCAAAAAGAGCGGCTACAAAATAGTGTTGTCGGTTGGCAGAATAACTCTCCAAAAAGGAATAGACTACTTGGTGTCGGCCGCCGCCGAGGTGTTAAGGGCAAGGCCGAAGGTCATTTTTGTTATTGTCGGTTCCGGAGACATGGAGGGACAGATAATGTCTCAGGTGGGGAGGCTGGGACTTAGTGGAAACTTCCTCTTTCCCGGATTTCTGAGGGGCCGCGATATCTCGGGTATATTTGGCTCGGCGGACCTCTTTGTCATGCCATCGGTTTCGGAGCCTTTTGGGCTTGTGGCCCTTGAGGCGCTGGCGCACGGAAAGCCGGTCATTGTCTCCAAGCAATCGGGGGTTGCCGAGGTAATAAAGCATGCCATGAAAGTAGACTTTTGGGACACGGATGAGATGGCGGATAAAATCCTCTCCGTTATAAGTAGCAGTTCATTGGTTAGACTGATGGCGGAAAACGGCAGTAAAGAAGTGCTATCGTGCACTTGGGCCAAAGCCGCGAAGGAAATCTCAAGACTTTATTTATCATTGTAAAAATGCCAACCGTCTGCCTTTATCTACATGTTCACCAGCCTTGGCGCATAAAAAGATACCGTCATAGCGCAATTGGCAAAGACAGTACCTATTTCAGTGACGAAGGGGATTTTGATACCAACAACGAGAAAATGCTTCTCAAGGTGGCAGAGAAAAGCTACAAGCCGACCAACAGGGTTCTCCTCGAGCTCGTCCGCGATTATCCGGAGTTCAGGCTTGGAATTTCCATAACCGGGACCGCGATTGAACAGCTTGAGCGATTTAGTCCCGAAACCCTTGAGCTTTTCTGTCGTCTCGTGGATACCGGGAAAGTTGAGATTCTGGCCGAGACATATCATCATTCCTTGGCCTTTTTTTATTCGCTGGAAGAGTTTGAAAGGCAGGTTGAACTGCACAGGCAAAAAGTAAAAAAGATATTTGGAGTAGGGCCGAGAGTTTTTAGGAACACGGAGCTTGCCTACAACAATGAACTGGGACTGTGGGCGGATAAAAAGGGGTATTTGGCTATTCTCACCGAGGGATGGGACAAAGTGCTTGAGTGGAGAAGTCCGAATTTTGTGTACAGTCCGAAAGGAGCAAAAAAGGCAAAACTGCTTCTCAAAAACTATATGCTTTCGGACGACATCGCTTTTCGATTTTCCCAGAAAACATGGGAAGGCTGGCCGCTGACGGCCGAAAAACTTTCCGGCTGGGTGAGCGCGCTAAATGGAAACGGCGAAGTGGTCAATCTTTTTATGGATTACGAAACCTTCGGGGAGCACCAATGGGAGGATACGGGGATTTTCAGCTTTCTGCGAGCTCTTCCCGGCGAGATTTTGAAACACCCGGATAACAATTTTAAGACTCCGGCGGAAGTGGCGGAGCACCACGCCTCGCGCGGAGAGCTTGACGTGCCCCATGTGATTACGTGGGCGGACACGGAGCGCGATTTATCCGCGTGGACGGGAAATGCCATTCAGCAAGACGCCCTCTCCCAGCTATTTTCTCTCGAGGACAAGGTCTATAAAACAAAAAGAAGAGATTTAATTGAAAATTGGAGAAAACTGACCACGAGCGACCACTTTTATTATATGTGCACAAAGTGGTTTAATGACGGAGACGTGCATGCTTATTTTAATCCTTACGAAAGCCCGTACGATGCCTTTCGTTATTTTATGAATGTACTTGCCGACCTTAAACTGAGAGTAGATGCCTAAATCACTTGTTCTGGGAAATGGGAGGATGCTTGTGGGATATGACACCCACGGGCAGGTTAATGATTTTTTCTATCCCCGCGTGGGGCAGGACAACCAGATGACCGAGGAGTCGGTCAACAAAGTGGGGACCTGGACGGACGGGCAGATGGCATGGCTTGATGACCCGAGATGGCAGGTGGCCGTGAATTATAAAAAAGAGGCGCTTGTTGGAGAGATAACGGCGGAAAATCAAAGCCTTGAGCTGGGTCTTATCATAGTGGATATCGTTTATAACGAGCGCGACATCTACCTGAGAAGGATAACAGTCAAAAACCGCGCCCCACGAGGAAGGATGGTTAAGGTCTATCTGAACCATCAATTCAGGATGTACACCGTGAAGAAAGGGGACACGGCCTTTTACTATCCCGATGAAGACGCCGTGGTTCATTATAAAGGGAAAAGAGTCGCGCTGATAAGCGGGGACAGGGACGCAAACGGCATGGATGAATATAGTATTGGCCTCTCAAATATCGAAGGCAAAGAGGGGACTTGGCGAGATGCCGAGGACGGGGAGCTGTCCTCACATCCAATAGAGCATGGAACGGTCGATTCAACCATAGGTTTTAGACTAAACATGGATGCCGGTACGGAGCACACTTTCTATGCATGGGTGGCCATGGCTCGCAGTTTGGCCGGCGCGCGAAAGCTCCATCGGCTTGTGAAAGAAAAGACACCATCCCACTTTTTTGAATCAACCCAAGATTACTGGAGGGCATGGGTAAATAAGACCAACTTCAGCTTTTACGGCCTAAAAAAGGCCCACATAGATCTCTTCAAGAGAAGCCTGCTTGTGATAAGAGCGCACGCGGACCGCGGCGGAGGAATTATAGCCTCCGGGGACTCGGATCTTCTTCAATACGGACGCGACAACTATAGCTACGTCTGGCACAGGGACGCGAGCTTTGTGGCTATTGCCCTTGATAAAGCAGGCTACTATGAGGTGACGAGGAGATTTTTTGAGTTCAGCAGTAGCGTACTTACGCGGGAAGGATATTTTTTTCATAAATACAGGCTTGATAAGTCTCTGGGGAGCTCATGGCATCCGTGGATAGTAGATGGCAAGTGGCAGATGCCCATTCAGGAGGACGAGACGGCGCTTGTCATATACGCCCTGTGGGAACACTACAAATACACAAAGAATTTGGAATTTATAGAGGAGATATACAACACCCTTATCAAGAGGGCGGCGAATTTTCTCCTTGGCTTCCGTAGCGACAGAAGGCTTCCCAACCCAACTTATGACCTTTGGGAGGAGACCCATGGCATTCACGCATTCACCGCGGCAACTGTCTACGCGGCCCTCCGCTCTGCCGCCAATTTTGCCGGGGTACTGGGAAAAGACAATGACCAGAGGATTTTTACAAGAGGAGCCCTTGAGATCCAAAGCGAGATACTTCGCTTTTTTTACAATGAGACGGAGAACTATTTTTACAAGTCCATTAATTTTGATGGACAGGCTGTTCTTCATGACAAGAGAATAGACGCAAGCAGTTTCTATGGACTTTTTCGTTTTGGAGTGCTTGACGTCGGGGACGAGAGGCTCACAAAGGCTTTTGACGTGCTCAAAAAGACCCTTATGTCGCCCGGCCCAATTGGGGGCGTCGCGCGCTTTGTCGGGGACGGGTATTACAGGCAACACAGCGAGATAATAGGCAACCCGTGGATTATTACTACCCTCTGGATAGCCCAGTATCACATAGCAAAAGCCCAGAAGGAGGAGGACATGGCTCCCGTGCTTGAAACTTTGAGCTGGGTGGCGGACAGGGCCACCACTTCGAACCTACTCTCCGAGCAGGTTGATCCATACACGGGTATACAGATTTCGGCAAGTCCGCTTACATGGAGCCACGCGGAGTACGTGACAACCGTGATAGCATATTTAGAGAAGCTGGAAAGCTTGGGGATTTGCAAGGTCTGTAATCCCATAAAACCCGAGGCTATATGAAAGACGTCCCGACAAGGCTTGTTATCTTTGGAGCAACAGGGGACCTTGTGGCCAGAAAGGTTCTCCCTGCCGTTTTTTCGCTTTACGGCAAAAACCGCTTGCCCGCTGAATTTTCTCTGGTGGGATTTGCTCGAAGAGATTGGGATGATGACAGGTTCCGTGAGTATTCGGCAGATATCTTGAAGGCAAAAAAGTCTAGTGGTTTCGATGAATTTCTATCCCGACTTCAATACGTGAGAGGCAATTTCGAAGATGCCCAAAGCTACCGACAGCTAGCGAAGAGCGCGGGCCGCGATATTTTCTATCTTGCGACACCGCCGAATTATTATAAAGAGATATTCAGTAATCTTTCCGCCTCAAAGCTCGTCGGAGAGGGCTCGCGAATACTTGTGGAAAAGCCATTTGGCAAGGACCTCGCAACCGCAAAAGAGCTTGACACGCTCCTTGGGACTCTTTTTGCAGAGGAGCAGATTTTTAGAATAGATCACTACTTGGGCAAAGAAATGCTGCAGAACATTTTGGTGTTCCGCTTCAGCAACAACCTGCTTGAAGATTCTTGGAATAATAAATATGTGGAAAAAATTACCGTCAGGTTTAGGGAGACTATTGGAGTGGAGGGAAGGGGGGCGTTTTATGACGGGGTTGGGGCCCTGCGCGATGTGGGGCAGAACCATCTTCTTCAAATGCTTGCGCTTACCACCATGGACGCGCCACAGAGCCTGACGTCTGAGGCAATCCGAAAGGAGCGGCTCGAGCTTCTAAAGAAGCTTTCGGCTCCCTTGAAGACTTTTAGGGGGCAATACGAGGGATACAGCGATGAAAAAGGAGTCGAGAAAAGCACGCGCACGGAGACTTATTTTAAAATATTAACCCAAATAGGCTCTCCTCGTTGGCGGGGAGTGCCCATGGTTCTTGAGTCCGGAAAGGCCCTTCATGAGCAGAATAAAGAAATAATAGTGGAGTTCAAGCATCCGGCTCCTTGCTTTTGTCCTCCGGGCAAAAAGCATGAATATAAAAACAAAGTTGTATTCTCTCTTGAGCCAAATCAGGAAACACTAATTGACTTATGGGCTAAAAAGCCGGGCCTTGACCTTGCGTTTCATAAGAAAACCTTTGGCTTTCCCTATGAGAGCGGAGAAGAGGAAGGGGTCGAGGCATACGAGAAACTTCTCCTTGACGCGATAGCGGGCGATCAGACCCTTTTTGTTTCGACCGAGGAAGTCGCCGCCATGTGGAGCTTTGTAGACCCTGTGGTGGAGGGCTGGCAGGAGAGCGGCGAGGAGCTGTATATGTATCGACGAGGCTCGGATGAGATAGTCAAAAGGTCTTTTGAAACTGAAAAAAAACAGCGCCCTCAACGGCGTGAAATAGGGATAGTGGGGTTGGGCAAAATGGGGGGCAACATCGCAAGAAATCTTATTGATAATGGCTGGAGAGTGGTGGGCAGTAATCGCTCTCCCGAGCCCACGCGGGAGCTTCAAGGCGAAGGCCTTGACGGGGCCTATTCCCTAAAAGAGCTGGTGGAAAAACTTAAGATCCCGAGGCTTATTTGGGTCATGGTTCCGGCCGGAAAACCGGTTGACGACACCCTGCGGGAGCTCTCAGACCTCATGGATAAGGGAGATGTTCTGATAGACGGAGGAAACTCCAACTTTAACGATTCAAAAAGGCACCACAAGGAGCTTCGAGGGCGCGGGATACATTTTCTGGATATTGGAGTTTCAGGAGGACAGGAAGGGGCCCGTCGGGGGGCATGCCTTATGATTGGCGGTGAGAGGGAACTCTACGAAAAGCTTGTGTCTTTGTTTGTTGACATGAGCGCTCCCGGCGGCTTTGCCTTTTTCCCCGGCCCCGGAGCCGGTCATTTTGTGAAGATGGTTCATAACGGAATTGAGTACGGCATGATGCAGTCAGTTGCCGAGGGATTTAACCTAATGCGCGAGAGCAAGTATAATCTTGACCTCATGGAGGTGGCGCGCGTTTACAATGCAAGCTCAATAATTGAATCGCGTCTTGTGGGATGGCTCGGGAGCGGATTTAAAAAGTATGGAGTGGAGCTTGAGGAAGTGTCCGGCTCGGTTGCTCACTCGGGAGAAGGGCAGTGGACGGTTGAGACGGCAAAGAAAATGGGGCAGGAAGTGCCCGTGATAGAAAAGTCATTTAATTTTCGCGTGGAGTCGGACAAAAGGCCCAGCTACACCGGCAAAATAGTGCAGGTTTTGCGGAACCAGTTTGGGGGGCACGACATATCATCATGAATGACCCCCATCTTTTGTTTGACATAGGAGGCAGTCGTACGCGTCTTGCGGTGAGCCATGACTTGGAGAGCTTTGAGGAGCCCTTCATAATGGACACTCCAAAAAATTTTGACAAGGCAGTGGAGGCAATTGCCGCAAAAACCCTCAGGCTCTGCGGAGGGAGCGTGGCCCGCGCCGCAGGCGGCATTGCAGGGACACTCAATCGAGAAAAGACCGGTCTGGGCCGCGCGCCAAACTTGAAGGGATGGGAAGGGCGTGACTTTGCAGGGGAGCTTTCTAAAAAAATAAACTCCCCGGTTCATATAGAAAATGACACTGCAATTGTTGGGCTTGGAGAGGCGGTATACGGCCCGGGCAGGGGCCACGATATAGTGGTTTATATAACAATCTCGACGGGCGTAAATGGAGCAAAGATAAGCGGGCAAAAAATAGACGAGAACGTATTTGGCTTCGAGGTAGGTCACCAGATTATAGACTTTGATAATTCTCAAGGCATTGGAAGTACCAAGCGCGGGACGCTCGAGGATTTTATTTCCGGCCGCGAAACCGAAAAGCGCTACGGCACGGCGCCCAAAGAAATAGAAGAGGAGGGAATATGGGAACGCTATGCCGAGTGGGCTTCGTATGGAGTCTATAACACAATTCTGCACTGGTCTCCGGAGATTGTTATTTTCGGAGGAAGTATGATGAATGACATAAAAGTAGCGGATATAGAAAAGCACGCAAAGGCCCTTCTTGAAGATGTATATCCCGCCTCGCCGCGCTTTGCCAAAGCCGCGCTTGGCAATGTCGGCGGCCTCTGGGGAGCTCTGCATTACCTAAAAAGTCTAAAATAGTTAATTTGAGTATTTTGCTTGTTATGCTATCATGAACTTATGAAGAGATTAATAATTACTTCCACGGATCTTAAAACAGATACCGCCGATATACTAAACACAGTTATTTATGCCAAAACGGATGTTGCCATAACTCGGCACGGAAAAGTTGTTGCCAGGATCGTTCCTGAGCAGAATAGTGAGGAGGAATCGGCAGCACCAGAAAAGCTTTGCGGGAAACTTTTGGCTCGATGCCAAACTTCCCTGATGTCAGAAAAGATAGATACGTTAGAAGAAACAGAGGTTGGAAATAATGGACTATCTTCTGGATAGCGACATAATTGTCGACCACATAAGGGGTGTTCGGGCAATCCCTGAGTTCGTTGCCATCAGAAGGCTGGATGACTTTGATCTTTTTATTGCCGCTAGCGCTCTGGTAAATAAACTAACTCTGATCCAGCACTAGTACGACCCTACGAATTTTGTGTCTGCACACTAGAGTGCTTGATAAAGTGCGTACCCAAGTACATAATATTTCCATGAATGATCTTGCGGCAATCAAAACAGTTCCAATTACAGACTTAAGGAGAAACTTTGGTGAGCTTACTGAAAATTTGGCGGTGCTCGACTCAATTGTTCTTACGCGAGGGGGGAGACCTTTCGCAATTCTCAAGGCCGCACCTGAGGAGAAGAGAAAGTTTCTGAAAGAGGCGGCGGGGTCTTGGAAGGGAACTGGTCTCGATAGCGACGAGTTTTGGAAAGGAGTTCTCAAGAAAAAGTCCAGAAAGGCTTCAGTACGCTTGTGAATAAATATTTTATTGAAACTTCAGTGATAATCGCCTACCTGAGAGGTGATAAGGGCATTGTTGATTTTGTGGGCTCACTTAACGCGGAATTGTCATCCAGTTTCGTGGCTTTGGCCGAACTCTATGAGGGCGTTGAAAGGAGTAATAATCAGGAGAGAGAAGAGCGGGGTGTCCTTAACTTTTTTTCTGGTATGAGCGAAGTTTATGGAATAGGTAAGGAGTGGGTTGCCTGTCGGCGGCCTGACGTTTTTGTTTGTTGACTGGTGTATACTGCAGTTTGTATAGTTTAACAGTATGGCAGTTAAAGATATAACAGACAGTGATTTTCAGGAGAAGGTTCTGACCTCTCAGACGCCGGTGCTGGTTGATTTCTGGGCCCCTTGGTGCGGGCCGTGCAAAATGGCGACTCCGGTACTTGAGGAGCTGGCAGAAGAGTATGAGGGGAAAATCGGGCTTGTCAAAGTGAATGTCGACGACAACCAAGAATACGCGGGAAAGTACGGAGTGATGTCCATTCCCACCACAATTCTCTTTAAGGGGGGGGAAGAAATCGGAAGACAGGTGGGCTTTGCCGGGAAGGGGCCTTTTGAGGATCTCATGAAAAAAGGCCTTTGACTCCAAGTGTGATTCATATACAATGTTCTTGTGACGGGAGGTGAGCTTACTTATGGATAACAATAATCAAAATCCCGCTGATCAGGGTCAGGGGCAAGTTCCAGGTGTGCCGCCCATGGGATCTCAACCCGGTCAAATCGGGCCTCAACCGGTTCAATCCGACCAGCCCGTTCAGTCGACCACGGAGGAGCAGACTCCTCAAATGCCCCAACAGGAACCCTCCCCCATGGGGGAGGCAGGGGCTCGGGCTCAGGATGTGCCGGTAGCGGGAGCAACTGTTGACAGTACTGGTACAAATAATAGTAGCGGCGGAAGTGAAGAAGGGGGTGTCCCTCCTGTAGCCGTGGCTTAATTTTATCTAATGCAGCAGGAAGAGTTTACGAGAAAGCCAAAAGAGGGTGGAGTTTGGGACGTGGCCATAATCGGCTCCGGCCCCTCCGCCTTTGCGGCTGGGATTTATACCACCCGTGGAGCCGCCTCGACTCTCATATTGGGCGGGGTCAATTGGGGTGGGCAGCTTATGTTGACGACCGAAGTAGACAACTTTCCCGGATTTCCCGAAGGAATTCAAGGCCCGGACCTCATGAATGCCATGCGCGCGCAAGTGGAACGCTTTGGAGCCGAGTTCCATACCGATGATGTCGAAAGCGTCAAATTTGGGGCAAACGGAACCCATGAGCTGACGGCAGGAGGAAAAACATATAAAGCACGTTCCGTGATAATAGCAACAGGCGCGGAAACAAAATGGCTCGGAGTTCCCGGCGAAGACAGATTAAGAGGCAGGGGCGTAAGCTCCTGCGCTCCTTGTGACGCGCCGTTTTTTAAAGACAAGAAAGTGATGGTGGTCGGGGGGGGCGACGCCGCGATGGAGGAAGCCCTTGTTCTCACCAAGTATTCTCCAGAGGTGACGATAGTTCACAGACGGGACGCTTTCCGCGCTTCGGAGGCAATGCAGAAGAAGATTTTGGATAGCGGGAAGATAAAAGTTATTTGGAACACAGAGGTCGTCGAGCTGAAAGGTGAGAGCATGCTCGAGAGCGTTGTCCTAAAAAATAACGAAACCGGGCAGACGCAGGAGATGTCCACCGAGGGGCTTTTTGTGGCCATAGGACACGTCCCGTCCACCGGGATTTTTAAGGGAGTGGTTGAGCTTGACGAAAAGGGTTATGTCAAGCCTCAGGATGTTGACGGAGCGATAAGCGGGACGTCGGTCAGGGGAGTGTTTGTCGCGGGGGACGTGCATGATTATCATTATCGTCAGGCGATAACCGCGGCCGGTTTTGGATGCATGGCCGGCATGGACACCCTCAAATTTTTGGATAAACAAAGTCCTTCTTGGTAGTGCCTCTTGATAAGTTATTTTCTCGGTGTTAGGCTCTCTTTGTGGAAAGATACAGCAATATAATGTTCGGAGCCATCGTTGTGATGGCCTTTGCCGTGGGCATCCTCTGGCAGAGAGTAAACAGCCTTCAAAGTTCCGGTGTAGCGCGTGGCTCAACCACACAAGGCGTGCAAGGAACGACTACGGCGGGCTCGCCTGACGGCGCAGTCCCTGTAAACGGCAAGTTAAGCGCCTCGCAGGCCCAGCGCCTGAAGGCAGTTTCTGATGAGGATTTTATACGCGGCAACCGCGACGCTCAGGTTTTTGTGGTGGAGTACTCGGACCTCGAGTGCCCTTTTTGCCAGCGTTTCCATGGCACCGCCCAGCAGGCGGTTGATGATTATGGGGGAGACGTAGCATGGGTTTACAGGCATTTTCCGCTCGACAGCATCCACCCCAGCGCGAAGCCGGCGGCTATAGCATCAGAGTGCGTTAACCAAATTGCGGGCGAGGAAGTTTTCTGGCGTTTTACAGACGCGATTTTTGCGAGCCAACAGTCTGCACTGTCCGATCTTGGGGGGACGGCTGAAGCTTTGGGTGTAAGCAGAGGACAGTTTGAGGCCTGTGTCAAAGACGAGTCTCTTGAGGCGAATGTTGACAGTGATTATCAATCGGGTCTCACGGCTGGAGTTACCGGCACTCCCGGAAACTTTGTGGCCAACTCAAGCGGCGAAGTGTGGGCCATTCCCGGCGCCGTCCCATATGCTCAGCTTGAAGCGGTAATCAACGAAGCTCTTGGAAGCTGAGCTTCAGATCCTAAATCCTAAATTCTAAGTTCCAAATAATATCTAAGTTCTAATATTTAAACGTTTAAAATACAATATGATTAGGATTTGTTATTTTTTTTGATTAGAATTTATTTGTGATTTAGCTATTAGGATTTAGTATTTACAAACTCCAGTAGTTTGTAGGCCACCACGGCGGCACTGCCCCAGACATTGAAACTTTTGTTAATGCCATGCATGGGGAGCTCGACAATCACGTCCGCCTCGTTTAAGACGTCTTCTGAAAGCCCCGTTGTTTCGTGGCCCAAGACTAAGGCTGCGGGAAAGCTTACGGCCAACTGCTTATAGTCTACTGCCCGCTCATCCTGCTCCACCGCAACTATCTGAACTCCGTTACTTTTTAACTCCATAATTGTCTCTCTTGCACTCTTCTTTTTCTCCCACGGCACCCAGTTTTCTGTTCCAACGGCGGCTTTGTGAATACGGGAATTGGGAGGAGTTTCCATGTCTCCGGCCAAATATATTTTTTCGGCGGCTACCGCGTCGGCAAGCCGGAACATGGAACCTATATTAAAAGTGTCCCAAACACTATCAAGAATAAAGTAAATTGGATTGCGCTTGATTTGCCTGATATCTTTAGGGGAGGGGTCAAGCCTTCTCAGCTCTCGCGCGTTTTTCCTTGGCATTTTTTGATTTTGACTTTCTTGTTAAGAGATAAATTATCGGAAGCACCCCGGCGGTGTTCAAAAGAAAAAGGGCAATGAACCAGTGTTTTTGTTTCCTCACCCCGGCTTGCCAGAGGGCCATTCCCTTAAGAACCGTTGCAAGCACAAAAAGTGTGGCAACCGCAATGACTACTGTTGGATCAACCCCTTTAAACATTTTTGGTGGGACAAATAAAGACTTTGAATTTATTTAAAATTGGTAAATCTAATTTCCAGATGAGAGTCTAAAGCTTGGGCCAATTTTTTGAGAAAGGTGACTGACGGATTTGCCCGCCCTGATTCAAGTCTGGAAATCACGGATTGTTTAGTCCCAATCTTTTGAGCAAGTTCTTTCTGAGTAACTCCCTTTTTAACTCTTGCGTCGATAACTGCTTGAATCATGGCAAATTCAGGCTGAAGTTTATCATATTCAACTTTTATTTTAGGATTTTTAAGAGATTCCTTTAAGAAACTATCAAAATCCCGGTGTTTTCTGTCTTTAGGTTTAATCATGTCGCCGATTAAATTATAGCACATATGCTATACCAAATCTCTCATTCTGTCAAGGGCTGTTTTGAGTTCTTTGGATGGCGTTTTTTGGCCTTTCTTTTTAAAAGCATGGAGCAAATAGTACTCATTGTTGGCAATTGTATAAAATATTCTAATTGTTACTTTTCCGGTTATTCTTAGTTCGTATAATTTACCTTGTAATTTTTTGACATAAGGAGGTTTTAAGAAAGGCCCATTGTTAGCAAGGAGCTGAATGGACTGTAAAGCTTTGGCATATGTAGCTTCATTCTGTTCTTTGACAAAACTCTCGACGGGAGAATCACCTCTCGCTGTTTGAAAAAATGAAACTTTCCAAGCCATAACTCGTGTGACCCTACCGGGATTCGAACCCGGGTTACTAGGATGAGAACCTAGCGTCCTAGTCCACTAGACGATAGGGCCATGTGTCAAAGCACCAAGTATTGTCCATCGTATAGCACTGCCTCCGGCATTGTAGACGATAGGGCCAAGCTTCGCTTGGCCATAGCACCGCTTCGCATTGTAGGGCCATGTGCCACCTGGCCATAGCACCGCTTCGCATTGTAGGGCCAAACTTGGCAATTCTAACATTTTGAGCGATCCGTTTCCACAGAGGTTACCTCTCCAGAGCAGAGAGGATGTCTGCTCTGGCTTTCTCAAGGGAAACTTTATGGACCAAGGCCACCTCCTCCACAATTCTTTCAATGGCAAGCTCCATCACGTCTCTTTTTGACTTTTTCATCTCTTCCTCTTTTTGCCGCTCGCACCAGAAGCATTTCAGAATTTCGGCCGATTTGTAAATATCGTTTTCCTTAAGCACGGACTTGGATTCAACTACATCAGCTTCCATCCCCCCGTCTGTCGCGGAGAGCGACTCGATAACGCCTTTGAGCTCTGTTCTGCTCACGGGAAATCTGATATTTCCCCGTTCCAAGTTTTTCTCGGGAATGGAACAGATTGTAGTGGAGTTGGATAATGCCTTGTAGTATGGCCGATAATGAAGAATTCGCTCGCCGGCTTTGTTTTGTTCAATCTTGAACACCCTGTAGACCCTGCCCATTTCTATGAACTTGCTCCCTACATTTACTTTCCTCGTCTTGGCCATTAAACAAGTTATTCTAGCACAAGTTTGGGTGGTTTGAAAGGGTGAAACGAGTGAATCGCCTGGGATTCGAACCCAGAACCCACAGCTTAAAAGTCCGCCAGCCGGCGGATCTACCATTGAGCTAGCTATTTTCAATCAGGTGCCTTATGAACTCCCTTCCCCTATGCGATTTTAGTTGTTTTTCTCTGGATATTGCCTCGGTTGAAGATTTAAACTTTTCCGTGTGGATGATTTTCCATTCACCCGAGTTTTTGTGAGTATAGGCAGTCTTTTTGGCGGGAAGTTTGCCATTATGTCTATCAAGTCTTCTTTTTAGATTTTTTGTGTAGCCGATATATATTTTGTCTCTGGATTTATTATGAAGGGCATAAGTGGTGTACATGGGCCTAAGTGAGTCGCCTGGGATTCGAACCCAGAACCCACAGCTTAAAAGGCTGGTGCTCTACCATTGAGCTAGCGACCCGAAACAGCTTAAAAGTCCGCCAGTTGGCGGATCTACCATTGAGCTAGCGACCCGAAACAGCTTAAAAGTCCGCCAGTTGGCGGATCTACCATTGAGCTAGCGACCCGAAACAGCTTAAAAGTCCGCCAGTTGGCGGATCTACCATTGAGCTAGCGACCCGAAACAGCTTAAAAGTCCGCCAGTTGGCGGATCTACCATTGAGCTAGCGACCCCGTTCGGCCAATTATACTATATTGACATTTGATATAAAAACGTTCTTAATTAACCAGATACTGCCGTGGCAGAGACTGCCGCAATCACTACCCGCTTAGAGAGGCCCTTGAAGACTTCAGTTGGGGGTCTTTTTTAGTGGGCGGAAGGAGGTGATGAGGTATGCCGGCAAGAAAAAAAACAGGCTCGAGGGCTACGAAAAAATCTTCGAGGGGAAGTAGGGTTAAAAAAGCTGTAAGGAAGGTGGTGAGAAAAAGGACAGCGAGGACCGCAAAGAAGAGAAAGTAGCCATGCGGGGCGCTTTTTGATAAAATAGGGCGCCCTGCGGGATGGTGCAATGGTAGTCACGCCTGCCTTTGGAGCAGGAGATCGGGGTTCGAATCCCTGTCCCGCAGC
>Ga0210057_1005746_pt1 | contig 15801 bp, 8 predicted proteins | sample CryGeyCG2114_010_2_FD_183968 | JGI IMG/M metagenome (GOLD analysis project Ga0210057, IMG submission 183968) | Groundwater microbial communities from aquifer - Crystal Geyser CG10_big_fil_rev_8/21/14_0.10 (SPAdes) (version 2) | ecosystem: Environmental > Aquatic > Deep subsurface > Groundwater ...
TTACCTTGATATACACTTTAGGTCAAATTACTATCAAGATCATGGATATGTTGCGCAATGGATAAGAGATTTATGGAAAGATAATGGAATCATGGGTAAAGGGCTTTCATCTACAGAATATGGAGGACCATTTTATTTTTATACTACAGATTATCAGAAATATTTTATACCTTCATCTTTGACGCATTCATTCTTTGAGGGATTTGATTCTATCGCCTGGGCTTCATGGGTGCCTGCTAAAAAACTTACTTTTAAAGTTAATTTTGGGTTGGAAGCTATGACTAACTTCAACGGAGGGGCAAGGCAGTATGCAAGGGATGGATATAAGAGATTTACGGATGAATCAAAGGGATATTCAAAGATAAGGCTTATAGGCACCGATACTTATGTTTTCCTTAATGCAAGTGATGATGAAATAGGAAGGCTGAATTTGAGTGAGGGAGTTCCGGCAATTCCTACGACATATGAGCAATGTTCTGATACATTGGATAATGATAATGATGGACTGGTTGATGGCGGAGAGTTAGATTATTGTGGCGATGGATATTTCAACAACAGTGGCGGAGTAGATGTTGAATTTAACGAGACCGGAATTTACTTTTAATGCATAAAATAGTGTAAGAGAACTCTACAAATAAACTATTATTGTCTTTAGAAATGCTTATAAATCTATTTTTCTGTATATATTCGGAGAAAAAGAGGTTCTCTTACAATAAAAAGAGGAATGGTTCATAAGAAGTATACTTACAAAGATGGAAAGAGGTTTGGTCCATATTATTATGAAACTAAAAGAGTCAATGGAGAGGTCGTTACAACTTATTTAGGCAGTGAACCGCCTCGAAGTAATAGAAGATTAATTTTACCGATTTTTCTTTTTGGATTGTTTGCAGTTCTCTTACTTTTATTTTTCTTTTTTTCAGGATTTACCGGAAGAGTTTCATTAGATATAAAATCAAATTATCAAATTGGCGAGGAAATTGCGGGAAATTTAAATCTAAATTTAAAATCTGGAGAATTGATTCCTGCAGATTCAAAAGTAATTGTCAGTTATAACGGAGAGGAGAAAGAGTTTTTGCTTTCCGAGCTTGTAAATTCTGAAACGACTGATGGTGATTTTTATGCTGAAGGCAGAAGTATTTCTGGGGCAGGAGAAGGATATGGGCTGATTGGAGAGAAAGAAGTTTATCCTGATGTTGAATTCCAGCTGGAAATTTTTAATAGTGACAAGGGTGCAGTTGAAGGGGGCAATGATGGCTCAAATGGTGACAATGCAACTTCTGAAGAGAGTGGAGATAGTGCTACTGATGCTTCTGGCTCCGATGCTTCTGGTTCCGATGCTTCTGGAGAAACTGGGGTTGATACATCTGGAGATGGTTCTGTTGCCGATGGTGCTCTTCCTCCCGAAGATATACCTTCCGATTCTACAAATGCGCCTGTTGATTCTACAAATTCTAATGATGGAGGTTTGACTGAAGGAACTGGCGACTCTGGAAATGCTGGGAATTCTGGAGTGGATGGAAGTTCGGGGGAGGGCGGAAGTGCAGGAACAGAATCAGGAAGCGATGGAAGCTCTGGCAGTGAAAGTTCAAGTGGAGGCGATTCGGGCAGTTCAAGCGGCGATTCTGGCGGGGATGGCGGAAGTTCCGGAGGTGATTCGAGTAGTGGCGATTCAGGCGGAGATTCAGGCGGAGATTCAGGAATTACAGGAGGAGTTATATCTGAAGGAAATATCATTTCAGGAAAAGTAAGCAAAGACAATAGCTTTGAGTATGAAATTAATGAAGGCGAGGGTGCGAGAATAGTTTCAGGGAGTGTTAATGTTGATGGAGAAGAGATTGGCGACGGCGAGATAGACTTGAAGGTTCAGAAAAATAATCTTGAAGTTTCTACTAAATATTCTGTAAGCGAAGAAGGGTTTGGCGAAGAATATTTGAGCAGTGGCAATTTGAAGCTTGAAGTGGATTTGTCATCTTTTGCCTTTGTCGCTAAAAATAATTCTATCTTCAGTGTTAGACTTGTTTATGGCGATGAAATCATAGTTGATGTCGAAAAAGACATTTCTGTTGAGGCCGTTGATGAAGAAGTTGTTTTGCCCGAAGAAAATGTTACATTGCCTGATTTTAATGAAACTAATGTTACTCTTCTAGATAAAAATATCACTCTTGCAAATAACACGCTTGCAAATGTTAGCTTGGTTGAAAATGTAAGTGTTAATATTACCCAATATTCTGCAGTTTTGGGCAAACCTGTCAAGTGGAATAAGAAAGTTGAAATTGCAGGGCCTGCCAATGTTGTTGTTGAACTGCCTTTAAGTGCGGGAAATATTTCGGTTGTAAAATTAGATGAGGACGAAAATATTCCTGAAAATGAAAATACAATTGCCGAAGGTAAAAATGCAGATGCTTCCGAAAGTGGAAATGCAAATGCTGAAAATGGAAATGCTTCAGAAGGTGAAAATACAATTGCAGAAGAGGAAAATACAATTGCTCCTGCAGATGAAAATATAACTCAAACTAATGTTCCTGAAAGTGAAAATACAATTGCCGAGAATGAAAATACAAATGTCGAAAATGCGGGTGCAAGCGATGAAAATGCAGTTGAAAATGCAGAGGAGCCAAAGGAAATAAGTGTCGGCTTGTCCGGAAATGTTATTTCTGGAAAAGTCACTGCTGAATTGAATATTGAAAGGAAATCTGCTTTCTCTAAATTTTTTAGGGGGCTTTTGAGATTTACAGGACTCGTTGTTTCCGAGGAGGAAAATGCAACGCAGGAGGTTCTTGTAGAATTAAATGCAACTGAAGATGCCGTTGAAATAGAGTATTATACTGATGCGCCTTATTCTGAAGAAGAGGAACTTGTGAATGGCAAGAGGGTAAGAATATTCTCACCGGCCGATGTGCATTATGAAAATGTTCTTGCATTTACAGAATTGAATGAAAGCCTTGGAATTGCAGATGCATCCAAAATAAGAATTTATTGGGTTGAAAATATGACCTATCTTTCTGTTTTAGGCGCCAGTGATAATAATAGCAACGGCATAATGGATTACGTTGAATGGATAGCTCCTCGTTTGTCTAATCAAACATTTGATATTATTGTAATTACAAATGCGGAGCATTTGGATGAAAATAGAACGTTCATTTCGGATATATATGAGCAGGCGAGGGAATTGGATGGGAACTGGACTGAAATAATTCCAGATACACATTATGTTCGAGTTACTTTTGAAAAAAATCTGACAAGTGAAAACGATATAACTGTTTATCCAAGGGCAGTCAATGGGACACCAAGAATTGAAGTATACGAATTTAATGGAAATGAAATAATTGCAGAATTTGATAATCTAAATGACAATGAGTATAATAAAGTATTTTTATCAGGATTACAAGGCGAACAGGATACATTTGACTTGAAAATTATTGGAGGAAGCGTCGAGTTTGACCATATAATAGACCCTGTAGATAATAATGTTCAGTGGTGGACAGAAGGTGGAGAGGTAACAATGGCTTCAAGTCCGAGCTTTGTAGATATTTCCCAAGCAGTACAGTTGAATAAATCTTTTATTCTTCTTTCAAGAAGAGCGACAACCTCAGGAGATGATCCTGATAACACTGGAATATATGCAACGTGGGTAAATACTACAAGATTTGCATTGAATAATGTTGGCGCTTCTTCAACCACTACAGTTGCATGGTATGTTATAGAAGGAAACAATATTAGTGTCCAAAACGGAACAGTAGAATATATAACAACAGATACTAATTTTGATATTACTCTAGATTCTGTTGATTTGACTAAGACAGTTCCATTTGTCAATTATGGTAGCTGTACAACTACTAATACCGCCAATGAAAACGAACAATATTGGGCGGCTAATTTTACTAGCAACACAAACTTAAACCTTCAAAGAGCTGATTCTGGTGCTTGCGCAGGAAATATAAGTTATTTTGTTGTTGAGTTCAATGATGGCTCTACAGTCTACCATGTCGAAGACCTCCTAGGAACAAATGATTTTGTGCCAATAGGAGCAGTAATAAACACGTCAAATTCATGGGTCTATTATTCACAGACGTTTACAGCCACGGCAAATGTTCTGGCCGAGATAGGTACAACTGTAGAAATATGGAATTCTACAACTCTTAGAGTTGCTAGAGAAGGTTCTGGAGGTGCTGCTTACATCGGGGCTTATGTTATATCGACCCCGGGAGCTGTTGTCCAGAATGGTTCTTCTTATTATTTAAGTAGTGGGGATGATGTTATAACCATAAGTTCTGTCGTTCAAAACAGGAGCTTCTCGCTCGCTTCCAATAATCTCACCGGAACAGGAATTATCTTTGCTAATCTTTTTTATACAAACGCTTTAGACAGTCCTACAGCATTAAGCCTACACAGGGAAGCAGGAAACAATGATGCTTATGTTGCTTGGCAAGTGATAACGCTTCCCTTGACTTCCCCGCCAGAGTCAGATACAAGTGCTCCTGGAGTGATTATTCGTAAGCCTCAAGGAGGAGCTTATTACGGCTTGTCAGATTTACCGCTGTTATTTAATGTAACTTTGAGTGAGAGTGGAAGCGCCCAATATACTCTTGATGAAGGAATTAACAATTTAACTATGCTTAATCTTTCCAGAGGAGTTTTGGGTGTAGAACTTAATGCAACTAATTCTTCATTGGGCTCTGGAAGTTTTATTTTCAGAGTTTATGCTAATGATACAACAGGAAATAAAAATTATAGCCAATTTGTCAATTTCAGTTTTGATGACGCTAAACCCGGAGTGAGCTTTATCTCTCCAACTCCTGCAAATGATACTGCGATAACGGGAAATGCAATATATGTTAACTTATCGACTTCAGATGCGAATAGGCATTATTCATTTGTTGATTTTAATAGGAGTTTAGTTTTGTGGGCTAGGATGGATGATGTTAATGATTCTGGAGATGTTGTGGACTTGTCTTCTTGGGGCAATAATGGTACAAAACAGGGTGATGCTGTTCAGGTTGATGCTGGATTTTATGGGAATGGGTTTTATTTCGATGGCGCGACAGATTATATTGATTTTGGAAAGGCTAATAGTCTTACTCTAAATGGTCCTTTCACTTGGGCTTCTTGGATTTATCTTAATGATACAGTCAATCAGGGACTTATGGGTAAAACTGGTAGTTTAAGTAATGGAGTCTCTCTTCGTGTAGCAAGTAATAAATTAACTCTTTTTGACCCGGGCTTGCAGTCATTACCAGGAGCAACAACTCTTAGTACAGGAAGATGGTATCATATTGCAGTCACTTATAACGGAAGTTATGCTTATTTGTATCTGAATGGAACAATTGATGGAAATGGAACTTATACAGTTACATCAGATTCAACAAATAATTTATATGTTGGGAGATCTGGAACTCAGACTTTTTATATGAACGGAACGATGGATGAAGTATTCATGTTTTCTAGGGAATTAAATCAGAGCGAGATTCTTGCTTTGTATGACTCTGGAATCAATAGGTATGAGAATAATTTTACTAATCTTAATTCTACAATTCATCCGTTCACTGCTTATGTGGTTGATAAGGCAGGTAATAAGAATCAAACTAACCAAAGGAAAATTATTACAAGACCAGAACATCTGAAAATTTCAAATACCTTTACTTGTGATGATTTGCTTTCAAAAGCTCTGGAACTTGGGTTTGGAACCAATTATACTTCAACGTGCCAGGTTGGAGATTCAACTCTTGTTAGTTGTATTTCCCTTGATACGAATTTGAACATTACTAATTCGGGTAGACTTGATGTTGATTCAAGATGTACAGTATTCTTTAATTCAAGTTATGAGGGGCAATATTCATTGTATCTTTCAGGAACTCTTAATTTGAGTGTAGGATCTATGAATGCAGTAGTTATTGCAAATAATTATAACTTTAGTATTATTGGCGATCCTTACTTCTTTGTTGATTCTAAAGGAAGTATTACTGAAGCCAACTTCAATACCCCTATTAATATTAGTGATAGTTTGATTTCATTCAGCAATATAAAGATAAATAATACTTTTACACTTATCAACTCTACTGACATTACTTCATATAGTGTTGGAGCTAATAGTGTTTTAGAAAGAAAGTTTAGACTTAATGCGACAGTAAAAAGTGCTGGAGCAGTAATTTCAGGAGTTAATATGACTGCAACAAACAGGACAGGAACTAAGGTATTTTCCATTAATACAGATGCTCAAGGTTCGGTATTCTATAATCTTACTCAATATACAGATACAGGAGCTGGAAAGGTTATTTGGAATAACTATACTGTTAATTATTCTAAAGCTGGATATCAGCCTGCAACTGGCGCAAGTATTAATATGACTACGGATAAAGAATTGAATCTCCCAATCAGCGTTTTTCATACAATTGTTGTCAGCACAACTGAAAGTCTGTATGATATTTATACAAGGATTAATGATAATACTGTATTTACTAACTCTAGTACTTCTGTGAACCCATGCTGGTATATTAGTCATGCAAATATAAACATAACAATTGGAAAGTTAATTCTGGAATCCTGCACTTTGGAAATGAGCAATTCGAATTTTGACGGAGAGTTCAATCTTTATGTTTCTGATGGCGGAACATTGTCAGCTAATTATTCTAACATAACTAAAAATAATGATTTCAGATTTTTATTTCAAGTTGGGCAGGGCTCTAATCTTAGCCTGAAGAATTCTTATGTCAGTTATACTGGAAATACAGAAGCAATTAATATGAGAAGAGGACTTTCTATAAATACATCTAGTTTAGTTTTTGATAATAATACAGTTTCCAAGGCTTTTGATGCAGATATAGAAATTTTATCAGAAAATATTATTCTTACTAACTCCCGATTTTTTGGGGCTGATGGGGCTGGAGGAAGGTCAAATTACAATATTTTCTGTGTATTCTGTAACAATGTTAGCATACTTGATTCTAATCTTTCAGGGTCCTTTCTTTCTAATATTGTTATCAGCGGAAATCAGAGTATTTATCTTGTCAGCTCAAATTACAGCACCCATACCGTCAACCCTGGAGGAAGATTGTATAAGCAGTGGTTTGTGAATGTTAAAACTAATGACACATTGAGTAATTTTGTATCAAATGTTAACGTGACTTTTTTCAATAATACCGGTTCTGCTACAGACTCTGAACTAACAAATTCAACTGGAGATGCGGGATATAGAATATCCGAATATATAGTTAATGGAACTTTAGCAGGAGGAGTTGTAATTCTTCAGAGCAATTATAGTGTGAATACAAGCAAGATAGGATATAGTGATAGTGGAATACCTCTCAATGTTACAAGAAATTTGAATATTGTATTTACAAACCTTAATAATCCCTCGCCAAACTTTATATTAAATTCTCCTAATAATGCAAGTCAATTTACTTATGGTTCTCTCAATATTATTTTAAATGCGACTGTAAATGATACTTATAATGATGTTTTGAAGACAAGAATATTCGGAATAAATTCAAGTTTACAGGCAAATCTTTACAAGCACGGGCTTATCTATCAAAATACTATCCCTAATAATTCTTTTGTGATTTATAATTGGACATCTCCAGTTATTATTCCAGATGAATTTAGTGTTCTGCTACTGCATTTGGATAATAGAAGCGAGTATGGGGAGAATGATACAAGGTATTATGATTATAGTGATCATGGAGGCAGCGGTAATCTTTCTGGAGGTGCATTAGTTAATGAAAGCGGCGGCAAGCTTGGCGGAGGAATTATTCTTCCAGGAGTTAGTTATACCAGTTATTTGTCTTCTCCAAGCGGTGCTTTGTTAAATGTCTCAAATTTAACTGTTATGGTTTGGATATATCCTAACTTAGATGGATATGATGGATTTATAGTCTCTAAGGATGATGAGACGGGAGGGGGAAATGATGGATTCTGGTTCATGTTTAATTATACATCAAATGGAACGATGTTTGATACAGGAGCAGACTCTCCTGTCAATTCCAGTTCAAATATTATTTCAAGAAATAAATGGAATCATGTAGCAGTTACCGTCAATGCAACGACAATTAAATTTTATATTAACGGAGCTGTTGCTGGTACGAATGAAGGCACGTATTCAATATTTAGTAATACAAATCCCTTACTAATTGGTTCTACTACTAAAACTGCTGTTGGTTCTGGAGCTCCTGGAGGATTTAATGGAACTATAGATGAAATTGCAATTTGGAATAAGACTCTGACTGCAAGTGAAATAGCTGACACATACACGCTTGGGGTTGGCAAGTATAATTGGAGATTGAATGCCACCGATAATGGCGGTAATAATAACGAAAGTCAGATTAGAGATTTTGATGTGAATTCTGCCCAAGGAAATTTAGCTCCAGACACTCCAACTCCTGAAATAAATTCAACTCTTGGAACTAACAAGACAGCTCAGAACCTACATTGTATAGATACAATATATGACCAGGACAATGAAGCTATGAATGTTACAGTTCTATGGTATAATGAAAGCAAGATACATTTGACTGCAGAATTTAATAACAGCTATGCAAATGGAAGTGCCTTTGATGCAATTTTATATTCTGGTAACACAACAAAGGGACAGAATTGGACATGTTCATTGAGATTGTTCGATAATCAGATTTCACAGAGTAACTGGGCTAATTCCACGCAGACAATTAAAATATTGAACACGCCTCCAATAGTGCCTGCGCTTTCAACGCCGGCTAATGGGGCGTCGACCACAGACAGGACTCCTGTTTTCGCATGGGGTGCAAGCAGTGATGATGATTCTGACGTGCTTTATTATGACCTTAACATCACCTGTTTTCACACTTCCGGAGGAGGATGCACAAACAGAGGAGATGATACAAGGTATGTAGAAACTATTGATACTAACAGCTATGATTTAGGAAGTGAACCAATAGGCGGAGGGGATTTGGTTTATTTGTATGATAATTCTTATAGGTATAACTGGAGCATAAGGGTTTATGATGCTGAAGAATTCTCTGCATGGACTGAATCTTTTGCCTTAAATGTTTCAGCACTTATTCAGATAAGCCTTCTAAATTCAACCGTTGATTTTGGATCCATAGCACAGTTTGGATTCAATGATACTTCTGATAATTCTCCGAGACCTTTCCTTTTACAGAATGATGGAAATTCTTTTGTGAACATTACTTTAGGTGCAACTGGTCTTTGGATTACACAGGCGAATCCAAGCAATTATTATACTTTTAAAGCAGACAACAACACTCTTGAAAATAGTTCTTTTAACTGGTTGTTATCTAAATTTATCTATACTCAAATTCCGGACACAGGTTCTTCTGTGTTGGCTATAGTGGAGCTAAATTATACAAATGCTACAGATACGGCTGAAATTGATATCAATGTTACTGTACCTACGGAGGAATTTGCAGGAGCTAGGAATTCAACTATTACCTTTACTGCAAGCTTGGGAGAATAAATGATAACGAATAGACATATTTTGGCGATTGATTTTGTTATAATAGTTGGAACTTTAATCAGTTTATTTTTTGTAGTTGGTTATGTGACGCCGCTTGTTATTTCACCTGTTAATGGATATGAAACAACTAATTCTTCCGTACTATTTGAATTTAATAATGCTAATTTGATACTTTTAGATGATAATCCTTCTTTCACTTCACCTCAGGAAATCTTTGCAGAGGACAATTTAGTGATAAATTTGAAGTCGGGAGTTTATTACTGGAAGGTTCAAGGACCATTGTCAAGCGAGGTGAGAAAACTAACCATTGTTTCTGGGATTGCTTTAAAAGTTAAGTCATTAGGAGAGGATAGTTATGAAGTTGTAAATGCTGGTAATAATGTTCTCAATGTGGATATTTATGAGAATGATGAGCTTAGTGGAAGTGTTGTTCTTCGAGTTGACGAGGGAAAAGAAGTTTCTGGAAATAAATTTGTTGGAGGAGAAAATGAAGAAAATTAGTTTAATATTGTTGTTTATTTTACTTGCAACAAATGTTTTTGCTATAGGAATAACTCCTGGAAAGACTGATGTAGATTATAATCCTGGAACATCAAGAGAAATAGAATTCATTGTCATTAATACAGATGCACAGGACTCTGACTTTGCAGTTCTTATACAAGGAGACTTGAATGAAAGTATTTCGGTTTCTGAAGTTTCATTTAAAATGCTTGCGGGAGAAAGTGAGAAGAAATTGAAGTATAAAATAGATATTCCTAATTCTCTTTCTCCAGGATTGCATAAAGGAGAAATTGTTGTTGTTCAACTTCCTAAGAAATCAGGAACGGGAGGGGCTTTTATTGGCGCAGCCGTTGCAGTAGCTACACAAGTTCATGTATTCGTTCTCTATCCTGGAAAGTATGCTGAGGCAAGCCTTGATGTTCTTGGTCCAGATGCTGATGGGAGTGTTACCTTTGTTATTCCAGTTACAAGCAGAGGAGATTTAGATCTTGTAAGAGTTAGAGCAGACATTGATATTTATAGTTCTTTGAATGAGAAAATTGATAGTGTAACTACAAATCAGATTGAAATTAAAAGTGGGGAGAGAAAAGAGGTTGCAGTTGTTTGGAAAGGAGACGTTCCTCCTGGACCATATAGGGCTGTTGCAACGTTAGTTTATGATGAACAAACTTTGAAACTAGAGAGAGAGTTTGATTTAGGACAACAAGTTCTTGATGTTAGCAGTATAGTTGTAAATGATTTCTCATTAGGAGGTATTGCAAAGTTTGAGATTTTAGTTGAGAATAAATGGAATAGAGAACTTTCAGGAACTTATGCCGAGATGCAGATTTATAACAATAAAGGAGAAGTCATGGCAGACTTCAAGTCTCCTACTTACGATATTTCAGCATTGAGCAAGTCGGTGATGGTTGCATTTTGGGATAGTGAGGGAGTTAAGGCAGGAGTTTATGATGCGACATTGTTCTTAAGATATGGTTCAAAGTCGGATCAGAGAGAGTTACAGCTTGATGTTTCAAATAATAGAATAAATGTTATTGGAATTGGTTATGTAATTTCAGAAGGAAGTAGCTCAAGTCTTTTCAGCAATCCGATAGTTGTTGTTTTGGCCGTTGGAATTGTCTTGCTGATAATTGTCAATGCCTTGTGGTTTATCTTCTTGAGAAAGAAATTGAAGGGAAGAAGTAAATAAAAGTCTTTTAAAATATAACCTTAAAATAGAAATTAGATGAGCTTATTTATCTTGGTCTTACTGCACTTACTCTTGGAATGAATGCGGGCTCTTTTGCTCCGATATATCCAATGAATCTATTTTGTCTGTCTTTGTACCATGGTCCTGTTGCTATTGAGCCCCAGATTGGTCTTCCTTCGTTATCAAGAAATTTGTTTGGATTATTTTCTTCCCAGTTTCCAACGCCTATGCCTAATTCATAAAGAGTTGCATGATTAATATTGCTTTCTCCGCAGAACGAAGGTGCATTCCCACTTAATCTACCAGGCAATCCTTCATATGCCCTAGGAACAAATGTTGACTGCATATTTTGAAATAGACAATTGCGCCAGTCAGTTCCCCTTGTTTCAATTACATGTCCATCTTCTATAATCATTGGCGGGTCTATTCCATTGCCTGTTCCGTCTATTGATACATTATCCCCTTCCATAAACTTATCTGTGTAATCAACTATTTGATCTCGGTCATTCCAATGGAATGAAGTAGTTCCGTCTATAAGATTTAAGTGGTCAACGAAAACACTTGGCGTGTCTATTCTTCCGCTTGCCTTTTGCTGATCATAAATATAATGTATATCCAATCCCTCTGAATCTATATATCCTACGTAAACGTTGTTGTAAGCTCTGTCTCCGTCTACTTTTAATCCGCCTCTGCTGTTCTCCATGCTGAATAATCCGATTGAGACATCTTGACCTTGTACTTCCCATATCAATCCACCATCTGGGCTATTACCTCTGAAGATTGTTAAACCTGGCCCTTGTCCTATAATTGTTATTCCATCTATATTTGACTTGAATTTTGCATCTCGAATTAATGGTACTTGGTATGTTCCTAATGCAAATTCAACTACATCATTTCTCACTGGGTCAGTTTGCCCGTCTTTTCCAAAGGTTTCAGGGTTTCCATCCAGGAGATTATTAATTTCATCAAATGTCCAGTTAGTGTCTATGTAAATCGTATCTGCAAGAGCCGAAGAGCTAGAGAGTCCTATAATTCCAGCTAACGCTACTGATTTTACATTATTTCCTAATTTGTCTGTTAAACTCATGTTTTTATAAGGTGTTTGGGATATATAAATTTTGCTATTTGGGCGTAATAAACAATTATAGAAAATCACTTTTGTTTCTGCATTGACAATAGTGTTTAGGTATATGCTGAATTGGAGAAAGATTTATATATCTTGTTTATTTATTTGTGGAGAGAAGAAGAGATGAATAAGACACAGAAAATTATTGTAACACTTTTAATTGTGGCGATTGTTTTTTCAGTCGTTTCTTTAGCTCTTAATTTTTCTTTAATTAGTTTAAAACCAGTCGGACAAAATTCTGCTCCTGCAGATAATGGGGGCGCGGTTAGTTCCGGCGGAAATGTTGCTTTGATTATAGAAGGAGATGGAAAGTGAACTTTGATAATGTTTTGATTATCGTTGCAGTTTTCGCTGTTCTTGTTTCCGCGATTGGAGCAGGATTTACATATTCAGCAATAAACAATTTTAAAAACACGTGGGTTACAGGATTTGTTTCTTCAGGACAGGCAAATCTTACAATTGAATCTGCAGTTTCTATTAATTTTTCTAATGCGATTATCAATTGGAGTTCTGGAAGAATAAATGGAGGGCAGACAAGGGCACAATTGCTCACAACACACAAGGGAAGTGTTACAAATGGAAACTGGACTGCACAGGAAGGATTTATACTTGAAAATATAGGAAATGTTAATGTTACTTTGGATTTGAAAACTAATAAGAATTCAACGACTTTATTTGGAGGTACTAATCCAGGGTACCAGTGGAATGTTACTGCTAACGGTACTGCTGCTGATGTAGGCGGAACGTGTGGAAATACAACAACACTTCTTAATGGAGGCCATGAGCTTGGCTACTTTTATCCAGTTAATACTTCTGGAATGAGATTTTGTGCAACGTTTAATTTTAATACGGGTTTAGATATTCTAAGGATAGACTTTAACATGACTATTCCCGAAGACGCAACTACTGGAGATTTGGGAGATGTTGTTACTGCTACAATTGCTGCGGCTTGATTGTCTGTGTTATATATGCTGAATTGGAGAAAGATTTATATATCTTGTTTATTTATTTGTGGAGAGAAGAAGAGATGAATAAGACACAGAAAATTATTGTAACACTTTTAATTGTGGCGATTGTTTTTTCAGTCGTTTCTTTAGCTCTTAATTTTTCTTTAATTAGTTTAAAACCAGTCGGACAAAATTCTGCTCCTGCAGATAATGGGGGCGCGGTTAGTTCCGGCGGAAATGTTGCTTTGATTATAGAAGGAGATGGAAAGTGAACTTTGATAATGTTTTGATTATCGTTGCAGTTTTCGCTGTTCTTGTTTCCGCGATTGGAGCAGGATTTACATATTCAGCAATAAACAATTTTAAAAACACGTGGGTTACAGGATTTGTTTCTTCAGGACAGGCAAATCTTACAATTGAATCTGCAGTTTCTATTAATTTTTCTAATGCGATTATCAATTGGAGTTCTGGAAGAATAAATGGAGGGCAGACAAGGGCACAATTGCTCACAACACACAAGGGAAGTGTTACAAATGGAAACTGGACTGCACAGGAAGGATTTATACTTGAAAATATAGGAAATGTTAATGTTACTTTGGATTTGAAAACTAATAAGAATTCAACGACTTTATTTGGAGGTACTAATCCAGGGTACCAGTGGAATGTTACTGCTAACGGTACTGCTGCTGATGTAGGCGGAACGTGTGGAAATACAACAACACTTCTTAATGGAGGCCATGAGCTTGGCTACTTTTATCCAGTTAATACTTCTGGAATGAGATTTTGTGCAACGTTTAATTTTAATACGGGTTTAGATATTCTAAGGATAGACTTTAACATGACTATTCCCGAAGACGCAACTACTGGAGATTTGGGAGATGTTGTTACTGCTACAATTGCTGCGGCTTAATTTTCTTAGAAAGCTATAAAAACTATTTTACTTTGTTCTTGTTATGGTAAAGAGGGAAATACTATTTATTTTTTTATTTTTAGTTTTAGCTCCTGGAGCGTATGCGGCACTTGGAGTCAGTCCAGCTTATTATGAAATTGATTTTCAGCCCGGGCTGAAGCAGGTTTTTCATTTTGAATTTTTTGGAGATTATGAAAAATTGAGGGTTTATACAGAGGGGGATTTAGCAGAATACATCGAATTAAGTGCCGAGTCCCTTGAGGGAAAAGGGACAGTAAATGCTCTTTTGCAACTCCCTGAAAATATTGAATTGCCTGGAACACATCGGCTATATATCGGTGCTGTTCCTATCGATACCGGCAGTGGAATTGGAGCCATAGCAGATGTTAGAGGAGTTATTAAAATTAAAGTTCCATATCCTGGAAAATATGCAACTATGGAGTTTCTTACGGGAAATGTTAATCTTGGAGATCCTGTAAGACTTACTGTAAAGGTAAATAGTCTTGGAAAGGAAAATATTAGCGCAAATGTTCGCGTTGATTTTTATGAAGGGGAACAAAAATTAGAGACAGTTAATCTTGGAAATGCGATTTTTGGAACTGGAGAAGCTAAAGAATTTTATAGCGAATTGAATACTTCTAATTATAAGCCTGGGGATTATCGAGCTATTGCGGTTGTTGATTATGGTGCTGATGAACTAAATGAAGAAAGAATCGTCAGAGTTGGAGAATTAAATGTAAAAATTATAGGTTATTCGAAAATTCTCAAGAGGAATGGAATAAATCCTTTTTATATTGATGTTGAAAGTTTTTGGAATTCGGAAATTGGCGAGCTATATGCAAGTGTTGATATTATAAATAAAGATATTGATTTTTTGACCCCTTCTATAATCTTAGATTCGTGGACGAAAGGCAAATTAACAGGATATTTTGATACTACTGGTATAGAGGAGGACACAATTAAGGGAAATATAACTTTACATTATAAAGGCAGAACAACAGAACAGATAGTTGATTTTGGATTTGAAAAGGAAATTAATTATCTGTTGTATGGAATAATTGTCGGATTTGTCTTATTGATAATAGTAATTGTCTTTTTAATAATGAGGCTAAAGAAAATTAAACGATGAAAGAACTTAAAAGTAATAAACTATTTTATTTAATAGTTATAGCAGTTAGTCTTATAATTATTTTTTTATTCTTTTCAATTTTACTTTCAAGTCCTATTGAAGTAACGAAAGTTAATGTAGTATTTTCTACTGGTGAGACTACTGGATTTAATGTAGATAAATTAGATTATCTTAATTTTGGAAGGGTTGTTCCGGGGAATTCTGCAACTAAAAAAGTTTTTATAAAGAATGATTATGGTTTCCCCATAACTGTAAAAATTTTTGCAAGTAAAGAGATTGCTGATTATGTTCAAACAGATAGAGATATTTATATTGAAGAAGGACAGGAGATGCCAATAGGCGTTTTGCTTGAAGTTCCAGGAGATGTTAATTTTAGAAATTATTCGGGGAGTTTAGTGTTTAAAATTTATAAGTCTGAGGATAAAGGCTGATATGGGCAAAACAAATTCTAAGAAGGAAATTTTAATTTATAGAGTTATAATTATTCTGATTATAATAGCTTCTATTTTTGTTATTTTTGGCAATTTTATTTTGTATAAAAATAGTTCTAATTT
>Ga0210057_1005750_pt1 | contig 15796 bp, 17 predicted proteins | sample CryGeyCG2114_010_2_FD_183968 | JGI IMG/M metagenome (GOLD analysis project Ga0210057, IMG submission 183968) | Groundwater microbial communities from aquifer - Crystal Geyser CG10_big_fil_rev_8/21/14_0.10 (SPAdes) (version 2) | ecosystem: Environmental > Aquatic > Deep subsurface > Groundwater ...
GAATTGAAAATTTATTTATTTTATACTATGTTAATACCAACAGTTATTGAAAAATCACAATTTGGGGAGCGGGCCTACGATATTTATTCTCGTCTTTTAAAAGAGAGGATTGTTTTTGTCGGCGGGCCGATTACCGATTCGTTGGCCAATATTATTATTGCCCAGCTTTTATTTTTGGAATCTCAGGATTCCAAAAAAGATATTTCTTTATATATTAATTCTCCCGGAGGTTCTGTTACTGCCACTTTGGCGATTTATGACACGATGAATTATATTAAGCCGGATGTTTCCACGATTTGCGTGGGTATGGCTGCCTCCGGCGGCGCCGTGCTTTTGGCCGGCGGCAAGAAAGATAAGAGATTTTCTTTAACCAATTCAGAAATAATGATTCACCAGGTGATGGGCGGCGCAGAGGGACAGGCAACCGATATTGAAATAGAAGCCCGTCATATTTTAAGAATTAAACAGAAGCTGAATGAGATTTTGTCAAAACATACAGGAAAACCGTTAAATCAAATTGAAAAAGATACCGACCGTAATTTTTTTATGAGCACCGAAGAGGCCAAAAAATACGGCCTTATAGATTCAATAATTAAGTAAAAATTAGTCGTCTTCTTTTTTATTTCTTCTGAGGAAGGCCGGGATTGCTTCCCAGTCTTTTGATTTATCTTTTTTGTCGTCGTGTTTGTTGTCGTTGTTATTCTTATCTTTTTCTTTTTCGTTTTCGGTGTTTATGCCTTGAAAAAGGTTGTGGGTTTTTGTGTTTTGAATTTCTTCGGGGAAACCGGAGGCCACAACTGTTATTTTTATTTCATTTTTTTTCAATCTGTCGTCGTAGAAAGCGCCGAATATTATTTTGGCGTATTCATCTACCGATGCGGTGATTATTTTGGCCGCCTCTTGGACTTCTACCATTGTCATATCCTGTCCGCCGGCAATGGCAAAAAGAATGCCCTTTGCTCCGTCAATGGAGGTGTCCAGAAGAGGAGAGTTTATGGCCAGTTTAGCCGCTTCTTCCGCGCGTTTTTCTCCTTGGCTGCTGCCAGTACCCATGAGGGCCGAGCCGGCTTCTTTCATGACGGCTTTTACGTCGGCAAAGTCTACGTTTATGATGCCCGGGAGGGTTATGAGGTCGGAGATGCCTTCTACTGCCTGTCTTAGTACTTCATCACACATGGCAAAAGCCGAGGCAAAAGTTGTTTCTTTTTGTATTACGCCAAAAAGCCGGTCGTTGGGAATTACAATCATGGCGTCCACGGCTTCTTTTAATTCCTGGAGACCTTCTTCGGCTATTCTTGCTCTTTGCGCGCCTTCAAAGGAGAACGGTTTGGTTACCACAGCTACAGTTAGAGCGCCTTGTTCTTTGGCTGTTTTGGCGATTATGGGTAAGGCGCCTGTGCCGGTCCCTCCGCCGAATCCGGCCGTGAGAAAAACCATGTCAGCGCCTTTTATGGCTTCTTGTATTTCTTCTTTTGTTTCTTCGGCGGCCTGTCTGCCGATTTCCGGATTCATCCCGGCGCCAAGTCCCCGCGTGAGATTTTTACCGATGTGAATTTTTCTCGGGGATGTATTATGATGAAGATTTTGCGCGTCGGTATTTACGGAGATAAAATCCACGCTTTTCACTTTGCAGCGTATCATATGGTCTATCGTGTTTAAACCGGAGCCGCCCACGCCGATTACCTTTATTCTTGCGAATGCTTCCACTTCTGGTTTTACTCGTGTCATTATCTACAAAATTAGAAAAAAGCCGTCAAATTGTCAACCCCGTTAGAAGTCCCCAACAATATTTTGTTTTAGTCAACAAAAAGAGCCGCTAGGCGGCTTTGCAAAATAAGGTTATAAAATTTTTGACTTGGCCGAACTTCTAATGGGGTCAACGGCTTTTTTAATAGACTAAACTTTGCAATTAAAGTCAACTTTTTCTTAAACTTAAATACCAGTCAAGGATTGAATTGTCAAGACGACAACGGTTGTCAATTTGATTTGTGATTATAGAAAATGTGCGGAGTTCAATTCCGAACAGTTTCTTTGACAACTTCTATAAATTCTTTAAAATACGGCCCGCTTCTTTTAATAAAATCCTCAATGCGATTCCAGCGGATATCCAGATATTCATGAGCAAGAATATTGCGCAGTTCTGACCATTTTGCTAATTCTTTTCCTAGATTTTCGGAAAAGTCGGGCAAGCTTCCAATGGCCCGAAGAATCTCTCTGTAACTAGAAGGAATTGGCCGCTTTTCGCTTGCCAAAATAGTTTTGGCAATATCAATTATAGTATTCATTAAATTTTCAATCCATCGTTCTGTTTGTCTTCTTTTCATGCTATCTTTTTCATATTCCAGCCGGGTAAGGCCTCGAAATTTATCAGCGTCCCTTAATTCAGAATCAAGAAAAATCAGTCGTTTATTGAGAATATCTTTGTCCTCCTCGCTTAAAGAGGATGACCGCCAATAAATTTCTGCGTATTCTTTTGCGGTCTGACGATAGTCTTCTGCTTCTCGGCTTGCAATCAGCATAAATTCAAGATAAATCTTTTTGTCTTTTATTACCAAGGGCACGCCCTTTATTGCTAAAGAAGCAATGCTTGCCGCTGCGCGGTTAAGTACAATAAGGTCAACATTGTCAGTTTCTAAAATTTTAATTAAATCTCCCCAGACGTTATTTTCTTCTGGATAATCGCGATTACTCTCCCGTTCTACAATATTTGAAAGCGGCTTAAAATATACAGCGATATCCCAGTCAGAAATTTTAACCGCGCTATTTTTTGCCCGGGAACCAAAGACAAATGCCATTGAGACATCGTTTCTTCTCGCAAAATAATCTTTCAAGGCTTTAATTTTTTCTTCTGATTGAGCCATATCGAATTTGTATGTCTTGGTTATATCAATCGTTGTTTTTATTTTCCTGGTTCATATTTTTAAGGCAGGAAATTTTTGAAGATTTTTGATATGCCGTTTTTTATTTTTGAACCAAAACCAAAGGCGGATGGCGGACTTCCTTCATTAAGCCCGATAAGGCACAGTCCCAGCGCGACAGACCACGTAGGATTTTCCGTCGTTTCTTTGGAGTAACCCGGGAATTTGGGTTGGACCAGTTGGACGGGCAATTGCAGCGTCTTTCTTGCTATCTCATCTATTCCCTTGAGATTGGTGCCGCCTCCGGTAAGAATAACGCCGGCCGGCAGAAGTTTGGAGCGTTTTATTTTGTTTAAATGCCTGTCTACTAATTCAAAAATGTCGTTAAGCCGCGGTTCAATAATACTGCTTAGTTTTCTTTTTATGGAAACGTCCGAGCCATATGAAATTTTTAATTCTTCGGCTTCCGGCAGCACTATTTGCAGGCCGCTGGCTATATCGTATGTTATATGGTGGGAGCCGATGGGGAAAACTTCCACCGAAATAGGGGAACCCTCTTCAAAGGCGATAATTGAAGACGTATCTCCGCCAACGTTTATTAACATACAGCCTACTTCTTTTTCTTTTTCGCTTGTTAGGATTTGGCTCATGGCCCAACAATCCGCCGCTACATCTTCCACTTCAATGCCGGCCAGGTCCATACTTTTTATGAGGCTGTTTATGTGTTTGGAGAGCGCTGTTATAAACAGCGTGTCTACTTCTAATTTTTCGCCCCGCATACCGATTGGGTTTCCGATTATTTCTTCTCCGTCTAGGGCGTAAGAAATAGGGAAAACATGCAGGATGTCTCTGTTTAATAAGTAGGAAGAGGAGTCGCGATTAAGCTGAGTTTCACCTTGCTTTAACGCTCTTTTTATATCATTCTCGCTGATTTCGTGGTCGGCTCTTGAAACCATCACCGAGCCTTTTGACCTCGCGCCTTCAACGTCCGTGCTTCCTATGGAAATAAAGGCCTTATGCGGTTTGATGTCGCTGGTTTCGTACGCTTTTTTGACGGAATTTTTTATGGCGCTTGCTACGTCATGAGCATTTATCACGCAACCCCGTCGGACACCATGAGAAGGGCTGATCCCTGTTCCTAAAATGTAAGGCATTGCTTCGTCTTTCCTGCGTTCCGCGATGATGGTTTTAACGGTGGCGGTGCCCACATCTATTGCCATTACAACTTCACGTTTCATCCCGTTAGTGATAGGAAATGTTTTAACATTTCCGTAAATTATTTAATAAATTTTGAATAAATCTCATTTTTCTTTTTTAACCCGTTGTAAAATCTTAAGACTCGGATCACTAACGGGATTCATGTAGTTTATTATAATATAATTGTTCTAATTTTTCCATTTTTTCTCCGTGTTTTAACCCCTTCAGATGCAGCAGGCCGTGAATAAATAAAAAGGCAAGTCGTTCTTTTTTTTGTCTTATGTCAATATATATTTCGCCTTCGTCTTTGGAATAGGGAAAAGACAGCACCTCGATTTTTTTGTCTTTTTTGCGGTATTTTTTGTTTAAGTTTTTTAATCTTTTTTCACCGCTTAATATTATGCCCAACTCATATTTTTTTCCCAGTATTTTTTCTTTGATTTTTTTCCAAGGTATTTTGGGTGTTGTTTGTTTAGTTAAATTGACGATGTTCATTGAGTCATTAATGCTCTCGTGATTTTATGAAATGCTTAACTGCCTCGCTCACTTTTTTGCCATCTGCCCGGCCTTTTGTTTTTGCCATTACTTCTTTCATTATTTTCCCGAAATCGGTTTCACCGCTCATTTCCGTCACGGTTTCTTTTGCCAGTTTTTTTATTTCTTCGTTGCTTAATTGTTCGGGTAGATATGTTTCAAGAATAGAAAGTTCTTCTTCCTCTTCTTTTGCGGCTTCTTTTCTCCCCGCTTTTTCATAGGCCTCTATTGCTTCGTGTCTTTTTTTGGCTTCCGCTTTTATAATGCGTTCTATTTCTTCCTGTTTCAGCCCTTCTTCTTTCTTTCCGAATTGGATTTCCGCGTTAATTATGGAAGCTAATAGTAATTTGAGCGTGCTCACTTTTTTTTGCTCTCTTTTCTTGAGAGATTCTTTGAGTTCGTTTTGTATTTTTTCTTTTAGGTCCATCCCCATATCCTTTATTCTTGCGGTTTTTTATCTATTTTTCCCATCTTGTAGAGTTTTTTCATTTTTTCCAGCCGTCCAATTTTTTTAAGGACTGCTGCTTTTTTTTTGACTTTTGATTTTCTCCTAGTTTTTACCCGAGATTTTTTGAATTTCAAAAGCCGGCCTGATTGTTTCATTTGTCGGCTGAATCTTTTTAATAAACTTATATTTGTCTCTTGTTTTTTCTTTATTACTTTTACCATGTTATTTTTTCTATAAGCGGGGCGCCTCCCAAAAGATGAAGGTGAATATGTTCTATTTCCTGGCCGCCGTGTTCTTTTACCCTGAATAAGAGTTTATATCCTTTTTCGGAAATGTTCAAATCGCGCGCCAGTTTTTGGGCGGTTAAGATTATTTTGCCTGCCAATTTTTCGTCCGTTTCCTTAAGATCATCAATCGTCGGAATGTGGCGTTTGGGGATTATAAGAACATGTACCGGCGCGATTGGGTTTGCGTCTCTGAAGGCTATGACGTCGGCATCTTCGTAAAGTATTTCGGTGTTGATTTCTTTTTGCGCGATTTTGCAAAAGATACAGTTCATTTTATTTTCTTCTTTAAAAAATCTGCTAGTTTGGGAAGCGGGATGGTTTCTTGTGAGGCCGTGTTCATATCCCTAAGCAGTATTGTGTTTTCAAGAAATTCTTTTTGTCCCAATATTAAAGTGTATGGAGCCTTAATTTTGTTGGCTATCTTGAGTTGGCTTTTGAGACTGTCTTTGTTTAATGAGTGGCCTATGGAGATTTTGGCCTTTCTCAATGTTTCAATTATTAATAAACTTTTGCGTCTCGCGTCTTCTCCGAGTTGTATAAGAAAAACCTTTGGCGGTTTCTGATTTTCAGAAATTTTTTCTTTGTTGGGCATTATGGATAGCACCCTGTCCAATCCGAAGGCGGCCCCTGTGCCGGGAACAGATTTATCTCCCAAAAGTTTTGCCAAATCGTCATACCTTCCTCCTCCTCCGATTTCAAGGGGTTCGTTTTCTGTGTTTATTTCAAATACGGTGCGCGTGTAGTAATCCAATCCACGTACGAGATAATGGTCAAGGTAGTACGGTATTTCGGCCGCATCAAGTGTTTCCAGCAGGTTTTTGAAATGCGCGGTACATTCTTTGCAGAGATGATTGATTATTTGCGGCGCTTCCTGTTTCAGTTCAACGCATTTCTCATTTTTGCAGTCTAAAAGGCGCATGGGATTTGTTTTCAGTCTTTTACGGCAAGTTGGGCAGAGCGAATTTATTTTTTTGCGGTAATAAGCAATTAGCTCTTTTTTGTAAACCGGCCGGCATTCTTTACATCCGATTGAATTGATTCGTATTGAAAGATTTTTTAAGTTCGCGGCTTCCTCCAGAATTGCAAGCAGTGTTTTTATTACTGTGGCATCGGCTATGCTGTTTTCTTCTCCCAATATCTCAAGGTCAAATTGCTGGAATTCTCTGCTCCGTCCTTTTTGGGGTCTTTCGTGTCTGAAGCAGGAACCGTAGGAGTAAAACATCACCGGCTGCGGCGCGGTATGCATGCCGTATTCCAAGTAGGCCCTGACCAACGGCGCTGTTAGTTCAGGCCGCAGCGCCAATTTGTCTCCGCCCTTTGTTTTCAATTCATACATTTCTTTTTCAACTATGTCCGTATTTTCTCCGACCGCGGCGGTAAAAAGTTCTGTTTTTTCAAGATGAGGAGTTTGGACGGGTTTGAACCCGTAAAAAGAAGCGATTGTTTGCGCGCGTTCAATAATTTTTTGCCGTCTCAAGTATTCCATCGTTAAGATGTCGCGCATTCCTTTTGCTTTTTGAATAATTTCTTTTTTCGCCATTTTTAAAAATAAATAGACGCTTTGTTGGGAGGCCAAAGCCGCATCCAGGCTCGTCCAATAATTAAATCTTTTTGCAGGGGGCCCCATATCCGCGAGTCGGAACTTTGGCTGCGGTTATCTCCCATTACGTAATACTCGTCGTTGCCAAGCGTGACTGTCAGGTTGTCCATGGGTTTATTTTGGAGATAAGTTTCTTCTATGTCTACTCCTCCAGGGAATTCTTCATTGTATATGCGAATTTCCCCGTTATTTATTTCTATTGTTTCGTTGGGCATGCCTATTATTCTTTTTATAAAAAACTTTGAAGGGTTGTTCGGATAGCGGAAAATTATAATTTCTCCTCTTGCCGGTCCTCGGAAATGATAAGAAAATTCGTCCACAATTAGATATTCTCCGTTTTCAAAATTGGGCACCATGGAAGAACCGCTTACAATGAAGGGTTGGGCCACCCAAAGGCGTATGGGTATGATGATTATGGCGGCGATGGCGGTAAATTTTACAAATTCCCACAATGATTGCCTGAGGTTGCTGTTTCGTGTTGAGTTTTCTTGTTTTTTTGTTTTCATTGATTCTTATTATATATAGAAAAAAGAAAAAAATCAAGGTTTTGTACCGGTTGTTTCTTTTGTCAAAAATGATTAAAATAAATTCGTATGTATTATATCGTAGGGCTTGGTAACCCGGGGAAAGAATACGAAAACACGCGGCATAACACCGGCCGGATGTTTGTTGAATTTTTTTGCAAAAAACAAAAATTTGATGATTTTAAAATTGATAAAAAAACCTTGTCGCTAAAGACCGAAGGCAAGGCCGGCAAAGAAAAAATAACGTGTTTTTTGCCGGAAACCTTTATGAATAAATCCGGCTTGGCCCTGAAGAAAATTGTCACTTCAAAAAAGAGCGCAAAAAAATTAATTGTTGTTCACGATGATTTAGATTTGGCCTTGGCTAATTACAAAATTTCTTTTGGCAAGGGTTCGGCCGGCCACAAAGGAGTGGAGTCAGTCATGGCTGCGGTAAAGACCAAGGATTTTTACAGGATTAGAATCGGGATTTCTCCTGCCTGCGCAGGCAGGCCTGCCACGCCAAAGGGTAAACTTAAAAAACCCAAGGGTGAAAAAAAAGTTTTGGATTTTTTGATGGGAAAGTTTAAACCGAAAGAGATGGCTGTTTTGAAGACAATAATGGAAGAGGCGGGGAAAGACGTGGAGAAGATCATGGGTGCCTAATTTTATTCTTGCAAAGATAAAATTAGTCTTTCTTCGTCCGGTTCAAAAAGATTTATTTTGAAGTTGTAAGATTTTCCCAATTCCAGTTTACTTTTCATTTCTTCCTCAGATTCAAATTCGGAAATATGCGCCAATCCTGCAATGCCTTCCTCAATACTCACAAGCGTTCCGAATTTATTGAAGCGGATTACAACGCCGTTTACCGTTTGGTTTTGCTTGTATTTTTTCTTGGCGTCTGTCCACGGATTATTTTTAAGCGCTTTTATTGAAAGTGAAATTTTATCGTTTTTTATGCTGATTATTTGCGCCGGAACTTTGTCGCCGACTTTGAAAAGATTGGCCGGGTCTTCCACTAATCCCCAGTCTAACTCCGAAATGTGGGTCAATCCTTCCAGTCCGTCTTCTATTTTTACAAATACGCCAAAATCCACCACTCCGGTTATTTCTCCTTCTATAACATCACCTATTTTGTATTTTGAGAGCATGTCTTTTATCTCTTCGGCCTCGGTCTCTTTTTCAGAGAAAATTAATTTATCTTCTTTTTGGTCGACTCCGATTATTACCACGGATAAGTTTTGTCCGGTTAATTTCTTAAGTTCGTCCAGTATCTTGTCTTTATCTCCGCCTTCAACTCTTGGATAGTGGTTCGTTTTTAATTGCGAGGCGGGCAAAAATCCCTGCAATCCTTTCCAGTTAAAAATTAAACCTCCTTTGTTGGCGTCAATTACGGGCAGGGAAAAAACAGTTTGTTTTTTTTGCGCTTCTTCGGCCTCGCGCCATTTTATTTCCTGGCCGGCTTCTTTTAGCGAGAGTTCTATGTATCCGTCTTCGTTTTCGGGTTTTATTACTTTGGCCGTAACAATATCTCCGGGTTTGAGCGATTTTACAATATCTCGCGCGTTGTTGAACTCACGTCCGTAAATTATTCCCGTGCCAAAAGGTTTTATGTTTAGAAAAAGCCGTGAACCTTTTTGTTTCAAAACTTCTCCGTCAATTAGATCACCTTCTTTCGGCGGGTTTAGCGGCAAAGCCCTGAAAAGGAAATCCATAGAGGTTTCCTGCCATTTTACCGGTTTTTTTGCTACTGCCGTAATCATTGAATAAAAGTATATTATAATTCTTGTATTTTGCAAGTTTTTGTATAACCCCGCTCAATAATCGGACACCCGGGTGTCCGATTTAGGTACTCTTTATTTTTTACCCAAAATTGTTATAATTTAAACATGATAATCACTTATTACGGAGCCTACTGTTTTAAACTGCAATCGGGAGAGAATGTTTTGGCGCTAAATCCGCCTTCCAAAAAATCGTCTTTTAAAAGTCCGCGTTTTCAGGCCGATGTTGTTTTGGTGGGTCAAAAAGAAGAGGATTTTAATGGTTTTGAAAATATTTCAGTGAAGGGCAAAGAAGAAAATCCTTTTTTGATTGATGGAGCCGGTGAATACGAAATTGGCAAGGTGTTGATTGAAGGAGTGGCTTTTTCTTCGGTCGGCACTATATACATTATTGGTTTGGAGAATATGCGTCTTTGCCACTTGGGTTCTTTTGAGGAAAAAGAATTAAGGCCGGAAATTATGGAAAGCGCGGGAGAAATAGATGTTTTGTTTGTTTCGGTAAAGACTCCGATGAGGGTTGTTAATCAGATTTCTCCGAAAATTTTTATACCAATGTATAAAGACACGAAAGAACTGAATAATTTTTTAAAGAATGTTGATAAAGAAAAAAAGACGGCATTGGATAAGTTTAGTTTAAAGAAAAAAGACATCGCGGATAAGCAAGAGGAGTTGATAGTTCTAAATCCCATGATTTAATGATTTAATGATTTAATGAGCATCCTTGACTGGCTTGATAAAACAAGGCAAAAGTCTGAAAGTGTAAGGCGCAGGATTTCCCTGCTTCTTACGTTTTTTATAATGTTGGTAATAGCGGCCGTTTGGCTCAGTCTTGTGCTGTTTTCTTCTTCGGAACAGCCCGCGAGTGCTGAACAAAAAAGTCCTTTTTCTATATTTGTGGATATGTTTGATTTTTAATTTTTCCCGCTACGCGGGATCTCGCACAGCGAGATAATTTTTAATGGAAGAGAACACAGAAAATAAAAACGAAAGAATAATAGAGCAAAGTATTTCGGAAGAAATGCGCAAATCTTATTTGGATTACGCCATGTCCGTCATTGTCAGCCGCGCTTTGCCCGACGTGAGGGATGGTTTAAAGCCGGTGCAGCGCAGAATTCTTACCGTAATGCATGAGGATGGCCTTTCGTACAGCGGCCGTTTTAAAAAGTCGGCCACGGTTGTCGGCGATACTTTGAGCAAATACCATCCTCATGGAGATACGGCTGTTTATGATGCCATGGCGCGAATGGCGCAGAGTTTTTCTTTACGGTATCCGTTGGTAGACGGCCAGGGAAACTGGGGTTCGGTTGACGGCGACCCTCCGGCCGCGCACAGATACACGGAAGCCAGAATGACAAAAATCGCGGAAACAATGCTTAGAGATATTGAAAAAGACACCGTGGATTTTATTCCCAATTACGACGCTAGGTTGAAAGAACCCAGGGTTTTGCCCAGCGTCATTCCCAATCTTCTTTTGAACGGCGCAATTGGTATTGCCGTCGGAATGGCCACCAATATTCCTCCTCACAATATTTCCGAAGTGGTGGAAGCAACGATGCATTTGATAGATACCCCGACAGCGTCTGTTTCGGATTTGGTTAAGTTTGTAAAAGGGCCTGATTTTCCCCTAGGCGGAATTATTTTTAACAAAAAAGATATTGAAGCGGCTTACATCACCGGCCGGGGCGGAGTGGTGGCCCGCGGGGAAACCGAAATTGTTGAAAAAAAGGAAGGTTTGTTTGAGATCCATATAAGCTCAATACCTTATACTGTAAACAAGGCCGAAATGATTTCCAAAATGGCTGAATTGGCGCAGAACAAAAAAATAGAAGGAATCCGCGACATCAGAGATGAGTCTGACAAAGAGGGGTTGAGTGTGGTTATTGAATTAAAAAACGGAGCCAATCCCAATAAAATTTTGAACGCTCTTTTTAAGCATACCGATTTGGAAAAGGTTTATCATTTTAATATGCTGGCCTTGGTTGACGGTATTCAGCCGCAGGTTTTGTCTTTGAAAGAAGTTTTGGAACATTTTGTGGAACATCGCAGAGTTGTGGTTGAGCGCAGAACCAGGTTTGACCTTAATGTGGCCAAAGCCAGGGCGCATATTTTGGAAGGTTTGAAAAAGGCGCTGGATCATATAAATGAAATTATAAAAACCATAAAATCTTCCGCGGACAAAGAAGTCGCCCATAAAAGTTTGATGAAAAAGTTTTCTTTTACCGACAAGCAGGCAACGGCGATATTGGAAATGAAACTGCAAACCTTGGCCGGTCTTGAAAGGCAAAAGATAGAAGATGAATTGAAAGAAAAATTGAAATTGATAAAGGAATTAACGGCTTTGCTAAAGGACCCCAAAAAGATATTGGCCGTTATAAAAGATGAACTTTTGGAAATAAAGGAGAAATACGGCGATGAACGCCGCACAAAAGTGGTTAGCCGCGCGGCTGGCAGTATTTCCGAAGAAGATTTAATTCCCGAAGAGTCGGCCACTTTGGTTTTGACCAAAGGCGGATATATCAAACGCTCCAAACCGGAATTTTATAGAGCGCAGAAAAGGGGCGGAAAAGGGGTAATAGATTTGTTTACCAAAGAGGAAGATTCCGTGTTTATTCTTCTTCAGGCAGGCACGCATGATGATTTGCTTTTCTTCACGGACAAAGGCAAGGCATATCAATCAAAAATGTATGAACTGCCCGAAGGCAAGAAGGCAACCAAAGGAAAGTCCATCGCGAATTTTCTTCCTCTTTCTTCGACTGAACGGGTAACTTCCATTTTAGCTATTCCCAAACGGGCAAAAGAAGGGAAAACTTATTTGGCAATGATGACAAAAAAGGGGGTGATTAAAAAAGTAAAAGCTTCAGAGTTTGAAGGAGTGAGGCGGAGCGGGATGATTGCGCTTAAATTGAAAAAAGGGGATGAACTTGGCTGGGCCAGACTGGTGTCGCCTTCCGACCATTTGGTGTTGGTAAGTAAAAAAGGACAGGCCATTCGTTTTAAAGAAAGCGACGTGCGCGCGATGGGCAGAACCGCCACGGGTGTGCGCGCCGTGAATCTAAAGAGTAATGATGAATTGGTTGGCGCTGACGTTGTGTTGGTGAAAGAAAAAGAAACCGATGTGCTTACCATAAGCGAAAAAGGATACGGCAAGAAGACAAAAATTAAAGAGTATAGAATCCAAAAGAGGGGAGGAGGCGGAATTAAAACAGCCAGGGTGACGGAAAAAACAGGAAATTTGGTGGCGGCCAAGGTGCTTACTCCGGAGCTTGAAGAGATTATAGCTATTTCTAAGAAAGGACAAATATTAAAAACAAAACTTTCAGAAATTCCTGAACTTGGCAGGCAGACGCAGGGGGTGAGAATAATGAGCATTAGAAGCGGAGACGGTGTGGCCTCTCTTACCTGTTTTTAGTGTTTGATGTTTTTTTTATGTTATAATAAAATCAATGGCTTTTCTTAACCCATCCGTAGTAGTTGAAAAATTTGATTTGCGGGCCGGCATGAGAATTGCCGATTTTGGCTGCGGTTCCGGGCATTTTACAATTGAAATGGCAAGGCTGATCGGCAGAGATGGAGTTGTTTACGCTCTTGATGTTCAGAGTGAGGCCCTTGAGGCGGTGAAAAGCCGAGCGGCTTTGGCGCGTCTTTCTAATATAGAAATCGGAAGAGCTGATTTGGAAGCGCAAAACAGTACGGGCCTGAAAGATAATTTGGTGGATTTTGTTTTGGTTTCCAATATGCTTTTCCAGGTGGAAAATAAAGAAGCCGTTGCAAGGGAATGTTTTAGAATTTTAAAGCCCGGGGCTAGGGCGGCCGTGATTGATTGGCTGCCGGGTTCTTTTCAGGAGCGGCTGGGCCCGCCGCAGAGCGCGAGGATTCCGAAAGAACAAGCGGTTCAGCTTTTTGAGGCCGCCGGATTAAAAAAGGCTCGGGATATAAACGTGGGAGAAAGCCACTACGGGCTGATATTCATAAAATCACCAGAGCATTAAATCAATGAGTAAATTTCAAATAATTATAATAGGGGTTATTCTTGGTTTGGTGGTGTTAGCCACGCTGGTTTTGGCCGGTGTTATCCCGGGATTGCCGGGCCGTCAAAGAGGGCAGGTTGTGGATTTAACAATGTGGGGCATTTTTCCGAGAGAACAAATGGCGGGAGCGGTTAATTTGTTAAATCAAAATCATCAGGGAGAATTCAGAATAACATATATTGGAAAAGACCCGGAAAATTATCAGTCTCAAGTCGTGAACGCGCTTGCCGCGGGCGCGGGCCCCGATATCTGGCTCATCACCCAGGATATGATTTTGAAAGATAAAGATAAATTGTTTCAAATACCTTTTGAGGTTTTTAACAGGCGCGATTTCATGGATACTTTTATAGACCAGGCCTCGCTCTTTCTTTCTCAAGATGGTTTTTACGCAGTCCCTTTGGTGGTGGACCCGATTGTGCTTTATTGGAACAAAGATTTATTAAGAAGCGAAGGGCTCGTGTCGCCTCCGCAGAATTGGGATGAGTTTTTGAATTTCTCCCAGGCGCTTACCAAAACCGATAAGGCCGGAAATATTATTCAAAGCGGAGCGGCCATGGGCGTTGCTTCAAATGTTAATTATTTTAAAGACATTCTTTCTTTGCTCTTGTTTCAGGGCGGCAATAAAATAGTGGAAGAAGGAAATCGCGCCGGCGAGTGGGATGTTGTTTTTGGCGAAAGCGTCACGGGGGTAACAGATCCTACTGTCAGCGCTCTGAATTTTTACACTGCTTTTTCCGACCCTTCGCGCGTTTCTTATTCATGGAACAGAGCCTTGCCGTCTTCAAAAAAATTTTTCACGGCCGGTAAATTGGCCATGTATTTTGGCCGCGCCGGCGAGTTTAAAGAAATAGAGGCAGCCAATCCTCATTTGAATTTTGACGTTTCCCTGGTTCCTCGGTTAAGTAGTTCTTCTTTATATTTTACCTTCGGCCGGTTATACGGGCTGGCCATAAGTAAAACGTCAACCAATATAAACGCGGCTCTTGGAGCTGCCTTCGCTTTTACGGGCGAGGAGGAACTGAAAGAGATTGAAAATAACACCATGCTTTTGCCGGGGCGCAGGGCTCTTTTAAAAAAACAGCCGTCCGATACCGCCTTGGCGGTGTTTTACAAGGCCGCTGTGCAGTCCGGCGGCTGGCTTGAGCCTGACGCGGATTCGGTTTCTAATATTTTCGCGGATATGGTAGAATCAATAGTAACAGGCAGAAAAAAGATTTCAACCGCGATTCGGGACGCGAAAAAGCTTTTGGAAGCGGAAATGAAAAAAATAAATCCATGAAGTTAGTTCCTTTTTTTACAGCTATTGTTATTTTGGCGCCTTTGCTTGTTTTTGCCGGAGGGCTTGTTCCTTGTGGCGGGAAAACTGAGCCTGATTGCGATTTTTGCCAGTTGGCAAAATTGATAGATGAGGTTATAAATTTTATCCTTTTTAATTTGGCGCTTCCGGTATCCGTAATCGCTTTGATTGCGGCCGGCATAATATTTTTAACCGGCGGAGACAGTCCGGAAAAAATTAAAAGAGGCAAGGATATTTTTAAATATACCATTATCGGCCTTGTTATCGCCTTTAGCGCCTGGTTGATTGTGGATACCATTTTAAGGGGATTGGTGACGAAAGATTATTTGGACTCTCTTCCATGGAATGAATTTCCAGCTTGTGAGTTGTTTAAAAAAACATGATGCGAATTGCGAATAAAATTTTACAGAATAAAGGGTTTTATTATATAATAATATTGTTGGGGATGTTTTTAATTACGCAAACTTGTTTTGCCCAGGCTCTTGAGAATCCCTTAGGGAAAGATGCTACTTTTGCCGAATTGATAGGCAAAGTTGCCGACATAGTGATGCAGGTTGGAGGAGTGGCGGCGGTGGTTATGATTATTTGGTCCGGTTTTCTTTTTGTTACGGCGCGGGGAAGCGATGAACAATTAAAAAAAGCCAAATCCACTTTTCAGTGGACCATTATCGGCGCCGTGGTTCTTTTGGGCTCATCCGCGATTGCCAAGGCAATAGTTAATTTTGTAAAAGGATTGAAATAAACAGGTCGATTAATAATTAAAATTAATAATTAAAAAAAATTAAGAAATGAAAAAATTAGCAAGAGTAATTCCGTTTGCCTTGGGTTTAACTCCTTTTTTGGCCATTGCGGGTACCTTGATTGATATTCTAGGTAAGCTTAAAGAGTTAGCTGATGCGATTGTCCCTCTTTTTATGGTGATTGCGGTGGCGGTATTTTTATGGGGTATTATAAAGTATATCACTGCCGGAGGAAGTCCTGAAAAAGAAAAAGCCGCGAGAGGTTTTATAATCTACGGTCTTATCGGAATTTTTGTTTTGGTGGCCTTTTGGGGTATTATTAGGATTCTTACTACATCTTTCGGTATAGACCCCGGTGGAAGCCAGGAATTGCCCAGCATTATACCCGGAAAGGTAAAATAATATCGGATTTATCATATGTCCGAGTTAATAAATAAGATTGTTCAGACGGCTGTTTGGCCTTTTGTGATTTTTTTGTTTGCTTTGTCGGCTCTGATTTTTATTTACGGATTGGTGGAGTTTA
>Ga0210057_1005753_pt1 | contig 15792 bp, 13 predicted proteins | sample CryGeyCG2114_010_2_FD_183968 | JGI IMG/M metagenome (GOLD analysis project Ga0210057, IMG submission 183968) | Groundwater microbial communities from aquifer - Crystal Geyser CG10_big_fil_rev_8/21/14_0.10 (SPAdes) (version 2) | ecosystem: Environmental > Aquatic > Deep subsurface > Groundwater ...
CCTTTCGCCTCTTGGCAAAAAGGTGGTGTGGAAAATATGAATAAACTTATTCGTCAGTACTTACCTAGATCTACTAATATGCATCTCATAACATGCGAACACCTCCTACAAATACAAGAACGGCTTATTAACCGTCCTCGTAAGTCTCTCAACTACCAAACACCTAACGAAGTTATCCTCAAAAATGGTTCCACCTTAACTTGAACTTTTATAAAATAACAAAAAATAGCTTTGTAGAGCCATTTTTGTACATTCTACCACGCAACCCCACCCTAGCCCTCCCCTTAAAAATGGGAGGGAAATTGCTAAAAAGCCCCTTCCTTTTGTAAGGGAAGGGGTTGGGGATAGGTTGCGTTGTTTGTATTGTTAAATACGTTTACAGTTTCCAGACCTACTATCTTTGTTAAAGTAGCTCGGGCATTCGTTTGCAATGTCATTGTGTGGGTGGCAGATGACGTCGCCATTGGTATTGTAGAGAGTGCTAAAGCAGTTTGGGCAGCTTTCTACCATATAGTAGACACGGGTGGTGTCATACACACATTCTTCTTTTACCGGACCTTTCGATCCGCTATTTTTCCCAGCTGCGATAGCAGAGAGATGGCCAAGCCATGCTGTATTCACATTTGTTGGGGCAGTTGCAGTGCCAGTTCCAGATGATCCCTGAGATGCACTCGATCCTGATGACCCCGCAGATGTCGTCCCTCCTGCATTGGTTGTGCCTGCCGCAGCTTCTTGTTCTTCTTTTGTACAAACGCCGGTATGTTTTACCTGTACTCGCTGGAGTCCTGCGATACAGCTATTCACATACGTGATACTATCCACTCCGCAGACAGGGACTTCTTCACTTCCACAAGTACGAATATTTTGTTGCATACCGTCCGTTGTGACGAGGTAGGCACGATTTGTTGATGTTGTCGTACATGTGCCGGTGATATAGGAAATGGCTTCACATGCGTAGCCACCGGTAAATTGGCAGAAGGTCTCTGTGTTTTTTGTATCAGCGTTGTATCTCAATATAATTTCATATCCATTGTTTTGGCATGCTTCTATGGCATAATCAAGTGGCTCGACCCCTCCTGGTTTTTTTATGACGTCGTGTGTTGTGGAGGACGTGTCGGTTGACGTTGTTGTATCAGAAGTAGCGTTGCCACAGCCGACGCCAAGAATAACGAGCATTGTGCTGAGGATCAGCAATTTTTTCATATTACTTTTTTCACGTACGAGCGGATGAGTTTTGCCGATGTCGCAAGTTTTTTTCGTTCTCCCAGTTCGAGTTTCAATGGCCAGTGTTCGATGACACCACTTCGTCCGATTACTGCTGGTGCGCCAAGACACACATCAGAGATGCCATTCCATTTTGACAAACGCGCAGTGACAGGAAGGATCGTGTGTTGATCATACACGATTGCTTCGACAATATCTGCTGCGACGAGACCAATACCAAAATACGTTGCTCCTTTTTTTTTGATAATATTATATGCTTCTTTTCGGACCGTATGTTCAATCGAGTCCATGGATTTTTTTGTCATGCGAGGGAGTTTTTTTGCCTGTGTACCACCAATAGACACACTGCTCCACGCGACAAATTCGCTGTCACCATGTTCACCCATAACATAGCCATTGATATTGCTGGCATGGACACCATATTTTTTGCCGAGGGCAGAGCGAAGGCGTGCACTATCGAGTGTTGTGCCGCTGCCAAAGACTTGGTTTTTTGGGAGTCCTGTGATTTCTTGTGCGAGGTAGGTGAGGACGTCAACTGGATTTGAAATAACAAGCACAATTGATGTAGACTGAATTTTTCCTATTCCTTTAAAAATACTTTTGAGAATGCCTGCATTTTTTTCCAACAGCACCAGTCGCGTGTCTCCAGGTTTTTGTGCTGCGCCTGCTGTGATGATGATAATGTCAGCGTCGCGAGCATCTGGATAATCCCCGCGCACTACACGTCCTGTTTCTACGAGAGAAAGTCCATCGGAGATATCCATGATTTCACCGGCTTCTTTTTCTTCATTGATATCTATCAGGATGACTTCTGCGACGACATTGCGTAGTGTGATTGCGTAGGCAGCTGCTGCGCCGACGGCACCTGCGCCAATGATGGCGACGCGTGTGGGGGAAAGGGATGTTTTCATAAAGAATGTTATTGTTGACAGTATAACAGAAAAGTTTGTTTTTTGGCGAATATTTTCTTGCAAAGAGAAAGTTTGGTTTTTGGGATCAGGTCGATGTATGGGCAACGGAAGATTGCACTTCGCTTTGCTTCGTTAAGATTACATTTTGGTTTCGCAAAATTAAGAGTAAAGATTATACGTAAAATAATGGCCCATCTTCAAAGCAAGATGCCCGTTGATTTGCGCATAATCTTCAATCTTTTTTGCCGTAAGGCAAAAGTAATCTTAGCACAGCGCAATCTTCCGTGCAGTGTCGCATGCATACCTAGCTAATAAAAAACCACCGGCTTGTTACCGGTGGCTTTTCTTTTGAAATGTTTATCCTTCGATGGTGACACCCATTTGGCGGGCGGTTCCTTCGATGATTTTCATTGCTGCGTCGATGTCGTGTGCATTGAGGTCGGGCATTTTTGTTTCAGCAATTTCTTTTACTTGCGCTCGTGTCAGTTTGCCGACTTTATCCTTGAGTGGATTGCCAGATCCTGATTTGAGTCCGAGTGCTTTTTTGATAAGTGAGCTCGCAGGAGCCACCTTCATGATGAAGTCGAATGTTCGATCTTCATACACGTTGATGATGACAGGAACTACTTCTCCTTTTTTGTCAGCAGTTGCATTGTTGAACTGCGTACAAAAATCTTGAATGTTGAGTCCGTGTTGTCCAAGTGCTGGACCGATTGGAGGAGCTGGATTTGCGCCACCGCCGATAACTTGGAGTTTGATTTGGGTCATTAATTTTTTTGCCATATGGAATGCTAATAATGCTTGAAAGGCTGGTAATGCGATGAAGGCTAGAAGCAGGAAAGTATTCTTTCCAAGCCTTCTCTGCATTATAGGCCTTTCCAGGCCTAGTGCTTAGAGTTTTTTTACTTGTAACGCATCGAGTTCTACCGGTGTCTCTCGTCCAAACATACTGACGAGGACTTTGACTTTGCCGCGGTGTTCGTCGACACTTTCTACTTTTCCTTCAAAATTCTTGAACGGACCATCGGTGATACGAACTGGATCGTTTGCACTCACGTCGATCTTGTGTGACGCTTCGAGTGCTTGGGTTCGTTTCATGAGGGAATCCACTTCTTTTTGATCGATTGGAGTTGGTGTGGTTCCTGATCCGACAAATCCTGTGACGTTTGGGGTGTTGCGGACAACATACCATGAGTCATCGGTGACGATCATTTCTACGAGGACGTATCCTGGAAAGATTTTTTCTTCAACAGTCGTACGTTTTCCATTTTTGATTTTGATCTTTTTTTCTTTTGGGACAATGACACCAAAAATTTTGTCTGCCATGTCAAATGTATCGAGACGTTGTTCGAGATTTCGTTTTACATTTTCTTCGTATCCACTGTAGGTGTGGAGGACGTACCAACGTCGTCCGAGGTCGAGGGTTTGTTTTGCCATACGTTAAAAAGAAGGAACAATAAGCTATGAAAAAAAGTGTTTATACAACGATACTGAGGAGCCAGGTGAAGACGTCGTCGAGCACAGCGAAAAATATCGCCATGCTGATCGCAATCACAATAACTACGATAGAATAGTTGATCGTTTGTTTTTTTGTTGGCCAGGTAACTTTACGAAGTTCGTAGAAGGCCTCGCGGAAATACGCTGTGAGTTTTTTAATCATAGAAGCTTGGAAGGCTTGGAAGGCTTGGAAGGCTTGGATAGTTGCCTTCTAGGCATCCCAAGCATTCTTGGCCTTCTGAGCTTTTTTTAGGTATTTAAAAAAGGCCTGTGGCCAAATCTGAGATGACTATATATGAAAATAGGGGTTTTGTCAAGGGAAGCGGGTGGATAACACAAGGCATGGAACAAGTTAGTATTTAAAAATGGTTTATATATCTAAGCTTGACAAAATTCTATATATCTGCTAGGTTGAGCGGTTCTATAAAGTAGGTACAAAGTAATTCGTATCGGAGTATTTTGTACCCATTTTATGCAAAAATGGGCTGAGCAACATCAGGAGGAACAATGCGCTGTTTCTGGGCTATCGCCCTGTTCACTTTCGTTGTTGGCTGCGAAGCCGACACGACCGCGCCGGTCAAAGAACCGGACGTCACGCAGGACACGGTCATGCAGACCGACACGACTTCCTCCACTGACACCGTCCAGACGACGGAGCCGGAGGCTGAGTGCACGGCATTCACTGCCGAGGAAGACTGCGATGACGGTGTCGCTTGCACCCTTGACCGCTGCTACGGTGGTTCGTGCGTGCACACACCGAACAACATCCCGTGCGACGATGGCGATCCGTGTACGTACGACTCGTGCGACCCGGATCAGCTGACTAACGGTGGATGCTCGAACAAGCCGCGTGGGTGTGGCGACAACGACATTTGCACGAAGGACGTCTGCATCCCCGGAGTCGGCTGCGACAACAGCCAACTCAACAACGACGCGTGCGCCGCGGCGATGGACCCTTGCCACGGTGCGATCTGCGTGCCGGGTCAGGGCTGCCAGCTCGTACCTGTTTTGTGTGAGGATGGTGATCTGAACACTGTCGACATGTGCGTCCCTGAGATTGGGTGTACGCATCAGGTCGTGGAGTGTGGTGGCACCAGCTACGGCGATTGCGCACCGAGCAACCCGTGCATGGTTTCGTCGTGCGTCTCGGGCAAGTGCCAGGAGACGCCGAAGGACTGTGATGATGGCATCGCGTGCACCGCGGACCAGTGCGACAGCAACGGACAGTGCCAGCACATTCCGAACGCCGGAAACTGTCCAGCCGACAACCTGACGTGCACAGCCACGGGTTGCGACGTCAAGTACGGTTGCGTGCAGACGTGGCTCGAGTGCGACGACGACAACTTCTGTACGGCGGACAGCTGTCAGGAGGGCGTCGGATGCCGGAACGAGCTTATCGACGACTGTTGCATGACCAGCGACCAGTGCAACGACGGTGACGCGTGCACGACAGATATCTGCACGCCGTTGAACCGATGCACACACATGCCCCTCCAGCCTGACGACGGCATCGCCTGCACGCTGGATAGCTGCAAGGCGAATGGCACGTACGCACAGTTCTTCAACGACCCGAGCGATGAGCTCTGTTCCGAGGGGCTCCACTGCAAGCAGGAGGTCGGGTGCGTCGAGTGCGTCAACTACACGCAGTGCAACGACGGTGATGCGTGCACGGTTGACAACTGTGACTGGCCGAACAGCGCGTGTACCCACGATCCGATCATCTGCGGCACCAATCAGCAGTGCAACCCGAGCACAGGCATCTGTGACGATGTCAGTGACATTTGCCAGTATGACTGGCAGTGTGATGATGGGAATTTCTGCACCGATGACTTCTGTCGGGAGTCCGGAGAATGTGGGCATATCGTTGACGACGTGTGCATCACCTGCGACCCCGAGGCTGAAGTTTCTGATTGCCCTAGCACGTTGACGTGTGATGGGGAAAAGAAGCAGGTTCAGTACACAGGCAATTGTCGGCCATGGGGCGCCTGCGAGTACCAGACCAATGTCTGCACCGATAACTCCTGTACTACGCGTTCGTGCGTGGAGGGATTGGGCTGCATCGGTCAGCCAAAGTGCGACGACGACGATCCCTGCACCACCGACTCCTGCGAATGGGAGACCGGTGCGTGTAGCTACACCTCCATCGAGGGCTGCGTCGAGTAAGACGCGGTAGGAACCGATGGAGAAACTGCCGGGGCACATCACTACGTGTGTGTGTCCCGGCCTTCAACTATATATTGTTCGAGTGAAAAATATATTGAGAAGAAAAAACAGCGCATAAACATGCGCTGTTTTTGTTTGTAGATTTTTTTATTTCTCTTCCTCCACATCCAGCGCAAACCCCTTACTTGTTTTTACAAAACCGTTGATTTTCAGTTTCCCTTGGTGCACTTTTATATGACATTCTTTGCACAGAGGGATGAGGTTGTATTTGTGATCTTTGTGAAAGTGATCGATGTGGTTCGTGTCATCTGCCGTGTGTTGCTCACGGATATGATGTGTATCTTCAACATTTGCGTTGCAGACGGCACAGCGAGTGAGATACAGCGTGTCGTTGTATTTGCTTGTTTGTTTTTTCAAGACTAATTCTGTGTCATTGAGTTCGCCGGCAAGTTCACGACGGATATTCATAGCATTGGTGAGGAAGGTCGCATTCATGTGGAGCGACTGTGCAAACTCAAGTCCATAAATGCTACTGCCGCTGCCTTGCTGGAGTGTGCGGTCAAACATAAGCACGTCATTTGCTTCATCATAATGCACGGCAAGATGGAGGCTCTGGATATGATCCATTTCGACAACTTGTGCAAGCGACTGCAATTGATGCAAGTGCGTGGTGAAGAAAAATAATGCACCGATATCGTGGAGCTGCCCGAGTGCTGCGGCAATGATCGCAATTGCAGAAAGCGTCTCGGTGCCATGGCTGATTTCATCTCCGAGGACGAGGCTGTGGGTGGTTGCTCGGTTGAAAATATTTTTTAGCTCCATCATTTCGACGGCAAAGGAAGATAGACCTTGTGCGATATTATCTCGCGAGACAATGCGAGTAAACAATTCTTTTACCAGTGTAAAGCGCATGTGTGTGGCTGGAACGTAGCAGCCACTTTGTGCGAGGACGACAGCGATGCCGATGCTTTTCATGAGTGACGATTTGCCACTTGAATTGATACCGTAGAGGAGAATACCGCGGGTTTCTTTTTCCCATACAGAGTTTACGTGTGATTCATTGCTCTCGGCTTCGATACCCCCACCTGACCTCCCCCTTGGTAAGGGGGAGAGACGTGCTGAGCCGAAAAAAATATCATTTGGGACATAGATGCCGTGCTGTTCGCGCAGTTCTATGAGCGGATGGCGGAGGGTTGTGATTTCGAGCAATGGTTCGTCTTGTTCGATTATTTCCGGACGGACAAGTTTATATGCACGGGTGCATTTTACATTGGAGAGTGCGACGTCTATTGTTGCGAGTGTATTACTTATAGTTCCAATATGATCTGCATATTCACGGTCGAGGAACATGATCATATCTGCAAAGCGTTCTTTTACTCGCGCGACGAGGCGTGATTCTAATACTGTAATAGCTTCTGAAATAGTATCGATGACTGGTCCAGTAATTTTGACATTGGTTGTTTGCAGTTTGTACGAGAAATCTGTGAATGCATGGACCTTGCCATCGATCGAAACAAATTGTTTTTTGAGTACGTCTGCGATCATGACGTATCTATTTTTTGTGAGGTGCAGATAGTGTCCTTCTTTATCCAGTTTTTTTATATCGACATAGTCACTTGCATCATTGCCAAGTTTTTCTGTCATGAGATCACAAATGACGATACGGATAGCATCAAGCTTTGCTGTTTCTGTTGCAATTTTTTCTTGCAAATCATCGAGCTCTGCATCGACGCCTGGCAAAAAGAAACTTTCTTTTATTTCTTGTTGCATGCAGGTCGTAGAGATGTCGAGGTTGATGGTTTTTTCTATAGAAGAAATGAGTGCGTCGATTGATTCTTGCTCGTCATGCAAATTTGTTTGTTCAAAAGAAAGCGTCTTGTCTATTTCTCTTGCCGATACGAGTGAATCGTATAGAAAATTGATCTCGAGTGGGTGCAATCGTCCTGTGTGGATACGGCGGACAATACGCTCGAGGTCGTAGACACTGCGAAGATGTATTTCTATTTTTGCATAAACTGGTGCGACGGCATCTGACAGATCATATCTTGCTTCGAGCGTGGTTTTGTGTAGGATCGGGTTCATCACGCGTTCAAATAAGAGTCGTCGACCGATAGAGGTGACGGTTTTGTCCATGATAGAAAAGACTGTTTCTTTGTGTGGATCGCGGGACGTGATGTCGAGTTGTTCGAGGGGATTGTTGCCGAGATAGACAAATGTTTCGTTTTCCAAGACTGTCGGTTTTTTCAATGCTTTGATGACATCGTTGTCATGAGAAATAACAAACTCAATCAAGCTTGCCATGGCTTCGGAGGCAAACCGTTTTCGTTCGAGATCGAGAAATTCGACAGGGGAGAGGAATGACTTGATGCTGTAGATAGTAGAAAAGAGAGCATTCTGATAGTCGAGATTCAGTCGTTTTGTATGTTGTTGTACATGTGTACCATCGAGGTCGAGATATTGTTTCAATGCATCCAGTTGCATGGTGTCTGTATCGAGGGTGATGACCAGCTCGAATCTGTGCATTTGTATATCTGATAACCAAAAAACCTTGTGTTTCTAAATACGCTTGTCGTACAACATCTTTTTTCTTTTGTTCTTCTTCACCATGTATCCATCCATCAAGTTCAATGATCAGTTTGAGTTTTGGACAATAAAAATCGACAACGTAGTTGCCGATTCCATGTTGACGTCGGAATTTGTATCTACCCATTTGTACATTTCTCAAATATTTCCATAACACACGTTCTGCTGTGGTAGGATCATTGCGCAGTTGCTTTCGAATATGTAGGTATTCTTTTTTGTTCTGAATGCGTGGTTTCATACCCCTCCAAAATTTTTCTTGCTGCAATCAACCCCCTCCAACTCCCCCTTTCGAAGGGGGAGAGTCACAACTTAAATATCTAGATTTTTTACACTCTTTGCGTGTGTTTGGATGAATTTCTTTCGTGGTGGTACTTCACTGCCCATCAGAATATCAAAGACTTCGCTGGCTTTTTCTGCGTCTTCGACAGTAACACGTTTGAGCAAACGATTTTCTGGGTTCATGGTCGTTTCCCAAAGTTGTTCTGGATTCATTTCTCCGAGACCCTTATATCGTTGGATATTTATTTTTGATTTTCCTTTTTTTGCTTTTGATTTTGTTGTTTCTTCTTCTACTTCTACCTCAATTTCTTTTCCATCCTCGTCTTCTTCTGGAACTTCGAGATCGCTGGTACTGATCCCTTGCTTTGCCAGATACTTTGCGAGGATTTCTTCATTATAAAACCACTTCATGTCTTTGCCATTTTTTATACTATAGAGTGGTGGCTGTGCAATGAAGATATGGCCAGCGGCAATGAGCTCTGGAAAATAGCGGAAGAATAATGTGAGGAGGAGCGTGCGGATATGTGCACCATCGACGTCGGCATCGGTCATGATGATGATACGGTGGTAACGAAGTTTTTCTATTTCAAACATTTCGCCGATGTTTGTCCCCATAGCGATGATGAGTGATTTCAATTCGTTGTTTGTCAAAATTTTGTCGAGACGTGCTCGCTCTACGTTCAAGACTTTTCCACGAAGTGGGAGAATCGCCTGAGTGTTGCGGTCTCGTCCTTGCTTTGCAGAACCTCCTGCAGAGTCCCCCTCTACGATGTAGAGTTCTGAGTCTGCTGCTTTTCTACTCGAGCAATCTGCAAGTTTTCCGGGCAAGGTAAATCCTTCGAGTGCCCCTTTTCTGAGGACAGATTCACGTGCGATACGTGCGGCATTGCGTGCGCGCGCTGCGAGGAGACATTTGCCTACGATTGCTTCTCCATCTTTTGGATTTTCTTCGAGGAAAATTTCGAGTGCTTCACCAAATGTTGTTTCTACGGCCGCTTTGACATCTGGATTGCCGAGTTTTGATTTTGTTTGTCCTTCAAATTGTGGATCTGGGATTTTTACAGAAACGATAGCGGTCAATCCTTCACGAACATCTTCTCCAGAAAGGTTTGCATCTTTTTCTTTCAAGATTCCTTTTTTTCGTGCGTATGAATTGAGTGTTCTCGTGAGTGCTCCACGAAATCCTGCAACGTGCGTTCCGCCGTCTGGATTGGTGATGTTGTTTGCAAACGCAAAGAGGGATTCTTGATAGTCGGCAGTGTATTGGAGTGCTACTTCTACCGCAATATGATCTACCTGTTTTTCAACATAAAATACATTTTCGTGTTTTGGTTCACGATTTTTGTTGATATGTTTTATGTAGCTCGCAATCCCACCTTCAAAATAAAATTGATATGACGTTCGTTTCATTTTTGATGATGACGTATCTATTTCTTTTTCTTCGTCCGTACGCTCGTCAATAATAATCAGTCGGACACCTTTTGTGAGATAGGCCTGCTGGCGGAGATGTTCGATGATGGTTTTCCAGTTGTAATCAATCGTTTCAAAAATGCTCGCATCTGCACGAAAGGCGATCGTCGTACCCGTGCCTTTTACCTTCCCGACTGGTTTTACCTTTCCTTTTGGTTTTCCCAGTTTATATTCTTGTTCCCAAATTTTCCCATCACGATGGACGGTTGCTTTTACATCTGTTGACAGAGCATTTACCACAGATACACCCACACCATGAAGACCGCCAGATACTTTGTATCCGCCGTCTCCAAATTTTCCTCCAGCGTGGAGCTGGGTCATGACGAGTTCGAGGGCACTGACTTTTTTCTTTGGGTGAATATCGACTGGAATACCACGACCATTGTCTGTGACAGAGATCCAATGGTCAGGGAGGAGGCGAAGCGTGATGGTGTCACAGTGTCCGGCCATGGCTTCGTCAAATGAGTTGTCGACGACTTCCCAGATCATGTGGTGGAGTCCGCGTGGGCCGGTAGAACCAATATACATACCCGGACGCTTTCGGACAGCTTCGAGTCCTTCGAGGACTGTAATTTGATTTGCGCTATATTCACCGCCTTTATTTGAGTCTTTTTTTGTTGATGTTGGAGCTGTTTTTTTCTTTTCTGGCATACAATAGAATGTAGAGTGTAGAATTCAGAATGAAGAATTGTGGAACTATTTTAGCATTTGAAGGTGTAGAAAGCAAGGGGCATTGTCAATGGTTTTTCTGCGGCGTGTCTTCAGATAGGAACACCGATCAAACGGCTTTTTGTATTTGGGAAAAACATATGGCTAGACCTTTTGTTCTTTTCGCTGGTTTTATACAAATAGTTTTGCAGAGTATTCTCCCTTCCTTTTTGTCACCAAAAAGGAACAAAAAGTGTTAGGGGAAAGAACTCGCCTGTGTTGCCTCTAAGAAAGTACTCATTGACAAGCATTTAGGCTCAGACAGCTTTCCCCTTAAAACCCTTTGACTAAAAATAGACGTTTATTCAAAAATTCTTCACAGAGTAGAGTTGATTTTTTGTATTTTCCTTGAAACGCAAAGAGGAAGGTTGCTTCGCAATATTCCTATTCTTTTTCAAGAAGCAAAAAAATTGCTATACTATGTGCATTGCAATTATGTACTTTGTACTGATTGCTCATTACGGTTTACCAGTCTATGTTTGGAAAAAAGAAAGAACCCACAGCACTTGATCGCTATGAAGATCCGTTAAGCGGTTTTTCGAGTACGGATTTGAAACGTGGTATTTGGTATGTGGAGCATCGTGAATTGTTGAAAAAAATATTCATGATATCTTTTATTCTTTTTGATGTTGGATTTCTTGGGTATGCACTGTGGGGATGGGGATCGTATATGATTGTTGGGTATACACAAGACAAACAAAATGAAGCGCGGAGTGTTGCAGGATTTCAAAATTATGCTGTCCAGCAAACGCGATACGAAGCAAGTGATCTCACATTTGCGTTGCCAGAAGTATTTCAAAGTGCTGACGATGTATATGATTTTGTTATCGACGTTGATAACCCCAATGAACGGTGGGTGGCACGAGTGCGATATCAGTTTACCTACAATGGTGGGGTGACCGAAGAAAGAGAAGCTATTCTCATGCCTGGAGTGCATCAGCCCATCGTGGTATTTGGGGTACACGAGGTGACACGTCCATCTGCGGTGCGCTTTCAACCGTTGTCTATCGAATGGCGGAGTATTGATCCACATGTCGTCTTTGATATACAGGACTATCTCGAAAAAAGAAATCAGTTTGCCGTGAGCGATGTTTCTTTTACTCGTGCAGGTGATGCAGACATCGGTGGGGATCGCGTTACCTTTACGCTTGCAAATACCAGTGTGTTTAGCTATTGGGATCCCCAATTTTTTGTAGAACTCAAAGACGGACAAAAACGCCAAGGCATAGCACAGGTTACGATAGATCAATTATTGAAGCAGTCTGTCCGTCCTGTTGATATTCGACTGTTTGGACCAAACCTTTTTGTCACAGATGTGACACTCTATCCAACGATCAATTTCTTCGATCAAGATGTCTTCATGGAGTAATGTCGCTGTGTTCTGTTATTATTGTATTCGCCGCTTCTCTTTGATAGTGTAGTGGTATTATGTTAGAAAAAATACTTCGACTGGTGCGTGGATATGACTGGACGCTTGTCATTGTCATCTTGCTGTTGTCAGCGATTGGACTTGCAGGTATATATAGTGTTGATTTATCAAAAGGGGATACACTGATTTATTTTCCTGTCCAGACAATCGCACTTGTCCTTGGTCTTTTTGTACTCGTACTTGCTGCGAGTGTGCACAGTGTGTTTTACCAATCATTTTCGCGAATTGCATATAGTGGTGTGCTTGTCCTGTTGATTGCGGTACTCTTTTTTGGGGCGACAATTCGAGGAACGACAGGGTGGTTTCGTTTATTTGGTTTTTCACTCCAACCTGCAGAACTCGCAAAAGTGTCTCTTATTTTATTTTTGTCGTGGATTTTTTATCGGCATGGGAGGCAGTATTACAAGTGGCAATTTGTATTTTCTACGATATTGATCGTTGGCGCGTATGTCGGACTTATTTTGCTCCAACCTGATCTTGGGTCAGCATTAATTTTGCTTTCTATTTGGTTTGGGTTGCTTCTCTTTAGCAATACAAAAAAAACATATATTGCGCTGTTGCTCAGTCTGGGGGTTGGGGCATTTTTATTGGGCTGGTTTTTTCTGTTTGCGCCATATCAAAAAGCACGTCTTATGACATTTCTTGATCCTGCGTCTGACCCTCTCGGTGCAGGATATAATGTATCTCAGTCGGTGATAGCCATCGGAGCAGGGAATATCTTTGGTCGTGGTCTTGGATTTGGATCGCAAAGTCAATTGCATTTTTTGCCAGAAGCACAGACTGATTTTATTTTTGCCGTGATTGCCGAAGAGCTTGGTTTCATTGCTGTTATTGGCGTGTTTGTGTTGTACAGTTTGCTGATTTGGCGGATCATTTTGCTGACAAAGCGATGTCGAGATGATTTTTCGGTGTTTGTCCTTCTGGGTATCGCCATTCTCTTTTTTACCCAGGTTGTGGTCAATATTGGGGCGGCTACGGGAGTGTTGCCGGTGACTGGGGTGACCTTGCCATTTTTGAGCTACGGAGGGTCGTCTTTGGTGATAAATTTCTTTTTTATAGGAATTGCCCTCTCGATCGCGAGGTCACATGCGTAGTAATGGAATATCTATTACGTATTCCTTTCCCCTGTACATCCTCTTGACGGTGAGCTATACTTATGCTATATTCTTTTCGCTTCGTATATGGGTAGAAAATCACAACCACACGACGAACAGCGGGACACACAGTACAAAGGGCTGAAGCTTTTGAAAGACTGCCCAGTGTGTCAAACTGCCTTCCAAACGACAGACATTCGTATCGTAGATACGTATGACAAGGTGCATCTTTTGCATCTCACATGCAGTGAATGCGCACATGCACTCTTATCCATTTTTGCGGTATCGCAAATGGGCATGAGTTCTGTTGGTATGGCTACGGATCTTTCAGCATTTGATGCTGAGCGTGTGCTCGATACAGAGCCAATTCATGAAGATGAGGTCCTCTCATTTCATGCTCTCCTTTCAAAACAAACACACCACAATAAACCAATAGAACATTTATTTGTAATTCAAGAGTGAGTACGTATGACATTTCAACTTACAGTACAAAAACGTGATGCAGGACATGCAGAAGACGTTCGAGACGCAGGCCGTATTCCTGCGATTGTCTATGGTGCTGGGATGGAACCTGTACCAGTCAGTGTAGACGCACATGTCTTTGATAAACTCTATGCAGATGCAGGAGAATCAAGTCTTATCGATTTTACTATCGATGGAGGTTCCCCAACAAAAGTATTGGTGCAAGATGTGCAATATGATTCGATCAAGGATCGATTTATCCATATTGATTTTCGACAGATCAACATGAATGTTGAGATGCAAGCAACCATCGAACTTCATTTTGTGGGTGCATCTGCTGCCGTAAAAGCACTTGGTGGAACACTGATCGAACAGCGAGACACCGTGGACGTGACCTGTCTTCCAAAAGATTTGGTCAATCATATCGATGTAGACATTAGTGTCCTTGCGACATTTGATGATGCAATTCATATCAAAGATTTGGCAGTGCCTGCTGGAATCACTATCGACGAAGATGCTGATGAACTTGTTGCAAAAGTATCTGCACCTCTTTCTGAAGATCAACTCAATGCAATGGAAACCAGCCAAGTAGGTGATGTTGCAACCGTTGAAGTAGATGAAAAGAAGAAAGAAGAAGCGGCAGCTGCTGAAAAAGAAGCAGAAAAGAAATAAGCCTGATACAACACAATATCAAAAAAGGACCCATGAATGTGGGTCTTTTTTCTTCCAAAAAAATCTGATATGATGATCCTACTATGACCTATTTCAAAAATCTTTTTCAAAAAGCAAATCTGCTGTATATCATTGCAGGGATCTGTGTATTTCTTGGTATTCTCCTCTTGGTGTTGTTCTCACTCTTTGGCTCACATCCTACTGACGACAGATCTGATGCTCCTCTAGAAGAGATGTCTACCGATGTCTCAGGAATGACAGCGTGTACATATGAGCGACATCTTGACGGGGTGTGTGTGGACGCCATGATTGACCAAGATCCTCCTCTTATCGGTGTTATGATTGAAAATCATTATGATGCACGACCTGTGTCAGGACTTTCACGTGCATCGGTTGTGTACGAAGCGCCGGTGGAAGGAAATTACAATCGGTTTTTTGCACTTTTTCCAGTTGATACAGATATCCAAAAAGTTGGTCCTGTTCGCAGTGCACGTCCGTATTATCTGGATTGGCTGAGTGAATATCCTGGTACGATGTATATGCATGTCGGTGGTTCACCAGACGCTCTCGATAAAATTTCTCAGTATGGATTGTTCGACATGAATGAATTTTATCGTGGGTGGTATTTTTGGAGAGATAGTGCTCGTTATGCGCCACACAATGCATACACATCACAAAAATTGTGGAGTGCGGCATTGAAAGATTATGGTGGTACGGGAGATCCTGTAGATACGCATGTTTCTCGTGCATGGAAATTCCGAGCATGGGATGCGTGCGAAGAACAATGTGTGCATGAAATCACGACAACATACGCAGGAAAAACATACGAAGCGACATGGCAGTACAACACATCGACACAGCAATACGAGCGATATGAATTTGATGATGTTGTGATTGATCCTCAGACAAAGGAACATATTGTAGTCGATACACTCGTCGTGCAGTATGTAGATACAGGGGTCCTCGATGGTGTTGGTCGGCTTGGCATGGATACGATTGGATCTGGCGACGTACTTGTATTCCGCAATGGGTTCAAAGTCGAAGGGGAGTGGCGCAAGGAGTCACGAACTGACAGGACGCTGTTTTATGATTTTGATGAAGAAGGACATGAGATTGAATTGAAAGCTGGAAAAATATGGATTGTTGTTATGAATCAGACTGGGGACGTTTCGTTTTAATCTCTCCTGGGTCTAATTCCCCGCCCCTCTGGGGCGTGATACAATAGATCCATGAGTAAGTATATACACAAAAGCCACAATGTAAATGTGCTTCTATACCATTTGGTATTTCCAACCAAGTA
>Ga0210057_1005754_pt1 | contig 15789 bp, 15 predicted proteins | sample CryGeyCG2114_010_2_FD_183968 | JGI IMG/M metagenome (GOLD analysis project Ga0210057, IMG submission 183968) | Groundwater microbial communities from aquifer - Crystal Geyser CG10_big_fil_rev_8/21/14_0.10 (SPAdes) (version 2) | ecosystem: Environmental > Aquatic > Deep subsurface > Groundwater ...
AAAGAGAGAAATAAAACTAATATTAAATAATTAATAGGTAAATTATTGCCTATGGGCTCATAGCTTAGTTTGGTGGAGCGCCTGACTGATAATCAGGAGGTCGTGAGTTCAAATCTCACTGGGCCCATACCCATTTGGGTTTGAAACCTTTAAATATTTTTGCCTCCACTTATATCTCATGAAACAAAAGTATGATCTTCTCAAAAATCATAACATCAAAAGATGGTATGACAACGTCTGTAGAGGTTCAAGTATAACAGGAGATGTTTACCTGAGAAGGTTGGGAAATTTTTGCAAGAAAGTTCGCTTCGCTCACTAATTCTTAATCACTCATCATGTTGACCAAAGTAACCAAATCCTCCTTTTTGACATCCCAATGGCAATAATCCCCTGGCGGAGGTATGGTTTCAAACCTCAAGAACTTCAATTTTCCTCCGCAATATGGACAGTATGGTTTGAATTGCCTTCCATACATGTACAGAATGTCCTGAAACTCAGAAGTTATAGTTGACTGCGCTGATGAGAAGAATCTTTTCAGCGTTCTTGCATAGACACCGTAATGCCTTATCATCTTGAATTGTTCGTTTGGGATATGCTGGATAAGAGCCGATATGAATTCATCGACTGCCATTTTAACATAATGAATTGTCTTGTTTCCATCTTCATCTTCCTTCTCATAGTAGAATTCAACGTTGATCCCATCAAAACTGACTATTCTGGAATTTGATATGGCTGGATGCCTGACATATCTTCCTATGTATCTTGCTATGTCTCTTGGCTTGTCTATTCTACCAGCCCTGTGAACCCAGACATAGAATCCTTTTTTGTATTTCCCATAAAGTTCTGTGAATAACTGCTTTGGAAGACCAGCCTCCTGAAGCTTTTCTGAAACATGGTATTGCCAAGATTTTCTAAGGCCATCTGCTGGTATGAATTTCTTCGGGATGAATCTTCCCCTTAGGAATCCGCCTTCAGTTATGATTAGATGAAGGTGCGGCTGGAATTTCATGTCTTTGCCGAATGGATGAAAGACGACTATCACGCCAATCCTCACATGCGGATTATGCATGATTTTTGGGAAGTAATCATTGATTGTCTCTATTGCAGAATCCATATAGGTTTTCCACAAGGACCTGTCCTGCCTGAGATAAGGCCATAATTGACAAGGTATGCTTAGAACGAAATGCCTATGTGGAACATCAGAGAGTTTTCTTGCCAGTTTTTTAGACCACTGGTCTGTGTATCTTTTCCCGCATCTTGGGCATATCCTGCTGTTGCATCCGAGGAGTTGGTAGACAGTTTTGTGGCAATTCTCACATTCATAGATGAATACTTTGTCTGATTTACAATGGAGCGTCTTTTCTACTTCTTTCTCTTCTATCTCCCTTATCTCGTGTGTATCTTTGAATTCTTTCCACCTGTAACGCAGAATATCCTCAACAGTAGGGTTATTAAAACTTGGAAGTTGAATTTTTTGTTGTATAGGTCTCAAAAACTATACGAACCGCTACGCTTTAAGTGTAGCGGTTTCATGATTATACTTTATACACCACGAGAAAAATAAAATGACTCCTGAAAAGTTGGTTAAGCTGGGTGAAAGAAAAATCTATGCTTTGCTTCTGGATACAGTGACTGAGATGGAGAAAAGTGGATATGCCGGGAGCTATATTAATTCAGTCCTTAAATCCCTAAAAAGTTGGTTTTCTTTCAATGATTTGGACATTAAAAAAAAGATTAAAGTAAGAGGGGTGAATGACACTCCTTCATTAAAGGATGAAAGGGTTCCCACACAATCAGAGCTGAAAAGAATTTTTCTGGCTGGGGATCTGAAGAGTCGGTTAGCAAGCGTTCTAGTCGCTCATGGAGGACTCCGAATAGAAACATTAGGAAACTATGAAGGCAATGATGGGCTGAGAATCAAAGACTTTCCAGAACTTGAAATTAAAGGTGATACAGTTGAATTCAAAAAAATTCCTACTCTGGTTATAGTAAGGTCAAATTTAAGCAAATCAAGAAACCAATACTTTACTTTCCTCAGCAACGAGGGCTGCGAATATTTAAAAGAATATTTGGAAATGAGGATAAGAAGCGGTGAAAAACTGACAAAAGAATCGAGTGTAATCAGACCAAAGACAGCAGGAAAGGAGTTTATAAACACAATAAATATTGGGGATTCGATAAGAAATGCGATAAGAAAGGCTGGTCTTTTACAGCGGCCTTATGTCCTGAGAAGTTATTTTGCTTCAGCACTCATGTTTGCTGAATCAAAGGCTTTAATCATAAGAGATTTCAGGAGTTTTTTCATGGGGCACAAAGGTGATATTGAAGCTACCTACACTCTTCGAAAGAAATTGAGCCCAGACATCGTGGAAGAAATGAGAGAGAGTTATAAAAAAGCGCAGAAATATTTGCAGACAATTGAAACGGAAAAAGATGAGGAAGACATAAAGAAGATGTTCAAGAAACAACTTTTGCTCGTTGCCGGGTTAAAGCCAGATGAGATTACTGAAGAATTTCTACAAATGGAAGAAGAAGAATTCCAAAAAATTGTTAGAGAAAGGTTAGCCGAAAAAATTGAAAATAACAACATTAAACAGAGAGTGGTTAAGGTAGATGAGGTTGACAAATTTCTATCAACCGGTTGGCAATTCGTAGGGTTGTTACCAGACAACAGAGTCATCTTAAAATTATCTTGACTCTTCAATTTCCATTTCTTTTTCAAGCATTTGCAGCCATATCTTGACCTTCAAAATGAATTCCTCCTTGCTCATTTTTTCGGGTTCTTCCAAAATAAACTTGCCAGTGATCGGATAAGACTTCAGCTCCCTCTTTGCGAATTTTTTCAACGCCTCGACGTAAATCTCAACAGCCACTTATTAACACCAGTCAAATTAATAGAAATCGCTCCAGGATTTTACCGCTTTCAACAGTTCGCCTTGACACTGGTACAAGACATATATTGATAGTCGGTGAGATTTAAATAGATTCACATTAACAGAAATTCATTATATTCACAAATTGCATGTATCATCCACTTAACCTTTTCTTGGATTGATTATGCCAAGACAACTTTTCTAATACCTGTCTAATGATTGTTGTGAAAGTATTAATTTGTTAAGAGGTTGTTAGGGGTGTATTAGGAAATGATAGTAAAATACGATTTTATACTCTTGATCTCAATTATTTGCCTTGAAATCACCTATTAGTTGGATTTAAAAGTCTTACGCTCTATATAATCTTCAATTGCTAGTTGGCTAAATACCAATTTTCAATCCTCCGCAAAGGAGACATAGATATATATGGTGAATTACTTAACATTAGGAACGTCAGTTACGAGAAAAGAAACCCCACGAGACCACCAAATTCTAAGACAAATAATGGAACAAAGATGGCAGAGGATAAGAGACTTCTGTTATGAAGATCCTGAAGCTATAAGAGATTGGCAATTTAGAAGAATTAATGAACTTGTGAGACATGCATTTGAAACTGTTCCAATATATAGGGAGAAATATTCCTCAGTTGGATTTGAACCCGGAGACTTAAAGTCTTGGTCTGACTTTGAATCTCTACCTGTTATGACAAAAGGAGAAGTTATAGAAGGGTTTCCAGATAAAACTGTAAGCAGCAAACATGGTTTAGAATTTACAACAAGAAGTTCTGGATCTTCGGGACAGTTTGTTACTGTTGTTGTATCTCCGAATGCTGTTTATGAAGATACAGTGCAAGGTGTTAGACAATTCTGGTTCCAAAGTAGAGGAAATTATTTTCCAGATGATTTGGCACTTTTCATTTATACATGTCCTTGGTGGGTCTCATCTGTTGATAGTAATTATAGAACTGAGTTCCTACCGACAACAACCCTAATAGAAGATTCCATTAAGAGAATCCGTGAATTAAGACCTAAAATATTATCACTATATCCAACTTATCTAAGGGAGCTTGCGGCTGAAGGAGCAGATCTTAAAAGTTCTGGTGTTGAATTGGTCATAATTCATTCTGAGCAATCAACAATTCATGAAAGGAGAGAATTAAGTAAACAATTTGGAATTCCTGTTCTGGATGAATATAGCAGCGAAGAATTGACAAGAATATCGCTCGAATGTCCCAGCAGAAGATATCATTTAGAAGAAGATGCATGTTACATTGAAATAATAGATCAGGATGATTTGACAAGAGGGTTATCTAATGGTGAAATTGGTTTAGTAGTTGGTACAAATTTGTTAAATGAAGCCACCCCAATAATAAGGTATTCACAAGGGGATCTTGCCACAATTTTAGGTAACCAAGAATGTGAATGTAGAAGTAATTTTAGAGTAATGAGTTCTCCGAAAGGAAGAAAGATGGATAGTATCATAATACCTCCTGGAAAAGGCGTCCCAGCAGGGGCATTTATGGATCTTGCCTATAACTGGTATCTTAATATGGGAATTCCTGTTCATGGTCTAAAATACAGGATTGTTCAGGGGGAAGCAGGAAATATAGATATTTTCATTGTACCTGGAAAATATCCTTTCACTGATGAAATGTCAAGACTGATCAGAGAGAGCATGTACAGTCTGGTCCCAAGAGAAATGAATGTTGATGTACATACAGTAGAAGAACTCCCCTATCAGACGGGGAATAAATATAGACCTGTGATATCCCTGTTTAAGAGATGATAGAATGAGTGTGACTTTCGAGGAAGCATTGGATCTGGTAGAAAGTAGATTGTCATCTATCAGAGCCGAAGTCCCCCAGAGACATTTTGATCCAACAAGACCAGCTGAGGTTGAAATAAATGAATTCTATTTTAATGGAAGGACAATTGATAGGGTTATGGTGGTTTTGAGAGCAACCGGATGCGAACATTATGGAACTAAAAAAGGTTGTTCAATGTGTGCGCATTTTGATGGTACGACTTTAATTCCAGTATCAGCAGAACAATATGTTAAACAATGGGAAAGTGTAGTAGATGGGAGTTCAATAGATGAAGGTGCAAGAGCTGGTTTTGACATAAACAGATTCCCAGTTCTATGCTTATATAACCTGGGAAGTTTTATAAATCCAAAGGAAGTGCCACCGGAAGCCATTAGGGAGATATTCAGGTCAATTGGAAAATTTCATGGTATCCAGAAAGTCATAATAGAATCAAGAGCTGAGTATGTAACTGATGATAATTTACGACCTATTAGGGATGTTTATAATGGTCTAGTGGAAGTGGGTGTTGGTTTAGAGTCTTCAAATCATATTGTAAGAGAGCTTTGTCATCATAAAAACATGCCAGACTTAGTGGTTTTTGATAATGCTATTAGAACTTTGCATAGAAATGGATTCAGAGCATTGGCATATGTAAATCAAAAACCACCCTTCTTGACCGAAAGGGAAGCAGTTGAAGATGCTGTTAGGACATCTATACATGCATATGACTCTGGTGTTGATGCGGTTTCAATAGAACCAACATCCTTACAGGCACATAGTTTAACTGATCAGCTACACACCATAGGTCTTTATAGGGTTCCGTGGTTATGGAGTGTAATAGAGGTAGTTAAAGGTATATATGACCATTATGGTCATGATGGAGTTCCTGACTTAAGACTTGGTGGTTATTTTGATGAAGAGGTTTTGAGTGGTAGTCAGGGAGTAGCACCAGGCGTTGAAAGAAATGAATTGTTTCCTCGTATGACGTCAGGTAACTGCAACATTTGTGACCCGAGGATAGTACAAGCGATTAAAGATTTCAATAAAACTTATGATCCAACAGTCCTATTAGCTCAAGAACCATGTGAATATTGTTACCCAACATGGGAAGCATCGATGGGTGTAACAGATTCCAGACCGATTCCACAGAGAATTTATGATACACTTAAACCTATTGAGGAAACTTATGGAAAGTGGCGAAGATGATAATAGACCGTCTGAGATGTGATATATGTTCTTCTGAATATCCGTATCCTTTTGATTTAACCGAACACCAACATCCAGAGCTGGAAATAGGAGGTGTTCCAATGAACATATGGACACAAATATACAAACTGCCTCAACAGGGTTCATTACATTTATCCACTAACTCAAGGGGTGTAATGAAATTCCGAGATTATTTACCAGTGGATGGAATGGATGTGGTATCCTTAGATGAAGGTTTTACACCATTGATGAGACTTGTAGCTATCAGTGATAGATATGGTTCCAATGTTTATTTGAAGGATGAGAGGGGGAACCCAACTGGAAGTTTTAAAGATAGAGGTATGCCACTTATGACGGCTGACATCAAAAAATCTGGCAAAGGATGGGTTGCCATACCTTCAACTGGTAATGCTGCAATATCGTTGGTCCATTATGCAAAGTATAACGGTATTAAATCAATGGTTTTTGTACCTTCTGATATCTCTCATGGTAAGATGAGGTTACTTGAAGAAGCTGAGAGGTTAGTTTTCTGTGATGATTTAGTAAGGGCATATGAAGATTTCTTCAGTTTTTGTAAGGCGCACCCAGAAGTCTATAATGGATTTCCTGTAACAAACATACCATATTCTCATGGTCTTAAAACAATTGCTTATGAAATTTTTTTAGGTCTTGGAGAAAGAGTTCCTGAATGGCTTGTGGTTCCATGCGGAAGTGGAGGAAACACTGTTTCCCAATATCAAGGTTTCACTGATCTTTATAATATGGGTCTGACAGATAGAATGCCAAGATTTGTAACTGTCCAAATACAAGGTGCTGATCCAATAACAATTGGCTATAGAAAAAGGCAGTTTGACAAAGCAGTCTTACTCGATGAAATTTCAGATTCAAGGGCAGAAGCTATAGCATCAGATACATGCTTCAACTACTTTAAGATCCTTGAAATACTTGAGAGAACAAGAGGAGTACCGGTATCTGTTACAGACCAAGATATAGATAGAATTCATCCTGATGATTTACCTGAGTTGGAATTTTCTTCTCAGTCAGTATATGCATCACTTGAAAAACTAAAAGAGCATTTAAAATCAGATGAGACTGTTGTATTGATAGGTACTGGATGTAAAAGAGGTTATTAGATGATTCCAAAAATAACTTTTCTTAACCAACCTTATTTGGAAGACAGAAGTAAAGTTAGTGCAATGGTTTCATTTGTTGGAATAGGATTGAACAGCAGTTATGAGGAGGATGGGATTCAATATGGACCTGATGCTATAAGAAAAGTTTCATTGAGATATTCTAATGGAGATGGAAGTTCCCAGCCAATCAAAATTTATAATCCAGATAGAGGGTATATTTTAGAAGGTGTAACAATCGAAGACACTGGAAATATAGAACTTACTCAAGTTAGTCCAGAAAAAATGATAGAGGATGAAATCAGAAAAATATTGAAAGCAAGAAGCTTCCCGCTTGTTGTAGGTGGAGATCATTTTGTTACCCTACCTATAGTTTCAGCTTATGAGGAGCCAGTTACAGTTGTCCAATTGGATGCACATGGAGATTATCTTCCTGTAAATTGTGGTTATCCTCATGGTTCAGTAATGAGGAATGTTGCAGACTTGAGACATGTGAAAAGGATTATTCATTGTGGCTTGAGAGGAAACCTTAATACAGGCCCTGGACTTGATGATTCCGTGAAAAGAGGGAATGTTATAATAACATCAAAAGATCTAATTCATGGTGGTGCTGATAGATTATTAAGAGAACTAGATTATGGGGAACCAGTTTATACCACATTTGATGGAGATTTTTTGGATCCTAGCATTGCACCAGCGGTTGGTGTTCCAGAACCGGATGGTATTGGTTATAGTTTAGCTCGAGAATTACTTTGTGGGCTTGGAGAAAAAGCAGATGTCAAGGGAATAGACTTTACTGAGTATAACCCAAGGCTGGATTTGAATTATATTACAGGGGTACATATCACCAATCTTATATTTGAGTTTTTGTCTGGCAGATTTAGAAAGAGATAAATTGATTGGTCTTATTGACCATTTTTAATCCCATCTAGAAAAGATTTCAAGTTTCTGGCAAGAAATTCAGGATTATAACCTCCCTCTTGAAGGGCTACTATTTTCTTTCCTGTCCCTGCCAGTATTGTTCCCGCTCTACGAAAATCCTCTGTTCCTAAACCAAAACTACCAACTTCTTTCAACAATTTCACATCATGTATGCTGGAATCTAAACCGAGGGATACAAGTATGACATCCACATTCCTGCCTACGAGAAAATCCAATGCCCTTGAATAATGACCAAAAAAATCACTTGGTTTATCATCTTCACCTAATGGAAATACCATTATATTCCCTCTACTTTGGTTATAGAAATCGTTTTTTGTACAGTCCCATGGATAGGTTGAAGCTACATGCATAGAGGAGAAATATATTGATTCTCCCCCCAAAACAGAATCATGGGTGCCGTTGCCAGCATGTCTGTCAATATCCAATATGCCAACTATTTTCCCTCTTTCTCTTAATCTAAATGCCGCTAATACAATATTATTCAGATAACAAAAACCTCCCATTTTATTCCTGCTGGCATGATGTCCGGGTGGTCTGCAAAGTCCATAAACACAACCACTATCATCAGAAAATATGATATCGGATGCGGTCAATGCGACATCTGCCGAAGCTTTTGCAGCCCTAAACACATTCTTATCTAACCATACATATTCATCACTATCTTGCAAAAATCCCCTACATTCATTGTGATGAACTAAACCTTCTTTTGGAGGGGATATTAAGAAGTCTATATAATCCTGATTGTAAGTTCTCAAAAGTACCTCTAATGGGTATCTTCTCGCTAAAAAAACTGGGTAATTATCCTTCAACATGTCTCTTATCAAAAATTCTCTTTCGGGTGTTTCCAAATTTTCATAAGGTTCTGTATTCTCGGCATACATTCTTTGTTCTCTTGGGTTGAAATAATCTGTTGGTTCTTCACTCACAACTGCTAATAATTTATCCATTTGAATTCTACCCTATTAGACGCTAAATTCTACTTTTAAGTAGTGTATTTAAATATAAGGTATTATCAACTAATTACGAATATAGTCAGAAATCGAGATATTTGTGGTGATAAAGATCTCAGACATGTCAAATTACTTTGAAGAAGCTGAAAGAAGAGGGGCTGTTTTATTAGACGCTTCAAATTATAGACCAGACTTCTACCCATTAATGACGTTCTTAACTTCAACATTAAGGGATATTGCTGATGGAAAGTTTGAGTTAGGTTATGATGACCCTTCAGGTTCTTATCCACTTAAAGACCTAATAGCAGAACATGAATCTAATATAGAAGGAACACAATTTACAAGAGAAAATGTTGTAGTAAATTCAGGTGGAGTTACAGGAACGTTCGATGGTGTTTTTAGAGCTTTGAATGTTTTAGCAAAGGATTCAGGTAGAAGAGAAGTTATAATTCCGACACCAGCATATCCGGAAATCGAAAGAACTGTTTTATATGATGGTCTCTCACCTATATTGGTTCCGACATATTTTGAACAAAGATTTCAACCGACAGCTGACCAAATAAAAAAACTTGTCAATAGAAGAACTTCCGCTATATTTATCACTAGTCCTGGAAATCCCTCATGTACTTATATACCTCAGGAAGAATTCAGAGGAATTATGGAGTTAGCAGCAGATGCTGGTGCATATTTAATTTCAGATGCTATTTTCGAAGAGGCATGTTCTGAACCTCTGAGGCAAAAATCATTTTTATCAGAATATGATGGAGTAATCAAGATTAAAGGTCCTAGTAAAGATAGACCACATATGAACGATTTTAGAGTGGGGTGGAGCATATCTAGAGATCCAAAAGTTACTAAAGAATTATATAGAGCATCAGAAGTTGCAAGTTTTTGTGTTTCAAAGATGATTGATGCTATTATCAGAAGAGAAATGATGTTTAGAGTTGGTATGGATGAATATATGATGGGACCAACTCCAGCTAGATTAGCTGAACTTGAGACCAAATACCCTGGGATTTCTGTATATGTTTCCGAAGTCAATGAACATAACAGGAAAATTCATGATGGCCTTGAAATGTCTATGGGATTATGTATGGATCATCCTGTTGTTAGGAGGTATTGTGTGCCTGAAGCTGGGAATTTAGTATATGTAGAAGTAGATCCGAGAAGTGGTGTTGCACACGGTGTGTATGATTCTCATCAGCTTTTCTATAAAGTTCTTGATGAGGCATTGATAGGTGTCACTCCAGGGCATGTTTTTGGATCCCCTAGGGAAGAACTTTGGTTCAGGACGACATTATCAAGAGAACCCTTGGAATTTAATGGACAGTTGAAATCTGTATTAGATGTTTTTAATTGAGTGTTTGTATGAGACAAGAAGTTGAAGATGCAGCGAGAAGGATCGCGGATGGAGAATCTTTCTATAGAAATCCCTGTTTTTATGTTTATGATTTGGGTATAGTTGGTTCGAAATTGGATCATTTACAAGAACACTTGCCGGGAAATGTATCTCTCTATTATGCGATGAAGGCTAATCCCACGAGGCAGATACTTAGTACGATGAGGGGTCATCCATATGTTAAAGGTATAGAAATAGCTTCTTTAGGTGAATATGAAAGGGCAAGAGAATTTTTTGAACCAGATGAAATTATTTTCACAGGACCAGGAAAAATACCTTTTGAACTTCAAAGGGTTGTAAAAGATAGAATAAGATTGCTTAATATTGAATCTTTGACTGAAGCAAGTAGAGTGAGTCAGATAGCGGGGGAATCCAAGGTAGGGGATGTGGATGTATTGGTTAGATTAAATGTTGATTATAAACATGCAGATGCCCACACACATATGGCTGGAACCTCGTCAAAATTCGGTATAGATGAAAGTAAAATTGAGGAAGTTTTCCCAATGATTTCTGATCTTCGTGGGTTAAGACTTCGAGGTTTCCATGTATTTTCAGGAAGTGGGGTTTTAGATTACATTGGTTTAACTAGATATACAGACTATGTTTTTGGTCTGGTTTCTAGGTTGGAAAGAGTATTAGGAACTCAATCTGACATCATAGATTTTGGGGGTGGGTTTGGAATTGACTATTCTGGTAAAGGAAGAAAATTGAATATTTCAAAATTTGGGATTGAATTAGAAAGATTAATTGATCAGTATGGATATTTTGGAAAAGAACTAATTCTTGAACTTGGTAGATATGTTGTTGGTGAATCAGGTCATTATGTAACGGAAATAGTTGATATAAAAGAATCTGGTGGTAAAAAACATATAATAACAGCTGGTGGGATAAATCATCAAAGAAGACCATGTGCAACTGAAATGAATCACCCAGTTTCAATTGTTCCTATGATGAGACCGAAGGTATATAAGAATCAACATTATGTTGATGATGAAACAGTTGATATTGGCGGACCTTTATGCCTATCTGCAGATATTCTCGGTGTTGGTATTCATATACCTCATGCAGAAATTGGGGATTTGGTTTCAGTGGGACAGTCGGGTGCATATGGTTTGAGTATGGCGGCTATCAATTTTCTAAGCCACCCTATAGCACCAGAATATTTTATTGATAGAAATGGTAATTTAATGAATGCTGAAGATTAAGATTTAATGGTGAGATGATTGGATAATAATAAGAAATTATTTGATGTGCCTTTTGTTGAGGATAAGAGGGTTGCTTCATGTCAAGGACCAAGTTGTACGATGATGGCTTTAAAATTTTTTAAACCAAATCTCGAAATTACAATGGATGAACTCTTCAAAATTATGAAATATAAATTTGGTCATTGGTTTTTTGAAACATATATTGTGCGTGGCTTAGACCAATGCGGTGTAAAAGCAATCTACTACTCAAACAAAGCATTAAAGAAAATTAACAAAAACTCTACTATATTAGAAAAAATGATAGGGATAGGTATTAATGATCCTAAGCTTTCTGAGGAAATTGATTTGGATTCATATGATTCCTCAGTTGATTATACTGAGTCTAGGAAATTGTTTAAATTAAAAAAGATTGATTCATACGAAAAAATAATCCCATTTATTGACGAAGGAAAGTTAGTTATAGCTTTGGTCAATCGGAATACCTTAACTAAAACCAAAGGAGATTATAAGGGGCATTTCACTTTAATAGTAGGTTATGACAAAAGTGGATTCTATTTGAATGACCCTTTCATTGGTAAAAATCATAAAATCTCTTTTGAATTATTTAATAAAGTATTCTATTACACTGACAAACTGGATAAGGAACCTTATTATAATTTAGTAGTTATCGGTTAATTGAGGTGTATTTTTATCTCTTCTATCTCAAATATTTGAGTGTGGTGATAGATTGGTAAATCAAAACCAAGAATTTTTAAGGATTATGAGGAGACTGGATAGGGTTTCAGCAGAAGATGATAAAGCTGAACTTCTAGAGCAACTTCTTGAACTCAATCCTACTATGTTACAGCTAAAAGAGAAAAGGGGAGATATTAAGCGTGAGCTTGATTCTCTAAGTAGAAAGATAGCTGGTAAGAAAAGAACGGCTGAAAGAGGTATTTTTGACGTACCTAGTTCAAGGTCTTCATATGACATATCACTCTTATCAGGGTCTGATACCGCATTGAGATTAGTTTATTCTTTATTGACTGGTGATGAAGCTATTTTAGATGCTTCTCTTCATAAGCCAATGCTATGTACTGTAAGATATAAGGATATACCATTACAAATGATAGCGCTTCCGCCTGTGTTCGCAACTGACTTTGATCTTACACCTGACAAATATAGGTTGCTAAGGAGAATGGATGAAATAGTTCAAGTGATAGAAACACCTGCAGAATATGAAATTGTAATGAGGGAACTATTAAAATCAGGTCTAAGATTGTATTCCCCACAAGGAAAAGCACCAGATGGTCAAGGTATGATACCATCATTTGTAGTTAATGCAGGGGGTGGCGAAATAACCAGTGTATTGGCAATTTTGAATAGTATGGATGGACCAGATATTCTAGAAGAAATTTATAGACATTTAGGGATTATGAGAGTATATTCAAGACCTGATCAAGAACCAAGTAAAACTCCAATTATCTTCAATACAGGGGAAGCAGTTACAGTGAGAAGTGTTGCAGAAGATTTAGGTGAAAAATTTCTCAGAGATTTCAGATATGCGAGAGTTTGGGATTCTCTAGGCAATACAAGATCAGAAAATGCATTATTAGATTATTGCCTTAGTGATGGAGATATGGTCAGATTTTATTTAAGATAATCTAAGTCTTCATTTATTGTTGTCTTATGTCTTTGCAATTCTACTGTTCCGCTTTGTTCAATTATTTCCCACTCTGTTCCAAGAGACTCCCTATTAAAATTATCTCCCCATACAAAATAGGGTTTTCCGTCAAATCCAAGATAATTAGGTAAGTCAGCTCTTGGGTTGCCATAATACACGGAATACGTTGTTGGTTTGTTAGCTTGTTTGTTGACCTCAAATCTTACCGTGCATGATTTGTGATTAGTGTTAATAAGTACATATTTTACTGTTTCTCCTACAGAATTACAAGATTTGTCAAAGATTCTTATGTCGCTGCAATCTTTGTTTAGATTATTGTCTTCTATTGTCAATTCAACAACTTCGTGTTCCCTGTTAATTTCATTCTCAAGGGGATCCACTAGATATATGTCCCTGCATTTTTTCCATTCGTTATTCCACCAAGAGGCGGAAACAATCACTGGAAGGAAGAGTAAAACTACTGCTAATATCAAAGTTCTTCCCTTCATGCCTATAATTTTGTTTTTCGAAATTTAAACTCTTTCTTATATTCAATAATAGAAAACTCTCTCATGATATTTATGGGCACGCTTATGTGATTCCAACAGGAGATGAGGCTTAAAAATAAAATTCTTTTTTCTTTTTTAAATCCATCAATAAGACATTTGTATTTAAAAACATTTAGTGTCAAAGTTCTATAGTGTTAAATACCCTTTAAATCTTAGTATTTTAGTTTAAAAGAGTTTTAACACCTTATTTTTTATAAAATAACTATTTTACTACCTAAAATAGGTTAAATAAGGTAAAAAAATACATTTATATAGTTTAACCTCCATTTAAAATATGCCCAATGAGGCAGGGCAGCGGTAAACATGTTCTAAGCGACAAAGTCCTCAAGCCGATCCAATGTAAAAGCGAATTCTATTTGAACTAAGTTAAAGTTGGTTGGTGGAGAAAATGGCAATCAAGGCAACATTGAAAATAGAAGGTACGAAGCCAAATTTTGATAACATTCTCCCGAAATTTCAACTAATGTCCTTTTCCGTTGAGGAAAAATCAGATTGTACCTTTTTGCATATTGAGGTTCCAACAGTCAGAGGATTAATGGAAATTAAGAGACGTTGTGGTGATAAAAGAGGAAGAAAAGGTAGCAAAGTCACCATAGCATCAATGCAAAGAGATGATGGTCGAACGCAAACTAATGAATTGACAAGGTGAAAGACAATGTTCAATAGAAAATTTTATCTACCTGAATCATCCCATTTTTGGGATGAAAACATACATTTATTGTCTCATAATTGGGATGATCAAGGAAGTTTTTGTTCCAAAAGTGGGACAATATCGGTAAGGGGATTTGAACTCCTTAATGGAAAACAATCGATCCTAATAAGCCCTAATGATACTCTATTGAATAGTTACCTACCCAGATGACATGTTTTTCATTATCATCTATGAATTCAACCCCATTGTAAAAACCGTTAGCTACTATAAACTCAATCTCTTTTAAAGGATTGAGAATTTCCTCCAATTCCTGATATATTTCCAGTCTCAAATAATCTTTCAGGTTTTTACCTTCAATTCCAAATTTCAAGTCGCCTATTTCTATGAATTCATCACTTATCCTGACATCCAGATTTTTTGATTCGGCCGCTTGCCTTATCTTTCTGATGCCTTTTTCAACAAGCTCGGGATTCAATGGGGGTTGAAAAAACCTTCTATCCTTGACATATTCATCTATTATCCTGTTGAATTCATCCAGCGTGATTGCATGTCTGTTTCCAATTTGATATTTGTAGAATTCATTTCTAGTGAAAGCACCTACAGTTTTCTCCCAATACAGCTTGATTTTTCTGATAATATCTGATGTTATCTGTTGGCCGAACAGCAATATAACACCATCATACTGGTAGTTCCCTACATCCAGATAGTTATACCTTTCATTCTCAGGATTGCATATTTCAACTTTTTTGTCGTTCCACAAGACATATCTAGTATTGCCCCTGCTTCACACATGAACTATCTGGGTGATATTTTTAAGATTTCTTTTCATCCTGAAAGAACAATCTTCGATGTCCTCAACCAATTCCTTTTTTATCAAAAAAGGCTCTTTCATATCCTTCCAAATTGACTCAATCTTGTCTGCATCTTCGCTTATTCCATGTATCTTAAGAAAAAGAGCAAGACCTTCAATATTTGGAACAGATGTCCTGATTGACGTCGGCTTACCCATCATAACACCTTTCAATTATTAGCGTGATGTAGAAACATAGTGTGTATAATTATCACATATCTGATCACCATTTCATATTTCTGACAGATAATGAATTGAATTCTAATCTTGGAAAATTTTTTGGCAGTTCAAATCTCATTTTTACCTTTTCTTCCTTTATTCTGATGCTCATTGCATCCTCAAACTTGAATGAGCTGTTGGCATGAGCAAAACTTTCTTCAGGTCTACCACATCTGAAGTTGTAGATTGAGTCCAGTATTGTTACCAGAATGCTTCTGCCAGTGATGCTGTTGATGTTTTGGTATTCTGTTCTAAGCTCATGCTTGATTCTCCAGTTGCCTCCTTCTATGCAGTTGGTGGTTAATGAGCCTGTAAATTCTCCTTCAGGATCAATAAAATCAGGATGCT
>Ga0210057_1005755_pt1 | contig 15789 bp, 11 predicted proteins | sample CryGeyCG2114_010_2_FD_183968 | JGI IMG/M metagenome (GOLD analysis project Ga0210057, IMG submission 183968) | Groundwater microbial communities from aquifer - Crystal Geyser CG10_big_fil_rev_8/21/14_0.10 (SPAdes) (version 2) | ecosystem: Environmental > Aquatic > Deep subsurface > Groundwater ...
AATTGCCCCGCCTCGGCTTTCTTCCCGCCCGCAGGAGGGGTCTGGGGAGGAATGCGGGCGGGTTTTTGAACCTTTCCTTTTTCGCTTCCTAATTTCGTGCCAGTTGAAAACTGGCGCGCCACCTAAAAATTTATTTCTGAAAAACGAAAAGATGTTCGTGCATAATCAATAAGAAATTAGATTCTTTTGATTTTGTGACCCAAAAACCTGTTGCCTTACAGTTAAACTGTCGTTTAATTATATCCTCTTTTAAAACAAAACCGACTTTCAAAAATCTCTCCATTACTTTAAATGCCAGAGGTTGATACATTTTATTTCTGCGTGTATCTCCCATCAGAATTGCACAATATTTTCCTTTCTTTAATACCCTAAATAATTCCTTTGCGACTTTCTCTATTTCATCAACAAAAGCGTCTATGTCGTGTATTCCCGACAAATCTTCTTTAATTTTACCCTCACTGTATTTTATTATGTCTGCATAAGGAGGGTGTGTTAAAACAAAATCAATTTCATTGTCTTTAATAAAACTCATATCCCTTGCATCGCATTTCACAATTCTTTGTTTCGCTTTATTATCAACCTCAAATTCAAGAGACTTTTTCGTTCTTTCCAATGCTTCTTCATTAACATCAATACAAGTAATATGGCGATTTAAAATTTTTGCCTCTATTGCAGTAGTGCCTCCGCCAATCATGCAGTCGAGCAAGTGATCTTTTTCTTTTGAATAACGTAAAATAAGGTTCCGAGCTACTTCTGGTGACCAATTTCCACGCCAAGCAGAAGTATGAGTTGCCCAATTTCCACGCCTTGGAAATGCCCATACTGTCGTACACTCCAAATCAAATTCTTCGGGATGAAGTTTTAAATCTTTTTGAGACATCAAATAATTTTATACTTTTTTGACTTTACAAGTTTTATTGAATCATAACTATTTTTATCTGTAAATTCATATTGCCAAATTAAATATTCATCAACTCTTTTTTCAAAAAATAATAGAAAAACTTTTTTCTTTGTATGTTCTGACCATTGTCTATAAGGGTAATACAACTGCCTAATTATTGTATTTTTTGTGGAAGAATTTTTTGCTTCAATTAAAACAACTTTGTTTTTCCCTTCATAACCAGCATCTACTTCTGTTTGCACCCCTTTTGTTTCAACTGTATTATTACCTACTTTATAAGTAAATTCGGGAGTATATTTTCTGCCACGAATAGTGAGAACAAGACTCGGATCTTCCATAAAAGTTCTAATCAGGCTTGAAGCATAGGCAAAATCAAGATGTTGCATCTCCGAGTTTCCTATTTTTGTCGTATCTAAATCAAAATCAAGTTTCGTATTGTATATTTCTGCCTCACCTTTAATATCTGGGATATCTACATAGCCTTCTCCTTTTACAATAACGTAAAACTTATTTTTAACAGGTAATAAAATTAAGCCATTTTTTTTCATTATCTCTGGAACACTTTCGCGTGTATCCATTTTGCACAAAATCCGCACTTCTTTCTCAGAAGTGTTTTTAAAATCTTGGACAGATTTCTTTATATCCTTTGCAGATAAATAAAATGGTTGTTTAGAAAAATCATTTTCCAAAATTTTATTATCCTCAAATATTTTTTTCCATGAATTATTGTTTGCCATAATAATTTAATAATTAGTTATCAAAACTTCCGTGATTTTTCCTCTTTTAGAAGCATTAGAATTAATAGCACGACCTGCTTGTACCTTGGTAATGCGAAGATCTTTAGGATCGGAATAGATTTTGTTTATAAATGGTGTATCGGAATTTGAAAGCATAACAAAACAACCTCTTTTGTGCAGTTCTACAAATGTATCTCTTAATTCAATTTGTTCTTTATCTAAAAATGATTCACTAGTGTACGAAGTAAACGAAGCCGTTTTGCTTACTGGATAATATGGTGGATCAAAATAAACAAAATCTCCTTTCCTTGCTTTTTTTAGCACTTCTTTATAATCCTGTTTTTTTATCTCAACATTTTTCAACGCCTTTGATGCTTTCCTAAGATTATTTTCATCGCAAATAAGCGGGTTTGTGTATTTACCAAATGGAACATTAAATCCACCCTTACTATTTACCCGATACATTCCATTAAAACAAGTTCTGTTCAGATAAATAAAACGAGAAGCGATGTTTATGTCGGAAAGTGTTTCTGGATTTTTCGCTCTTACTTTCAGAAAGTATTCTTTATCTAATTTATGTTTTTTAAGTGAGACTATTAAATTTTCAACATCATTTTTGATAACATTGTAAGTTATAACAAGTTCATTGTTTAAGTCAGAGAGGGTAGCTTTTTCAGGAAGCAAATCAAAAAATACTGCCCCGCCACCAACAAATGGTTCAAAATATTTTCCGTTCTTAGGATCAAATTTTTCAGGTGGATAGAGATTCATCAAACGAAATTGTGTGAGAAGCTGTCTTTTTCCGCCAACCCACTTAACAAAGGGTTTTGGTTTTTCTGCAATAATGCGAGAGGAGTCTTTTATAAGATTTGCCTTGTCTGCAAGCGAAAAAACTCTGTGGGCATAAATTGTATTTATGCTGAAGGTGTTTTTAATTTCTAAGATTGCTTGATTTTTTGTCATACTCATTTTATTAAATCCTCAATCGGTGTATTTAATGCCTTAGCAATCTTTTTTAGAGTTTCAATGGTTGGATTGTCTTGCTTTCCCGCTTCAATATTAATAAGCGTATTATTGGAAACATCAGCAAGACGAGCCAGTTTTTCCTGCGATAATCCCGCTTTTTCTCGCAATCTCTTTACGGTTTTTGCTATATTGTTTTTACTTGACTCTGCCATAATTTATTAGTAATATTATATTGTGGTATACTTACATATGAACTTCATCGCTTCCTACAATTTAATATTACCAAAATATATGATAAAGGTAAAGAGAAAAGGGAGTAAGAATCCAAAAGCACGCGCACGGGAAGGGTGGGGCAAGCGCAACTATTCTTTCTTTTCTTTCGGTCCCGCCGTCCGCTCGCAAAAAATTCTGGCCGTTCAAGCAGGCGGGCAAAAAGGAAGGGGGTTGGGGGGAAGGAATTTTTGCCCGCACTGCCAGCACCTTCGGCCTGCTTCCGTTCCCGTTCCGTTTGAGCAAGAAAAAAGCGGAAGGGGGGTTTGGGGGGAATTCCGCCGTGTTCTTGCGAAAGATAGAGGCCGGACCCGCCACCTTGCAATTCATTGCAAGACACCACAGAAAAATACTCTTTTCATTAGGAGAAAAAGAAATCGGGCGGCCGAAACTGCGTTTCGGCATTGCGATTTGTAACCATATTTTCTTTCAGAAAAGTATGGACAAAGCGGGAACGCTCAAAAATGAAAAGAGCAAAGAGTATTTTTCTGTGGTGTGGCGAGCTTGAGAGACACAAAACTAACAGATTGTCAATGCGGAGAGGGCGGGATTCGAACCCGCGGAACCCTTTTGAGGTTCAACACATTAGCAGTGTGCTGCATTCGACCGCTCTGCCACCTCTCCAACGCATTGAACTATATTGTATTCCCGCGCTTTTTACTAGGTTTCAATGCTCCGCGGGCTCTGCCCGCGGAGCATTGAAAGTAATGAATATCGGCGGAAGCCGATTCTCTGCCGAGAAAAAATCCTGGTGCCACTTGGCTATCCCCGCCCTGGAGGGGCGGGGATAGCCAAGTGGCATTTTTACTGGCCGTCCAGAATGCCTCAAAGCCTTGCTTTGGGGCTGAATGGACAAATTAAAAAGAGCGGCGGAGGCCGCATCCTTATCCAGAAAACTACTACGTCAAGCGAGGAGCGCGTGGACGAGTACTCTCGTACACAGCGTCCGAGCACAGGCGGAGGAAGTTCTGCTTACCCCTGGTCCCCGTAGCAGAGTGTAGAATAGATGTTTCTTAATGCCTCGTAGCTCTGCTACGGGGTAGTTTACTAGGTTTCAATACCCCATCCATTATTCCCCTATTCGTACGAATAGGGGAATAGTATTTCACTCCTACTCACACTCGCCCATAGATGAGGGTGTACGAGAAGAAGAAAAGAAAGATAGCGGGTTCCCGCTACTCCGTTGTATTTTGAATCGTTCCCGCGTGAGATTGCGTTGTGGCAATCCACACCGTTTTTATATTCGTAAATTCCCGGATGCCGTAGTGTGAGAGCTCTCTTCCGTATCCCGACTTCTTAATCCCCCCGAACGGCACGCGCGGGTCGGACTTCACGATGCTGTTGATGAACACCGCTCCGGATTCAATGCGCTTCGCTACTTCTTGGGCGTGCTTCGTGTCGCGGGACCAGATTGAAGCGCCGAGGCCGAAGCGCGTATCATTTGCAACGTGAATCGCCTCTTCCTCGTCTTTCACGACAATCATCGCCGCGACCGGGCCGAACAATTCTTCATCGTACGCGGACATTCCTTTTTTCACATCGGCAAGAATGGTCGGCTCATAAAAATACCCCGGGGGCGGCAGGCGCTTCCCGCCGGTTACGATCCGCGCGCCCTGCTTCACCGAATGCTCCACCTGCCGGACAACATCCTTGAGAATCGCTTCGGTCGCGAGCGGGCCGATACTTGTTTTTTCATCCATCGGGTCGCCGATAACCAGAGTCCGGTAGAGCGCGGTGTAACGCTTCATGAATTCATCGGCGATTGATTCAACCAAAATGAACCGCTTCGCGGCGATACAGCTCTGCCCCGCGTTTTGGAGCCGAGCATTCGCTCCCGAATCGCAACTGAACGATACATCGGCGTCGGCAAGCACGATAAAGGGGTCGCTACCGCCCAACTCAAGCACCGTCTTTTTTATTTCCGCGCCGGCAACGGACGCGACCGCCATTCCGGCGGACTCGCTCCCCGTCAGAGTCGCCGCGGCAACGCGCGGGTCGCGCAGAACGCCTTCCACGCGGGACGCGCCGATGGCGAGATTTTGAAATACCCCGTCGGGGAATCCCGCTTCCCGGAACGCCTCCTCAATCGCCATCGCCGAGCGAGGGACATTGGACGCGTGTTTCAAAATGCCGGTGTTCCCCGCCATCGCCGCGGGCGCGGCAAACCGGAAGACCTGCCAAAACGGAAAATTCCACGGCATGACCGCAAGGACGACTCCCAACGGGTCAAAGCGGACAAAACTTTCCGCGCCGTCAACCACGACCGGTTCCGGAGCAAGGAATGCTTCCGCGTTGTCGGCATAAAAATCGCACACCCACGCGCATTTCTCAACCTCGGCAACGGCGGTGCCGATGGTTTTTCCCATCTCCTCGGTAATGGTCTTGCCGTATTGCTCTTTTTTCGCCCGCAACACATCCGCGAGCGCGTGCATGCGAACCTTACGCTCGGCAAACGGAGTGGTGCGCCAGCGCTTGAATGTATCATGGGCTTTTTGCAGTTTTTCTTCCAGCGCCGCGTCTGAAATTTCATCAAATGTTGCGATGATTTCTTCGGTGGCGGGATTGCGGGAGATGAGCGACATAAAGATTGGATTGATGAATGTTTATAATGCGCACTTCTTTTTCTTCATTTTCTGTGACGAATCGGAAAAAATCTTTTCGTTTTCCGAATAATCAATCGGACATTCAATAAGATGCACCCCTCCGGATGCGAGGGCGCTTTTGAGCGTGGCGTTGAGCGCGGACGCACTTTCAATCCGGTGGCCGATTGCGCCGAAACTGCCGGCGAGCGCGACAAAATCCGGATTATTGAACCGAAGTCCGAATGGCGGCATGCCCATATTCTTTTGTTTCCATTCAATCATTCCGTACGCGTTATCTTGAAGCACGACGATGACTAAATCCAATTTGAGGCGAACCGCCGTTTCCAGATCCTGAACGCTCATCATAAATCCTCCGTCGCCGCACACCGCTATGACGACGCGGTCGGGAAACACCATTTTTGCGGATATCGCCCCGGGAAGACCGGCGCCCATGGTGGCAAACGCGTTGTCCAGAAGGAGCGTATTCTGCTCGTAGGCGCGATAGTTCCGCGCAAACCAAAGTTTGTACATTCCGTTATCAAGCGAAACGATACCGTTTGGAGGCATCACCTCGCGGATGTCCGCGACAATGCGTTGTGGCTTGAGCGGAAAGGCGGAGCTCCCGGCGTTCTCCTGAAGGGATTGGCGGGACACGGCGGAGAGCTCCGTGAAATAAGAAAAATCCCACTTCGGCGACGGCAGAACGGCGTTCGTAATCGCCCAAATGGAGTGCGAAATGTCTCCCACCACCTCGTGCGTTGGAGAGTACAAATCGTCAACATCCGCGAAATAAAAATTGATGTGGATGATCTTCTTTGCGCCTTCTCTCAGGGCCGCAGGCGGTTTTTCGGTAACATCGTGGCCGACAACGATGACCAGGTCGGCCTCATCAATGGCGCAGTGCACGTATTCGCTCCCCGAAAGGGCAGTGGTGCCAATATATTTTTCGCTCCGCTCGTCAATGACACCTTTCCCCATCTGCGTCGTCACGAACGGGATGCTTGTCTTCTCAATAAATTTTACGAGATGCTTGCACACCAGTTTCCGGTTCGCCCCCGCGGCAAGGATAAGGAGCGGGTGCTGCGCATCCTGGATCATGGCAACGGCGTCATCAATCGCTTTCGGGTCGGGGCCGGCCCGCCGAACCAAAATGCGCGAGAGCGGAACGAGCGACTTCGGAACTTCCTCTCCCGCAATATCTTCCGGAAATTCTATGTGTACCGCCCCGGGGCGTTCCGCTTCGGCGACTTTGAACGCCTGCCGGACGGCTGACGGAATTTTTTCCGCACTCACGATGGTTGATGCGCGTTTCGTAATCGGCCTCATCATGCCCACCACATCAATGATTTGAAAAGCCCCCTGCTTGCCGGTTTTAATCGGTTTTTGACCGGTCACAATAAGAAGCGGCATGCCCCCGAGCTGTGCGAAGGCGGCGCCGGTAAGTGTGTTGGTGGCGCCGGGGCCGAGCGTTGCCATCGCGACGCCCGCATGCCCTGAAAGCCGCCCGTAGGTTGCCGCCATAAAAACGGCCGCCTGTTCATGCCGAGTGACGATAAATCGTATTGATGACTTTCGCAGAGCGTCAAGCATATCCAGATTTTCTTCTCCGGGAACTCCGAACACGCGCGTGACGCCCTCCGATTCAAGACATTCCACAAAAAGCTCCGCGGCAGTTCGGGAGCGCCCGGTCTTTGATTTGCTTTTTGAAACGCGTTGAGTCATAGACCCAGTATACCTTTTATCGGGTTCTGATGCCCGCGGCACATCCTGCGGAGATTGAAAATAGATAAAGTATAAAACTGCGATTATAGAACCGCCTCATCCCGCTTTGTTAATGCGCTCATTCAGGGATTAGCGAGAGCGATGTCTTTTCAAAAAATGAAGGGTTTACGAAATCCTTCATTTTTCTTTGGTTCATGAGGAGCGCGGGCGGTTATTTCTGTTATTGTTCTTCTGCCCTTTCCAAATCTTGTCAATGTTGACCCGATAGATATTGTGATAGCGCTCCAGTTCGTCCGGACCGGCCAGCTTAAGAATATCAAGTTCGGGGGCGAACATTTCGCTGTACCGGTCGCGACGCCTCACTTGCCGGACCTTACCGTCTTCCCCCACCATGATGACCGAGGGGCGTCTGATGGTATTGAAGTTACTCGCCATGACTTGCGCGTAGGCGCCGATGTCCATAACGGCAAGGGTATCTCCCGCTTCAAGCCGCGGCATTTCAATGCCTTTCGCGATCAAATCCCACGCGTCGCATGTGCTTCCCGCGATGGTAACGGTGTGCACGCGGCGGCGGTTCATTTTTGACGCCGGCAATATGTCATAGGTAACGGTGTCCTGAATCAGAGCGTCGGGGACGAAGTTGTAGGTAGAACCATCGGCGATCACCATCCTCTTGGTGAGGCCCAGGCGTTTTTTTGAAACCACCTTCATCAGCCCCACGCCGGCATTCAAAACGATGCTTTTCCCCGGTTCAAAAATAAGCCGCGGACGGGGGATCCCGTTTTTCTGGCAGAGTGATTCAAAATATTCGGGGAAATCGCTCATGTCTTCAATGGGGAAAGCGATTTCTTCGCCGATTGCCGCCGGAAATCCTCCGCCCAAAGACAAGCTCTTCGTCTGGATGCCCTTGTCTTGGTAGTGCTTGATGAGCTTGACGAACACGCGCGCCGCCGCCTTAAACACCCGCGGCTGGCGCACATAACCGCCCATAAAATGAAAGCCCTGAAAATCAACATACGGACTGTTGATCGCGAGTTCCATGGCGCGGTCAACGTAACTAATCGGTATGCCGTACTTGTTTCCTTTCGTCGTGTAACTCCCCACTTCAAGCATCGGGTTCACCCGAATCACCGTGTTGATGTGTTTTTTCAGTTTTTTCGCGGTCGCCGCGATGCGCTTTATCTCTTCAAGCGAATCGGCGGTGACGGACTGGATGCCGATTTGCGCCGCAAAGTTGATGTCCTGCTCCGTTTTATACAGATTCGTAAACGAAATGGAGCGGGGCTGAAAATCCGCCAAAAGACCGAGAATCACTTCTCCGACCGAAGAACAGTCAAGCTCAAAGCCCTCTTCGCGTGCGATTTTCAGAATCTCCAGATTTGAATTGCATTTCACCGCGTACTGCAGACCGATAGAGGGGCCGAATACTTTTTTGAACCGACGCAGTCTCCGGCGAATCTCGCTCTCAACCATGACATAGAGAGGACTTCCGTATTCCTTGAGAAGAGCGTCAACCGGAACGCCCTCAAGCAGGAGGATGCCTTTTTTGTTTTGCGAAATAAATCCGGCCCAGCGTTCCCGGATATAGCGATTGGATATCGGGACGCTCGCCGGTTGTGAAAAAGTTATGTGCGTTATTTTTTGTTTCGTCCGCGGCGCGTTCTTTTTCATAATTCATTTACTATATACTGGCGATGTGATTCATGAAAGCGCGTTGATTGAAGAGCTGACCCGCCTGACCCAGGCACAGCGGGCGGCCTTGAAGAAGCTCGGGCTTTCGTCCGTGCGCGATATTCTCTACCATTTTCCCTCGCGGTATGAATCGTCCGCCGAGGTGAAGCGGATTTCCGCGATAACGCACGGCGAGGTCGTGACGCTCTACGGGCAATTCACCACGCTTGAAATGAAGAAGTCGTGGAAGACAAAGGTGCCGATGGCGGAGGGGTCGTTTTCCGACGGGGAACATACGCTTCGCGTCGTGTGGTTCCACCAGCCCTACCTCGCAAAAATGATACCCGTGGAAACTCTGGTGCGCCTGCGCGGCACGGTATCGGTATCAAAAGATAATAAAAAGTATATTTCAAATCCGGTGGTTGAGAAGGCGCAAGGGATTCCCTTCATGGACAACGCGGATGGGCTTTTGCCGGTCTATCCGGAATCCGCCGGCGTAACGAGCTTGTGGTTTTACCACGCGGTGAAACGGGCGCTTGAATCCGGAGTATTGAGAACGCTCAAAGACCCCCTGCCCGAAAAAATCCTGAAAAAATATCACCTTCCTTCGCTTACCGCGGCGCTCGTCTGGATCCATAAGCCGAAAAAAGAAAAAGACGCCGAGGCCGCGCGGAAACGCTTCGCGTTTGAAGAAGTGTTTTTAATCCAAATCGCCCGCGCGCGTGAACGGGAAGTAAAAACGCGCGAGAAGTCGTTTGAGGTTGACGCGAATAGAGCAAGGGTCGGCGCGTTCGTTGCGTCGTTTCCTTTTAAGCCGACCCGGGGACAGAAGCACGCGATTGAGGATATTTTGGAAGATTTTTCACACGCGCACCCGATGAACCGCCTGCTTGAAGGCGATGTGGGGAGCGGCAAAACCGCCATCGCCGCGGCGAGCGCCTACGCGGTGGTAACCTCGCGCCCGCATGGCCAGAATTTCGGCAACCTGCAGACGGCGTATATGGTGCCGACCGAGATACTCGCGAAACAGCATTTCAATACGTTCACTTCTTTCTTCAAGGACCATCCGATACAAATCGGGCTCATCACGGGGAGCGGGTGCTACAAATATCCTTCAAAGGTAAATCCGAATGACGCAACGCCCATTTCACGAACACAACTTTTGAAATGGGTCGCGAACGGCGAAATCCCCATCGTCATCGGCACGCACGCGCTTATCCAAAAAACCTGCTCGTTCAAGCATCTCGCGTATGTGATTATTGACGAACAGCACCGTTTCGGCACACTCCAACGGCATGCCATCGCGATCAAGGGCGGCGCGACGCCGCATTTGCTCTCAATGACGGCGACCCCCATTCCCCGCACGCTCGCTCTCACCCTCTATGGCGACCTTGACCTCACCATTCTTGATGAGCTTCCGAAAGGAAGAAAACCGATAACGACCGAGATCGTTCCTCCCGCGAAGCGCCATATCATATATGATAAGATTCGGACATTGATCCGGGAGGGGAGGCAGGCATACGTCATTTGCCCTCGCATTGACGAGCCGGACCCAAAAAAAGCGCTTGCGCTTCAGGTGCGCTCGGTTGCCTCCGAATTGCGTCTCCTGAAAGGAAAAGTATTCCCCGAATTGCGGGTGGAAAAACTGCACAGCAAAATGACGCCGAAGGACAAGGAGGAGACGATGGCGGCGTTCACGCGGGGCGAGGTTGATATTCTTGTTTCCACGAGCGTCGTTGAAGTTGGTGTCAATGTGCCGAATGCGACCGCCATCATGATAGAAGGAGCCGAGCGCTTCGGATTGGCACAGCTCCACCAGCTCCGCGGGCGCGTCATGCGCTCGGAACACCAGCCATATTGTTTTCTGATGGTTGAACGAAACACCGAGAACGCGCGGCTTAAGGCGATTAGTACCGCAAAAAACGGATTTGAACTGGCGGAAAAAGACCTGGCGATACGCGGCGCCGGAGAATTGTACGGGAAGCATCAGTGGGGACTCTCCGACATTGGCATGGAAGCTTTGAAAAATATCAAACTGGTTGAAGCCGCGCGCGAGGAGGCGCTTCTTCTGGTCAAGGGTGACCCGGAGTTGTCCGGTGTCCCCCTCCTGCGAACGCTTTCCGAAAAAAAAGCAAGCGCGCTTCATTTTGAGTAGCATACCCGGGTGGCCACACCGCCACCGACACGCGCTTCATGCGCGTGCCTATGCGCACATTCGTGAGAATATGCGCATAGGAAACGGCGCGAAAGAAAAGAATAAAAAAACGAGACCGGTATGGAATTGAAAGTTGCAAAAGACAGCGTGAGCGGAGTACAGTGTTTCGTACATGGGAGAAAGACTGTTGTTGCCGGTTCACGGAGAAACACGCCTTGCCGACGGAACGCGAATTATCGTGCGCAAGGTCAATCCCCTAAAAACCGGGCATGCGAGCGGGACGGCGCCTCATGAAGCGCGTCACGGAGTTGCCGCGGAATTGAACGGAACGCGCGTGCTTTTCGCGACAGTCGTCCCGGGAAAGGGATATGTGGGACTAACCGCGCTTTCTTCTTTTGATGCGGTCGCGGCGGCGGCGCCCCACGCGCACGGGGACGGCGGAACCGGCGCGGACGTGCGGATGATTCAGGAAGCGGGACACAGCGTCGGAGGCGCGGCGTCTTCGGCGCGAAATATCCTCTCTTCGCGGGAAGCACAGCTCATGGTAAACGCGGTTGCTTTCGCGCTTGACCGACACGGAACATTAAGCGGGCGGGACATTCGGGAAATTATCAGGCACGTCAAAGAAGGAGAGGTGCTTGAAATAACCGTCATTCCTCCCGATGGAGAGCAAATAAAAATACGGCACACCGCCCGTCATGGCGATACGGCCATTGATATACCTTTTGACATGAGGCCGTCTCCTGCGAACGCCCGTCAAACGGCAGAGACAGCTTCCGATCAGCGCATAAAAAAGATTCCCACAAGTATCAGAACAACCCCGAGCACTTTGAGCGCGGTGACGGTGCCGCCGAGAACAAGGACGGAGTAGAAAAACGAAACGGTCGCGCCGAGCAAGCGAAAATCCGTTTCTTGCTAAACTTTCTTGCAAAAAAACGCGATAACGCACTCACCATCCCTCGGCAACGACATTTTTTGGTGAGGGGCTCCGGCTCGGACCTGGTCGTCACAACTCTCGTCGCGCCGTCGCGCTCCTCGGTCGCGACCCCGCCTCGCAGTCGCCCGAGGCGGGCGACATTGCTCCGGCTCGGACAAAGTCAAAAAACGCAAAGCAGTTTGCGTTTTTTGACTTTGTCCGCCCCCTTGGACTCGAACCAAGGACCCTCGAGGTATAAGCTCGATGCTCTAACCAACTGAGCTAGGGGCGGATGTTGAAACTATAACGCCTTTCCTGCACCAAAGACAATGTCGCGTACCGTTCTGCACTGTGACACATCGCCATATCAGCACCTTATTGACTTTATTGTCCCTACTGCCATTCTTACTGACCGTTACCGTATGTGCCACATCAGAATGTAACAAGTTTCTCACGGTCGTGTATAATTTGTTACATGGGGAAACTGGAACAAAAAAGCGCACAGCGGCGTCGAAACGCAAAACTTCAGAAAATAGTGCTTGGGACGGTGGCTGCCGCGGGGATAATAAGTATTGCTCTCATTGCGCCGAACGTCATCGGAACGATGCGAAAACTCGGTATCCCCATTTCAGTGCGACAGGACTCTTCGGTGGCGCGTGCGCGCAAACGGCTTGTTGAAAAGGGGTTGTTGGTATATGAACATGGACTGCTCCGTCTGACGAAAAACGGACGCGCGACTCTCGATCGCATTGACCTTTTTGAGTATGGTTTGAAAAAGAAAAAACAACGATGGGATAAAAGATGGCGACTTTTGATCTTTGACATCCCGGAGAAAAAACGGGCGCTCCGCGATAAAATTCGTCGGACTCTTGCGGTAATCGGGTTTATGCGCCTTCAAGATAGTGTATGGCTATATCCATATGATTGCGAAGACCTCATAACACTCCTCAAGGCCGACTTCAAAATCGGGAAAGACCTGCTGTACATCATTGCTGACGAACTTGAATACGACATGCCGCATCGTAAAAAATTCAACCTCTGACGCAAGTAATTGCCCGATGTAACAAACTCCTCACGGTCGTGAGGAGTTTGTTACATAGACGAAACCAAGCGAAACGGGATGAAAGAGGGTGAAACGGAGCAAGGCGGAGTTGAATGGAGTAGCGTCGCTTGGCAGAGCGGGTACGTACAATACACTGACCTACGCTTGATGCTCGATGTCCTGTTTTTTCTTCGGGGTAATGCCGTGCGCAATGAGAATTGTTTCAAACGCGTCGCGTTCAATCGTTTCGGCTTCCATGAGCTTCGCGGCAATCGCATCCAAAAGCGCGCGGTGCTTCACGATCGCTATGTGCGCTTTTTTGTAGGCACCGTCTATTATTTTTTTGACTTCCGCGTCTATTTTTGCCGACACCACTTCCGAATACTCTTTTTCCGTTATGCCGCGGCCGAAAAGCGCTTTGCCCCCTTCTCCTTCAAGCGCGATAGGCCCCACCGTGTCGGACATGCCGTACTTGGTGACCATGTCGCGCGCAAGAGCCGAAGACACCTGGAGGTCGTTTGAAGGGCCCGTTGTTAAGTCCCCGAAGATTTCCTTTTCAGCGACATAGCCGCCCAAAGAAACCGCGATATCATCTAAAAATTCTTTTTTGGACTGCATCTTGTTGTCTTCAAGCGGCAACTTCAAGGTGTACCCCGCCGCCCTTCCGCGGGAGATGACGGAAATCTTGTGCACCGGATCCGCATAGGGAAGAACGGACGCGACCAGGGCATGCCCCGCTTCGTGGTAGGCGGTTATCTCCTTCTCTTTTTTATTCAAGAGGTGGCTCTTTCTTTCGGGACCAAGCATCACCTTCTCAATACTGCGGACGAGGTCAAATTGCGAAACTTTCTTTCGGTTTTCGCGCGCGGCAAGAATCGCGCCTTCGTTCATCAGCGAATACAAATCCGCGCCCGAGAAGCCGGGGGTCCTTTCCGCGACGGTGGTGAGATTTACGTCTTCGGCGAGAGGTTTCTTGCGCGCATGGATCTTCAAGATATCTTCGCGGTCATTCCGGTCGGGAAGGTCAATAACCACGCGCCGGTCAAAGCGGCCGGGCCGCAGAAGCGCGGGGTCAAGGACGTCCGGGCGGTTGGTCGCCGCCATGATGATGACTTTTTCATTCGGCTCAAACCCGTCCATCTCAACCAAAATCTGGTTCAATGTTTGTTCGCGTTCGTCATTCCCGCCGCCGACACCCGTGCCGCGAACTCTTCCCACCGCGTCTATTTCGTCAACGAAAATGATGGCGGGCGCGGCGTTTTTCGCCATGTTAAAGAGGTCCCGAACACGCGATGCGCCAACCCCGACGAACATCTCCACGAACTCGGAGCCGGAAATGGAAAAGAACGGCACGCCAGCCTCCCCCGCCACAGCGCGCCCGAGGAGTGTGTTATGTGAAACAAAACCGTTAGAGATAAACGAGTGGAATATAGGAACAGTGAAATCGTACACGTGTTCGCGCCCCTTTTGAATACGGGCAACCGGAGAAAATATGAGATTGGCTTCCAACAGTTTTTTTAAATACGGGAAATCCGGGTGCATACATCCACTTTGTTCAAATGTTTGTACAAAGGTTGTGAGAGATGCGCGAGAAATTCTCTTGCGTGCGCGCACATGACTGATGAGTTTAGAAAGACCTTCACTGCTCTTTCCGGATGCGCTCAACACCTGCCAACAAGCATCTACTTTCTCACTGATGTTCGGAAACACATCTACATTAGTGTTGCCGACACGATGCGTGTTCACATAGTGTTCAAGTTTGTCCTGCTTTCGTTTGAGGCCAAAGCCTATCTCATTTTGGAATACAGGTAACGAGGTACCTCCAATGGAAACCTCGTACACCGGACGCAGATGTGCGGTATCTACCGACATTTTTATCCTGCGTTTTGGCGTCATGCCAAGGTTAAGGAGTGCCGCCATCACCTGGTCCGACAATTTTTTGCTGACCGTGGAGTAGGTAACGGTGTATTGTTCGAAAGAACCGTCGCTGTCAAAGAGTCCGCGCAGGAAGTGCACCAGGACATCTTTTGGAGCTTGCAGTATGGAAGGAGGAATAACCTTATCGTATGAAAGCAGATATGACATGCCCGCCTGATAGAGATGTCTCTTTATTTTCCATGAGCTCACTGTTTGGGTGATGCCGTCGGTGGCGCGCGTTATCACACATGAATCGTCATACGTTTTAACAAAAGAGGTAAACATCTTCTCCAACTCCTTGTCTGTTGTGGTAAATCCTATTCGACTGGCGTGGCTCATGTTTCCGTCGCCGGTCAGAAGACCCATCATGTATGCTGTCTTCTCATCAACAGTCCGACAATTTCCATACACATGGTTATTGAATGAGATTGCAACCGCATCTTCACCGGTGAGTTCGTCAAGGCGCTTGAAGAGCAACGCGCCGAATTTCGACATAACCAACACGGGGTGCTCCGGCGTTCCTTCAAGCTCGAGCCCATCCTGCAAACTGACACGGCGAGTTTCCTGCTCACCGAGGTCATACCAGTGGGAAGCGGCCGCTTTGACACTCTTCGTTTCCTTAACGTTAACCGCCGGCAGTGTCGCCCCAAAAACCTCATGCGCTTCATTAACGGCATAATAGGTTGCAACATCTTGAATTTCCATCAATCCCTTACCGGTGAGTACGAGCGTATTCCCGACAACACACTTTCCCGTACCCGGAGCGCCCATCAGCAGAACCCCTTTCGGAATGCGCGCGCCAATGTCAAGAAATTTTTTAGGATTTTTTAAAAACTCAACAATTTCATGCAATTCTTCTTTTGCCTCCTGCACGCCGGCCACATCTTTAAAGGTGATTCTTTCTTTTTTT
>Ga0210057_1005756_pt1 | contig 15786 bp, 12 predicted proteins | sample CryGeyCG2114_010_2_FD_183968 | JGI IMG/M metagenome (GOLD analysis project Ga0210057, IMG submission 183968) | Groundwater microbial communities from aquifer - Crystal Geyser CG10_big_fil_rev_8/21/14_0.10 (SPAdes) (version 2) | ecosystem: Environmental > Aquatic > Deep subsurface > Groundwater ...
ACAGGCGCCAAGAAAATGCTTAGCATGATTATTCCTATTATGATTTTTGACAGAATTTTATTCATCCTTTGTATTTATAATAACATTTTCTTAACAAAACATCTCAAATCTGTCTCCACAAGAACTCTTTGGATATCGGTATTCATAATCATAGAATAAAGTGGCTTGCTCGTATCATTACCATTTTGCATAGAGAAGCCTACATACATCACTTGTTTATTTTTTGATTTTCGCACCCACTCTATTGCTGGCAATAAATCAGCATCAGAACTGACCACGATTGCCATATCATAGACATCTTCAACTGCTCCTACTATAAGATCAGTAGCCATCATCACATCTATACCCTTCTCTCTTTTTCTTTCGTAAATAACCTCTTTTAGTCCAATTGATTTTAATTTTTCATAATTTTGCATTCTTTCGTCAACGGTTATTTTCTCTATGCGAGTTTTTAATTTACTAGTGCGAAGCACCCAACTTTCTTTTTTTAGGTTAGTAAAAAACTTATTCTGTCGTGCCATGGATTGTTTAGAATATTCGTCTCCTTCTTTTTCTCTGACAGTTCCTACATAGTATCTTTTCCAACTATCCACTATACTTTCTTCTTGAGCTAGGAACAAAACAAACTGTTCGAAATCAAATTCTAGCTCAGAGGTCATGAGTTTTTTTATTGCTAAATGATGAAAATTTCCTCCATCAATAAATATTGCAATACGTTTTTTCTCTGTCATATATGGTTATTAGATAAAACAAAACCAGCACACACATTTCTGTGGCGCTGGTGACTTATAATTAAAAGTATATTACTTTTGTAAATAAAGTCAAGGTTTAAGTTAGTAACTACCCAATCTTTTATTTTTACTATAGTTGCACTTACAGGCGCCAAGAAAATGCTTAGCATTATTATTCCTATGACGAGTTTTGAAAATATTTTTTGCATTTATTCTATTGAATTATATCATTTTACTTTCATAACTTTACAAACTTTACAACTTTCAACCTTTACCTGTCCCGTAGTGAGCTTTGCTCTACTACTGGGATAACTTTTGTTTTTCTATTTCCTAAAATAATATTCATACGGATTTTTACTCTTGAATGGTGCGTTTACTTTTCGGATATCTATGATTTTGTTTGTGTAGTACTCATACACGGTTAGTTTGTTTCCAGAAAGGCGAAGTGCATACGCAGATACATCTGGTTTACTGACGCGTATTTCTCTGCCAGTACTATCCACATAACCAAATTCTTTTGCCAATCGGTGCGCCAAGTCATAAGCAAATAACTGAAGGTTTGTGCCCGGTATATAACCGTATCTCTTTTGTAGATTTATATTTTTAATTATTCTTCTGATAAATACATGCTCTACACCTTCGTGATATCGCACTATGTCATCTATATCTGGAGTAGCTATGTCTCCTATTTTAAGAATAGGTCCTTGGGTTGAAGTAGGTCCATGTGGAGTGGAGTCAGATCCGTCTGGTATGCCGTCGTTGTCATCATCTGTGTCTGTGTTGTTTGGCAAGCCGTCTCCATCGGTATCAGGGTCGGATTCATTTGGTATGCCATCTCCATCCATGTCAGAGTCCTGACCGTTCGGTATACCTCCGCCGTCGTAATCATTGTTATTTCCTGGTCCGGTCGGGGTGTTATCTATCAGGTCTGGTATGCCGTCGTTGTCATCATCTGTGTCTGTGTTGTTTGGTGTATCATCACAATCAGTATTGTTGTCTAGAATATTTGGTATACCATCACCATCTATATCAGAGTCTTGATTGTTCGGTATACCTCCTCCGTCACAATCGTTCGGTGTCCCGGGACCATTCGGTGATCCGTCCACAGGGTCTGGTATACCGTCACCATCGTCATCTGTATCTGTATTGTTAGGAATTCCATCCCCGTCTGTATCGTCGTCAATAATATTTGGTATCCCATCACAATCTATATCTACTGTTCCGGGGCCACAAGTAGGACCACTAGGGTTATCATCTCCTGGATTACCATCATCTCCTAGATCTCCATTCCCATCACCTACAATCACAAGAACAATGACATTTCTACTAGCTGTCCCTTGCAGGCCTGTACAGATAACAGTATAAGACATTCCAATTTGAAGTGGGCCAGTACTAAATGATCCAGTAGTTCCTGTGCCATGTCCTTCAGAATTACAAGATGTAGCATTTGTAGATGACCAACCAATAGTTGAAGTTCCCCCGATAGATACAGAAGTAGGATTTGCAGTTAGGGTGACTGTAGGTAAATTGTTTTGACCGTTATTATTCCCTCCACTATAATTTATGAAAACATTTACAGTGTCACTGGTGCTACCATTTAACCCAGTACAAACTACAGTATAACTCCTGCCTTGGTTTAGTGTAGGTGTGGTAAATGATCCTGTGGGTACTCCACTATTGTTTGTCCCTAGTACACTACAAGCTGTAGCAAATTCATTCGCTGACCAAGAGATAACAGATGTTCCACCCGGGAGGGCTGTCATAGGAGTAGCTTGGATACTGACACTTGGCAGATCATCATTGTCACTTTCATCTCCATCATCTACAAACACATTTACAGTGTCACTCGTGCTACCATTTAACCCTGTACAAACTACAGTATAAGTATGGTTTTGGGTGAGACTTGGTGTATTGTATGAACCTGTAGGTATTCCACCACTACTTGTACCCATCAAATTACAAGAAGTTGCAAAAGTATTTGCAGACCAGGAGATAACAGATGTCCCTCCAGATAGAACTGTCATAGGAATAGCGTCTAGGCTGACACTTGGCAGATCATTGTCATCAGTATTACTGTCTCCATCGTCTACAATTACATTGGCTGTGTCTCCTACGGTGCCATTTGTGTTCGTACAAGTTACTGTATAGGAATGACTATTTTGGAGTGGACCTACTGTGAAACTACCACTGATTATTCCTGTCACTGGGTCTGTGGTGCCATTATCGTGACCTTGCGTATTACAACTGTTTGCATTTCCTGATGATTCCCAGTTTATAGTAGTAGACTCTCCAGGAGATATTGATCCTGGATTTGCAGTGACTGTGACAGAAGGAAGTGTACCTGTAGGATTATTTCCACCATTATTTACATATACACTGACCACCCCCGCTGCAGTGCCGATTGAGTTTGTACAAGTTATTGTGTATGTATGGCTGTGAATAAGTGGGTCTGTAGTAAATGATCCAGATTCTCCTATTCCATACCCTCCCGAATTACAAGAAAGTGCGTTTTCTGAACTCCAAGTTATAACAGAAGTTTCGTTAGGGTTAACTGTTTGAGGGCTAGCTGTAACTGTAACTGTAGGATAAGGAATAGGAAGTGGAGGGATAGTCGGTGTATTTATTGTGACAGTTACACTATCACTCGCTGATCCTTGCACACCCGTACAACTGACAGTATATGTATGACTGCTTGAGAGTGTACCAGTAGGGAATGATCCTGACTCTCCTGTGCCGTGGTCACCAGAGTCACATGATGTGGCGTTTGTAGATGACCAAGATATAGTCCAAGAGGTTATCGGAGTTACGAGAAGTAGTGGTGGTATAGGTGTTGCAATAACGACAACTGTCGGGAATTTTGTTGGCAAAGGAATAACAGTACAATTTGGTGGTGTGCCAGTAGTGCCGAGAGGACAAGTCGTATTATCGTTGTTATTGTCATCACCGTTAATATCTATACAATTAGGTGGTGTACCCGTCGTTCCTGCAGAGCAAGTGCCTGCTCCTGGAATTGTAGGTATTGGTCCCACACCGTTGTATTTTAGAGTTTTAAATGTTAAAATGTCTCCATAAAATGTTTCATTTGGGTTACTAGTTTCTCCTATTGCTCGGACTTTGTAGTATGTATCAGGTTCCAAACCAGAAAGTGCATAGCTCATATTTCCATAAGTAGTATAGTTTCCTACTGGAGTGTGAGTTTTCTCGTCTACTTTTGTCCAGCTGAAGTTTGTGACTGGAGTATTTGTGTCTGTGCCAGTCGGTGAAGTGCCCGTAGTCACTGCTTGTATTATGTGTTTTCTGTATTCAAAATATGTTTTGACTGTTTTTGTAGAGCTATACTTGCCTTTTAAAGTAGCTTTGGTGTTTCCTGTAACTATTGGTTTTTTTGTAACCATTGTAGTTTTGTCACAAGTCGCACAAGGAAGGGTTTTAAAACTTTTTACATCTCCATATCGTATCTCTGTCGGGTTAAAAGCATTGTTTGAAGCAACTGCACAATAGTAGTAAATCGTATTTGGTTTTAATTTTGTAGCTACGCCATAAAAATCCCCTGGCTCTATTTGGCCAGAAGCATGTGGCACAGTCGCAGTTACAGAACGCATAGCGGAACCGAAAATGTCATTACAAAATACTGGCGGTATGGTGAGTGTAGAATAACGAAAATATCCATAAGCTGTTTCCCCAGTAGCTCCCACACTACCGTGCAAAGATGCTTTTGTATCTTCTATATTAAAAGCAGACAGAGTGGTGACTCCACTTATATTATTTGGACCAGGTGCCACAGGTGCACTACCTGGTGGCAATGGTAATGTTTTAAAATTTACCACACTACCGTAAGTTATATTTAGTAATGTTCCAGGATTGTTTGATGATATAGCACAATAATAATATGTAGTGTCTGGTTCCAATTGAGAGATGTCTGTTTTGAGTGCTACTACAGCTAGTGTAGGTTGGTAATTGGAAATATCTGCTGTTTTAGTAGAGTTTGCATCTGTCAGAGTGTTGCAAGCATTTGTCCCTACAGGATTTTTGGAATAACGAAAATGCCCAAAGATTGGAGCTACATTTCCACCGAGCCCTCCACCAATTGTATTTGGTATGTTGTATGCTTGACCAGAGAGCGTGGCACTGCTTCGGGTGATATTGTCCGGTGAAAAAGTAGTGACACTTATATTTGCAGAAGAAAAAAGTGGTCCAGATATAGCCAGAAGAATAAATATTGTTTTAAGTATTTTTTGCATTGTTTTTTGCATTTTTAATTATTTAAATATTTTTCTACTGCACTATTTGTCTAAGCTTTTTGTTGATGAATTCTTTTGACATATCTTTTTATCATTTCTTCCCCTGCACGACGAAATTTTGCAGTGTCTAAATATACTTTCCACGCTCTCACTTGAAATCTTATAAAATCAAAATCACTTCCTTCTACGAGCTTGCCTTTTTGAGCAACTTCATATGCAAGGAGTGGTGAAGCAGTTTGTAAATCTACAATATCTATTTTATCTGAATTTATTTTAAATTTCTTTTCCAAATAATCAAAAAGTTCAAATTTTCTCTCTAATGTAAGCGGTTTGTTTTCTAAAACAGCAAAATCAAAATCTGACTCAGTATTTGTATTACCAGTCACTTGTGAACCAAAAGCTATTATTAGTCTTTTTATTTCTTTTCCAGTCATTATTTAATTCTAACATTTTACTTTAGAATTTTCTACTTTACTTTTGTGTTTATAGTGAGCCACTCCCACAAAGGCACAAGCTGTATAGTCATACCCTTTTTTTTGACTTCTCGTTTTTCATCCCATGTGAGTAGCGTGAGTTTTGTGACCTCAAGCTCTCCCGCTGCCTCTACAAGTGCTTTTATCTCTCTTTCTTCTGTATCTATATTTGTAATGTCATAGCAGACTTGTATCAGCTCTATCACTGCTAAGTCATTTTTTATTAGAAAATCAACTTCCTTATCATTTCGGGTTTTATAGTAAAAGAGATGTCTATTTGGCTTGACTCCACGCTTTACAAGTTCGGTAAAGATAAGGTTTTCCATGAGCTTGCCTTTATTAGGCGAGTGCTGAATAGCCTTTGCATTTATGAAACCATTATCTATGATATATACTTTTCGAGGAGATTTTAGCCGTTCTATAGATTTATAAGAATACTGATGTAGTGAGAAAATAAGATACGCCTCCTCGAGGTAGTTTATGTATTTATCGGTTGTTGTGACACTTTTAAAATTCAAAATCTTCTGAATTTTGTTCACCGTATACAAACTTGAAAAGTTGTTTATCAAATGTGTTCCCAATTTTGATACTTGAGTAGAAAACTTTACTCTATGTCTCTTGATCACATCTTTGAAAAGTAATGCATCAAACAATACTTCTAGGTAATCTCTCGGGTCCATGTTTTTTATCACTACATCTGGGAATCCACCACTCACCAGATATTCTTCAATCAATTTCAAAAGTCTTCCTTTGTATTCTGGCAATGAGCCATACTCGGGGTGTACTGTAAAATTTTTTGCTCGCATAAATTCATTAAAATTAAATGGAAGTATCTCTATCGGCATGTGTCTGCCGGTGAGATGTGTAGCGAGTTCTTTTGAAAGCAAGTGTGCATTGGATCCAGTGAGGATTATATTATATCCTTCTCGGTGTAGTCGGTTCGCAAAAAGTTCCCAGCCATGCAGATTTTGTATTTCATCAAAAAGTACTGTTTTAATGTCCCCATATTGAGCATGCAGTTCTTTCATGAGTTCGTGTGTAACTACACCACTCATACCAAAGAGAACTTCATCGTCAAAGTTGAAATACATAAATGGGCGATCTTTCAAAAGCATCAAGGAGAAGATAGATTTTCCTGCTCGGCGGGGGCCAAGGACTACCTTTATCAGTTCAGTATCAAGCCATTTCTTTGCAAATGGTTCTTGGGTTCGAATAATATACGAACGAGTCAAAAGCTCCTCTTTTTCTAGTTTTTGGTTTAAAACTATATCTTTTAGATTATTTAGCATATTAGTTATCTTGTACTATGCAAAAAAGTTCTTTTTCTCATAGTATTTTCACTGTACTGGATAAAAAAGACCTTTTTTATCCAGTACACTTATTCTACTGGACAAAATAAGGAAAGTCAACCAAGCAAAAATTTTTAAAACCAATCTTAATATATTCCGATAGTTTGTTCGAAAGAAGTATCTTTTTGTTCGTTTATATATTTATCATCATTTATACCATCTCCGTCATCATCTTGATACCATTGTTGATTTATTCCTTTTCTACCAACAGTTGGGGTGGCATTTGTGCCATTTATTTCTCTCCATACATCTACAACATGCATACAATCTAACACTTGACTACCAGTAGGTCCGATAGCTCGAATATCCCCCTCAACACTTTTTAGATATTTTCCACAGCCACCATCTCCAAATTCTGGATCATGAAAAGGATCACCTGAAGAGTTGTTATTGTAATATACAGCACTCAAGAATCCTGGTCCATATTCAAAATGATTAAGTGTATCTATTTGATCTGATTCTGTAACATCAATTCCAGGTATAGTAAATAATTTTGGCATCTGATTACCAACAGTTTTAGTCGTATATTCTTTTTGAATTAGTTCTGTAGGTACTGGTAAGGTTGCATTTGGTGCAAAATTATTATAATCATACCAAAGTTCTACTGGGTAAATCGCTCTTTTTGTTCCTCTCAATAACCATGTTTGAGTTGGATTTCCAGGAGTTAGTCTGTAATTATTACTCAATTCTTGTTCGCAACCATACAGACCAGTAAGTAAATCATCATATACATATCTTATCTCATCTCTTGCTTGTTTTGCTAAATTGTCAATAACTGCTATGTCATCTCCTGTTACCATATTTGAAGTAAGTCTTGAGAATTCACCCTTAAAGTCTTCTAGTGCTGTCTCATAGGCTTCTTGTACATCTACTGCAACACTATTTGTAGATGCTCCTGGATACAAATCATTCAGTTCTTGTATTCCATTTTTGATAGCAGTCAGCCTTTTTATGATGCCATTCAATAATATGATTTTATCGTTGTTGTCATTTATTGTTTGATTATACGCTACAGCTTTTCTGAACTCTTTTGCTGCATCTTTGGCTACTGGTGGTAGGTATTCTGGAGTGAAATATTTGTGTATAAGGTCTACATACCTATGAAACATAACATCCAAACCATTCGTCACTTCTTGCTTCTGATGTAGCTTTGAAGAACCCTCCCCTTCAATATCTACAGGTATGCCAGTGAAGCTGTTTACTATAGTTCCATAATAAAGAGTCAGTTTTTCGTTGCCGTTTAAGTTATTTATCCACTTCTTTTCAATGAAGTTAACTATAAGACCCACTGCTGTTCCTATAGTGGCTCCGATGATCGTACCTACTATAGGCAATGCTGCTGTACCTATACTTGCTCCTATTATCGCTCCTGCAGCCACTGCTCCGAGTTTTACTATACCTGCTGCTGTTTTTATGATATCTTGTTTACCCAGGTCTGCAAGATCGTTTGCAGTTTTAGATACTATAGAACTTTCTACAGCAGAGAGTACTTCTCTTGAATCCTGTTCCCATCCTGGGTGAGGGCCAGGGATACAATAGTCAAGTTGGAAAATAGTTTTTGTAAGATCTTTTAAAATATCATTTTGGTCTTCCAATTTTGTTCTGTAAATTCTCTGCTCATCTATCAGGGCTTGGGTCACATCTGTGCGAATATTGAAATTTGGGTGGTCTTGGAGCCACTGTGTGCCAAGTTGAAATCGGTTGAAGTCTTGTTCTGTTTGACTATCTGGTCCACTTAGAATGCCATCAACATTTAAAATATAGCTTCCATTTGAACCTTGGTTTGAGAAATCTGCAAATCCTTTGTTCATGAGGTCTGAGGAGAATCTAGAAAGAAGTGCATCCAATATGGCAGCCATCGCATCGTTTAAGTCCTCTGATTTTAAAAGATTGTTGCTGTCATAGCCGAGTGCTGTGGTAGCCTTTTCAGATATCATTTTTCCCGGAGTTACATATTCCCATCTCTTGCATGTTTCTGCTATTGCTCCTGCTTCCAAGAGCGCATTGTTCTCTTCTCTGGTCAGACCTTCTGGGTCTGCACAACGCTGATCCCCTAGGAATCCACCTGCTTCTTGTAATTTAGCACGTATCTCATTGGCTGATGATTGATATGTCCCCTCGAGTCTTTTTGAGAGTTCATTTGATGCCATAAGTTGAAAACCTAGTGGGTTGTTTGCTGGTACAGAAGTGAGTGCAGTCCACGCATTCCAACCTCCCGCACTAAAGTCTTGGTTAAAAGTATGTGCTGTGTATTGAGGGGTAGTTTGTTGGATAAGTTCATTCAGAGAGTATTGGGCATTTTGAGCAAAGTGGCTGTTGAATGCTTCCGCTTGAGCTATCATAAATGCTTTACCAAATGGATATAGAGTTTGGTTATTTATTTCTGCACCAAACTGGAGAATTTCATTTTTAGCGATATCTTTGAAAAAAGAACCGTCATTCTGAAGAAATGATGGCTTACCATCAAATCCTGTCTGTATCCAAGCCACAGTACTCACTGTTATCTTTTGTAGCATTAACTTCGTGACCATTCTACCGATACTTTTTAGACATGAATCATTTACTTCAAGTTCTTTTGTGGTTTTTTGGGTCTCTGCTGTTGTTGTATCTATTCTGTTTACTATCTCTTGTACAATTGGATCATATGTTTTTATTGCATCAGCTCTTTCTTGAGCTTGAGCTTCCTCAAGTTCGGCTTTCTTTCTTGCTTTTTCTATAGCATCTGCTTCTGCTTGGTCTTCGTCTATGCCTGCAGATGTAGCGACAGCATCCGCTACTCCACTTTTTCTAAATAAAGTTTTTATTGCCGTGCCGAGTTTGCCCTTACAAAGTGGTAACTGTGTTAGAGCTGGAGCAATACCACTTAAATATCCCCCAATTCCTGCCCCCCCTGCTGATGAACCGAGAGTACTATATGCTCCTTGTGTCTGAGCATGAACTGTTAAATAAGGTAACGGAAAAATAAAACTCACTATGAGCACAAGAGTCATGAATTGTTTGAAATATTTTTGCATTCTTGTTTTTAAATCTCTATATACTTTATATTCTACTTTATAACTTTATAACTTTCCACTTTATAACTTCTTTATTCCAATGCATTTTCCAAATCCCCTACTGCTTTTACCAAGTCATCACTGTATTTTTGATATTGAGAAAGCCCTGATAATCCTACCACTGGATCATTTATGATTTTGACCATGTTTGCTACGCTGACACTTAAATTGTTTGAACTGTTTGCTATTATCATATGATATTCTAGGAAACTTTTTGGGACTTTTGTTTCTATTACTTTCTCTGCAAATGCGCTATATCCTTCAGAGATAGCCACCAATTTTTGATAATCTGCATTTCCTCCAGTAGAGCTATATGTGATGAGTCCACTGTTTACTATATCTAGCTCATCTCCTAGTCCTGCTTTTCTGTAACCATCAAATATTTTCTTTACTGTTTGGTAATAATTATCTTTCTCTGTTGCATTGTCAGTAATCGTGAGCTTTGCATCTGATTCTATATATTTATCTATCAGATCTGGACTCACTATTTTTTGTCCAATAGCATTTGAGAAATTATTTATAGCATCAGCATCTACCTCTCCAGACGCTTTGAGTGCTGTGTAAGATGTGAAGAATTCTCTTGCAAAACGCTCTGTCTCTGTCAGGGTCTTGTCGTTTTGTTCTTGTTCTATATTTAGCTCTTTTTTCTTGTTTGATATATAGACACCATCTGGCGTATCGTCAAAACTGCGTGGTTTGTTTTTGTCTGTGCCCCAAAGTGCTTCTTCCCAGTCGGGGATACTGTCTAGGTCTGTGTCTGTCTGGACGAGTTGTTCCAATGTTTGAACACCCACTTTTAATCCTATTCCATTGTTTTCATTTTTGAAATTTTGTTTTTTGGATACGAAATAGAAAATAAAAAAGATGACGGTAATTACCAAAACAGAGCTACCCATTATTTTTATAAACTTTTTACTTGGTAAATATTTTGAATATTTTTGCATATTATAAATTACGATTTTTTATCGTTTTGATGTACCAAAAAGAGTAATGTTGTCTAAAAGTACATTTTCTTGTGATGTTGTGCCATCTGGATTTACTCTGATACACTCTATCGTTATCTGTCCAGAGTATTTACCTAGTATTTTTTGGTTTGGACTCAGTGTTGTCCTTGTTCTATTTGCAGAAGAAGGTGCAAAATAACTCGTTGGTCCTTTGTATGATATTATTTCTATTGTGGAATTAGATCCAGGGCAAGAATATCCTGCAGATTCGAGTGTTTCTACTTCTATAGCTTTGAGAGCAACTATTCTACCAGCAAAAACTTGCCCAAAAGCAGCGAAAACAACTTGAATTGAAGTGAGAAAAACCAAAACAACTATTCCAATTTTTACATACATTTTCATACTTCTATTATATCCTAGAAGTAATATAAATCCAATCCACTAGAGTCAAATCTTCTGTTTTGGTGTTATTAGAGTTAACTGGTGTTGCAATTATTTCTTGAACTTACCTGCTTTGCTTTTTACAATTAAAACTAAATGTGCTATATTTTAAGTATGAATAAATTAATCTTAAAAGAAGTTAATTTGCCCATCACTATATTTAAAGAAGGCAAAAGCTATATAGCTTATAGCCCTGCTCTTGATCTATCTACTTCTGCCTCTACATACAAGAAAGCTCAAGATCGTTTTTCAGAGATTGTTGAAATATTTTTTGCTGAGCTTTCAGATATGGGAACACTTGATACCGTGCTGGCTGATTTGGGTTGGCAAAAAGTAAAATCAAATTGGTTACCACCTGTAGTTGTTTCAAATTACATGCAAACGATGAACCTCTCTTATGCCTAAAAAGCAAAATATCCCAAACAAACAGTTCCAAAGATTTTTAGTATATGTGGGTTGTACACTCAAACGCTCTGTCGGGGATCATTTTGTATACTCACGTCCTGGCTTGGTTCGCCCTATAATTATCCCTCTCGATAATCCTTTGCCACAATTCATAGTCAGAAATAATCTCAGACTACTCGGTATTTCCTGGGAAGAGTTTTTCAATATTCTTGAACGGATGTAATGTGCCTGGAATATTAATATATGAAAAAAAGCTCATACTTCCAAAATTTAAAAATGAAGACCAAGAAAGAGATTTCTGGGACAAGATAAACATTGCAGATTATTATGAAGCAAGTGATTTTATCCAAGTTCGTTTTCCCAATCTTAAACCATCTTCCACACCCATCTCTATTCGCTTGCCGAGTTATATGGTTTCTGAATTAAAAGTTCGGGCCAATCGCTTGGATATCCCCTATCAAGCAATAATCAAACAAGCAATAGCAAAAGAATTAAAAATTACTTAGCTAAATCTATCTTAGAAATAAGATAAATCCAATTCGCAAGTGTCAAACCCTCGGCGCGCGTTTTTTCTGATAATTTTAATTCTTTAAATATTTCTCGTATATGCGGTAGGCCTTGCCTACCGCATATGTCTTTTAGGTTTGAAATGAGAAATTTCCTTTTGTGTGCAAATCCAGCGTGTATAATAGCCCAGAATTTTTCTTCACTGATTGTATTTACTCTCTCTCCTTGAGAACCTCCTCTCCCTTCGGGAGAGGACTGAGGTGAGGGTGGTATGGGTTGGGATAAGGTGAATTTATTTCTATTTATATTTTTTATACTAATTATTGCAGAGTCCACCCTCGGAGCAGGAGAAAAATATCGTGATGGAACTTTCATGATCATCTTTGGCTCCCCATATGCCTTTACCGATATTGATAGTATGCTTTCCTTCGCCCCGCGTAGCTTTAGCGTAGTGGGGTTTTTGCCCATAATGCGCTTTGCTACTTCGTGCTGGACCATGAGCACCATGAGTTCTGGCTGATTTTCTTCTGTGAGGAACTTTTTAAATATCGCACCGGTGATGTTGTAAGGGATATTTGCGATGATTTTGTATTTTCTCTCTCCCCTTGACAAGGGGGAGGTCAGGAGGGGGTTGTATTCTAAAATATCTTCATTTAATAAAATCAATTTTCTATCTTTTATTTCTTTCTCAAATTTAATTTTTAAAAATTTATATAACTCTCTATCTTTTTCTACCGCTATCACTCTCTCTGCTTTTTCCAAAAGTTTTTCTGTTAATACTCCTTTGCCTGGACCTATTTCGAGAATAATATCTGTGTTTTTTATCTCTCCTTGCTCGATAATTTTATTTAAAGCCAAAACTGACTTCAAAAAATTTTGCCCCAATGATTTTTTTGCTTTGTGATTTTTCATTTTTTTAAGAAACTCGTTGCAGGTGTAGTTTTTGAGAACCCTTGCACAGGCGGGTAGCCGAGCAGAGCAATTTTCCAGCAGGAAAATATGCGTGGTGAACAAAAACTATACCAAGAAAGAGTTTCTTTATTTATCATACTATATATAAATAGTTTTTATATTTGGATTTTCATCTCCCCTTTCCAATAAATCTCTGGGTATATCAGCTAGAAATTCTGAAGGTGTATTTATTTGCCTAGAGCCGAATATTGTGCGGAAATTTGCAAAAGACAAGAATAATTTTTCTTTTGCTCTGGTAAGTGCCACATAAAAAAGTCGTCGCTCTTCTTCGCTGTCTTCTTTATTTGCTTCTCCACTAGGCTCCCCGCGCTTTTCATGTGGGAACAGTCCATCTTCTAGCCCAGTAATAAATACATATTTAAATTCTAGTCCTTTTGAGGCGTGTACAGTCATGAGTTTTACACTCTTTTTTTCTCCCCCTGCCAAGGGGGAGTGCCCTAGTAGGGGCGAGGGGATCGTATTTATCATCAACGAGTCTTGATCAGAAGCCAGAGATGCATCTTCAAGTAATTTTTCTATCCCTTTACCATTTTCTAGATTATTGTATTTGAGTGCGAGTGTAGCAAGCTCTTTTATATTTTCTAGTCTTTCTATTTCTTCATCTGTTCCATTTTGTAATTCATTTTCTATGCCAGATTTTTTAATTGTAAATTTTATTACATCAGTTGCGGGTGTATTTTCTATTTTTTCTTTTATTTCATCTAATGTGTGGTAAAAATTTTCTATTTTCAATCTTGTTTTTATAGGCAAATTATTTATTTCTCCGGCAAATATTTTTGCTATAGTTGCTTTACCTATTCCTCGTGCTGGGAAGTTTATAATTCTTTTTATATCCGACAAACTTTCTCTATTTAGTGCCGCACGGAGGTATGCCAGTGTATCTTTAATTTCTTTTCTTTCAAAGAATTTTATGCCGAGTACTTGATAGGGTATATTATAACGGAGTAGTGCTTCTTCTAATACACGAGACTGAAAGTTTGCACGGTATAAAATAGCGACTTCGGGGAAATCAGACCCTCCCCAACCCCTCCCTTGGCAGGGCGGGGCTTCTTCTCCCCCTGACAAGGGGGAGTGCCCGAAGGGCGAGGGGGTTTGTATTTTATCTGCTATCTCCAAAATTTTTACTGCTACAAATTCTGCTTCATCTCCTTCGTCTAGTGCTTCATACAAGCTTATCTTTTCTCCCACTTTGTTTTTTGTGAACAGATTTTTATCTGGTCTGTATTTATTTTTCTTTATGACTTCGTTTGCGGCTTCCAAAATATTTTGTGTTGAACGGTAATTTTGTTCGAGCAGTACTATCTTTGCATCTTTATAATCTTTTTCAAAAGTCAAAATATTTTTTATATTTGCTCCACGCCAGCTATAAATACAGTTATGAGTAAATATTCCATTTGCGATAAAATTATGAGTTTTCTCTACATCAATATCGTACACTTTTATTTTTGATGTAGGTAGATGTGAAACTTTTGAGACGACATCATAATCATTTGCGTCAAACATCGCCATACCAGGCATAATAGAACTGGCAGGTAAACATCTAAGAGAGTTGTGGTCGCGGGGGTTTGTTTTTTTACCACCGAGACGAGCGTAAAAAATAATTGTAGAATCAATAAATACTGAAGCTATTTTTGTAGCTAATAAACAAATTTCTCCATAATCTGATCTTGCTGTTTCGAATCGCCAATTTTTAGTACCTTTTTTTGCTTTACGAACTGAAAGCCCAATAGATTCAAGTTTTTTCTTTCCTAGAGAATCATTACCAAAAATTGAAATAAGATGCATTGGGGTTTTACCACGTCTGTCTCCACATAGTCTAATGTTTATATTTCTCCTATTAGAATTACTTGCTTGTGCTAAATGATGTGGGTAATCTTTTGAAAATCCCAAATCAGCCAACAACTTTAAAGCAGAATTTTTAGTATCAAAAGAAGAGAATATTTTTTTTAATGCTTGTATGTCGTGCACATAGCCATTTTTACTAATTCCTTTTCTTGGTGTAAAAGGTATAGTTGGAAGTCTATATTTTAATGAAAAAATATACTCCCCAACTCTCGCTTCATTTTCGCTATTGTATGTAGCTATCACCCATGTTTTGTCTGAGTGCTCTTGGTTGGATCTTTGTACAAATCCAGCTACAGATTTTTTTTGTCCATTTGTGTATATCGAGGTTGTTCCTATTCTCCAACCCACACCATTTTTATACATAAGATAGTTTAAATATATTTGTGGAGTTAGTCCGAGTTTGTATCCTGCGAAATGGATATGGTCTGGCGTGCTTGTTATAATCTTACCTTTTCTTGTTTCTATTTTTATTAGATTACCTTTAAATTGTAGATTTTTTGTTTTTGTAACTATAGCTTTGCGTAAATCTCCGCTACCATAGTTTGATAACACATACTCTCCTTTTTTAATATCCTCAATATTTTTTAAAGTACCATCACTCATGGTTACTTTGCTCCCTTCTATCAAGCATTGATCAGTGTCTCCTACTACAGCTATATTTCTATTCTCCCCCGTCAAAAGTTTGCTCATAAGATATTGCACTTCGTTTGTGTCCTGATACTCGTCTATATGTATGTGTGACCACCTATCTCTATATCTTTTTTTTATTTCTTCATTTTCTTTGAGGAGTTTTACTGCTTTTAGGAGTAAATCATCGAAGTCCAG
>Ga0210057_1005758_pt1 | contig 15785 bp, 15 predicted proteins | sample CryGeyCG2114_010_2_FD_183968 | JGI IMG/M metagenome (GOLD analysis project Ga0210057, IMG submission 183968) | Groundwater microbial communities from aquifer - Crystal Geyser CG10_big_fil_rev_8/21/14_0.10 (SPAdes) (version 2) | ecosystem: Environmental > Aquatic > Deep subsurface > Groundwater ...
CCATCCGCCAAAACCAGCAGACAAAAATTGGAGGGGTTGAAGGGGAGGAAAATTTTTGTCTGCTGGCAGTATCGCGAAGCGGAACTTGGGGTGGGAAGCGGCTCCGCCTGCGCGTCAGCGCAAAACAAAGCCCGCGAAAATCTCATTTCTTAATTGAAAAAGGTTTTTGCGTGTCCCCTGAAATAAAAAAGAGATTTTCGCGGGCTTTGGTGGCGACGCGTTAGCGGCGCGGCGGAGCCGCGGGTGGGGTGCCGCGCGGAGCGCGGCACTATTCAGCCACTGGAATTTTTGATAAAGTAAGTTCGAGCGGAGTTGTATAAAGACACCATGATATTACAGAGGGATTGACAGATGTTTGTTTATGGTATAAACAAACATCTGTCAACTTTTGGCTTTTTCTTCAACTTCCCGCTTGCCTTTTTCGAGTTCTTCCATTTGTTCTTTATCCTCATTCAAAAGTAAGGCCTGAAATTCGCCAACGTGAGTTTTTTCTTCCTTGGCGATATCCAAAAGAATTGTTTTGATATTTTCTTTATCGGTCATTTCGGCTAATTGCTCGTACAAACTAACCGCATCAAGTTCGGCAATTACCCCAACTCGCAATATTTCTTTGTTTAAATCCCCTTTTTTAACTTTCCCCAAATCTATTGGTATTTGCGATAGCATATTTTTAATTTTATTAATTTATAAATGCGATTTGATATCCATAAACGAAAGAGAATGAAAAAACTTTATTCCTTATCATCGAAACCAAGAATCTTCAACTTTTTCATTAGTTTCCAAAAAATGTAACCTAAATTTATAGCCAAAAAGAAAGTTATGAATACAACGAGCCAACTTATTTTATATGCACTGTAAAGGCCGTATATGGTTAATGCGGCACTAATCAACCACAAAAGCGGAGCGGCCATTGGAGCATTAAGTGCTTGTTCCATCTTGTCAATTTCTCTTGGTTTAGCTACGCGCCATTTACCACCACGTGACCACAACCAAAAAAAGACACCCACAGAAGTAATAACAATTGGTAAAACATATCTAATCATGTTTTGTAAAAAATTTTCTTTTCCCAAAATTAAAATATGGTTCGAGCCGACATTTTGTGCGCGGGAGAGGACTCGAACCTCCACGCCCTTGCGAGCACCAGCCCCTCAAGCTGGCCTGTCTACCGGTTTCAGCACCCGCGCGTATATTTTCTATAGTTTTTTACCCTCTATTTTAAGAGCTTTTTCTATTTTTAAGCGCTTCCGAGACAAACAAACAATACCACTATTGTAATATATTTTTGGTAATAATTTCAATGATTCCGCTTTCGCGTATTTTAATTGATATGTCGATTTTTTAGAATCTCTTGCGATATGGCCTTTTATTTTTGAGAGTTTAAACAATTTATTTCTGATCCAATCAATGTGTCCTTTGCTTGCTGAAATGAAAACGGTGTAAAACATAAAGCTGGATTTCCATCGGGGATCCCAGTATGAGAAAAATGTCCCATCTCCATCTAAATGCCCCCTCAAAAAATCAAAGAAATATTTATTTGGAATTTTAATTTCCGATATGATTTTTGACTTTTTGGGCATAAAACCAATATCTAACAAGAATCTATAAAAATTAACATCCCCAAATTGGATATGTGGCGATTTCTTTCCAGTATATCCTGAAATTTTATAGCCAATTTTAACTTTAATTCCAAGACACTTCATAAAATTCCTCAATTGCTCCTTATCTTTTGAAGTAAAATCAAAATGTCTGCCATCAGGCGATAAATTACCATCGGTTGCTAAAAGTCCTAAAGCATAAGCGAATTCCGACGACCATTTAATTTTTACCTTGCCCAATGGTTTCATATATATATATTATACCTCAAGTCAATAGCGTATGCCAATGTTTAAAGACAATAAAACCCGCTATTGACGGGTTTTATTGTCTTTATTTTATTTACAGTTAAATAGCGGGCGTCTCTTCTATAATTGACGCTGCCTCTTTTTCTTCCACTGGAATCGGAGCAACCGCTTCGGCAAACTCAACCTGCTTCATTTTTGCTTTTTTGCCGGTTAGTCCTCTTAAGTAGTAAAGTTTGGCGCGGCGCACTTTGGCTTGCGATAGGATTTCAATTTTTTCAATAGTCGGCGCGTGCAACGGAAAAATCCTTTCAACGCCGATGCCGCCTGAAATCTTTCTGACGGTAAACGCGCCTGTCTTGCCGCGGCCGTGCTTAACGGCAATCACCACGCCCTCAAACGCCTGGAGCCGCTCTTTATCGGCTTCTTTAATCTTTTGCCAGACGCGCACTTTCATACCGGACTTCAATTCCGGCATGTTATTTCTTAAATCTTTTTTATCAAATAATTTTATTTTATCCATAACAATTGCTCATTATGTCATTATTCATCCAATTTGGCAATTACCTGTTTTAAATCAGCGGGTAAGTCCGCTTCAAACGCGAGAGGGCCGCCGTATAAAGAAAATCTCAAATAAAAAGCGTGAAGAAACTGGCGAGTCAATCCTTCCGGATTTTTCTTTTTTCCGCCGTAAATTTTGTCCCCGGCAACGGGATAGCCAAGCGAAGCCATGTGAACTCTTATCTGATGCATTCTACCGGTTTTTGGGCAAACTTCAACCAAAGAAAAATCTCTGAATTTTTTTATAACTTTATATCCTGTTATTGCCAACTTGCCTTTGATTTCTTTATTCTTTTGTTTTTCCGGCTTCACCACCATTCTTCTCCTGAAGTCTTTTGGAGATCGCGCCAATTCCGACACAATTTCGCCTTTTTCTTTTGGGTGCCCCCAGACTAAAGCAAGATATTTCTTAACAACCTTTCCCTCTTGCCATTCTTTTTTTAAAAATTCAAACGCTTCCTGATTTTTGGCGATAACCAAAAGGCCGGAAGTGTCTTTGTCTAAGCGATGAACAATTCCCGGCCGCAAGTTCTCTTGCCCTGGATTTGTCGGAGGGTCGCCAACATTTTTTATTTCCGGATAACGCGCGATTAAAGCATTAACTAAAGTCCCCCGCGGTTCGTTTACAGACGGATGAACCGAAATTCCCGCCTGCTTGTTTAAGACGATAATATTTTTATCTTCATAAATAACATCAAGCGGAATGCTGGAATCCGGTTCTAATTTTATTTGCCTATCCATAAATTGTGCTTCGCGCTACGAAGCCTTGGCGAAGTAGTGGGCTCGTCCAGATTTGAACTGGAGACCTTTCGCGTGTCGAGCGAACGCTCTAACCAACTGAGCTACGAGCCCTAATATTTTTCAACTATGTTTTTTAAAAATGCTTCTCCTAAATATAACAACTTTCTTTTAATTGCAACACTTCCGCAACGAAGATTACAGACTCCTTTGTAAGTCGGATAAGTTTTAGAACCGAGCGTTCTGTTATCTATGCTTACGCTTTTGAAACAGTTTTTAGGTAATTTAAGCGTTTGAGACCAAAAATGTTTTATTGTTTCGGGATCTTGATCGGCTCTTAAATACAATTCGCATCTGATTTTCTCTACATTAAAATTATATATATTTTTTAAGGCTTTAATAAAAAACTTTAGTATCAGCGGATCAGAACTGCCCAAAGCCGTTTCTATATTTTTCTTAGATCCCTCTCCCAAATAAAGAATGGCCAATGTTAACTCAAGAATGTTTTTGTCATCTTTGTTTATCTGTCTCAATGTCTTTATTGCTTGATTCTTTGCTTCAAGTAATCTTCCTTCTTTTTGCGCATTATGCCACAGAACCGCTTTTTTGCGCGCCTTGATTAAAGCCTTTTTCCAGTCATTATACAACTTCTCCCTTTGTCTCGCTGACAATTCAACATTTTTAAACCACCCGCTAAGAGTGGAACGAGGCACTCCCAAATATTGTTCAACTTTTCTTATAGAAAGTCCCCGTTTGCGTAGCTTGATTGCATTTTCTTTTAATTCGCTCCACTTTGACTTCATGTATAAATGATACCATCAAAGATTCGGGTTTTCAACTTTAGTTATCAACATTTTAAGCTTTTAACGAACCAAAGAAATTTTTGACCGCCCTCACTTTCCGCCACCGCCGAATTTCGTGCCCCGCAAAGCGGGGCGCGCCGCTCAAATTTTATTCATTGTGGCAGTAAAGGCATTCTGCCTTTCGGTTGTCTTTTAACTTTGCCGGTACCGTACTTTCTTTGTCTGAATTTCTATTGGTAAGAAAATATCCATGATTTTTATTGGCAGGGCTTTAAAAATCGCAATCTCGTACAATAATATTACCAATCAACTCGCCAGATAATTTGCCGCGAACTTTTAAAGTTTGCCCCTTCTTTAACTCTATTAATTTACTTTCCTTATCTTTGCTAAACATGCATTGTACGCCGAAAAGCGAAAGCTCGCGACCCTTCAAAATTACATAAGGTGTATCGAGAATATCCTTACCTATGGAGTCAATCGTGCCCATAATTTCAAGAAGATTGCCTTTGTATTTTTGATCCGCCGCAACCTTATTAGCATCATATTCTTCAGTCAAGGTGATGGCAGAAACTTTAATAACTGGGGCAACTTCTTCCTTTGAACTTTCCGATGATTTTGATGTCCCCTGTATCATTTTGTCAAGCTTTAAAGAATCAGAGGACATGGTCGCGCCAATAATTCCCAGAAGCACAATAACAACAATAAATTTTAAACCGCCGGAAATAGAAAACTTAAATTTGTCTGCTATAAATTTATTTGTGGGCGGAAGCAGCACAATGGCAAGCAACAGCATTAAAATTCCAGCTAATGGTTGTGAAAATAAAAGCATTACTCCGCTTATCGCCGCCAATACGCCGATAACCCAGCCGAGAATAAAACCGACTATTATTTTCTTGACTTCTCTTTGTTGATTATTTTGTTCTTCAGTTATAATTTTTTTTACTTATTATTTAATTATAAACCAAGAATTGACTTTTCTTGGCGTTGAATTTTTTGATTAGCACTGCTCATATTTTTTAATGGATTGACTCATCAACGCTTATCTCCCGCCTACGCCTCTGGCTACAGACGGGCAGGCAAAAGCTTTCGCGATTTTCTTTTCGGAAAGTCAGGTTTTGGTGCGCGCGCTAGGATTCGAACCTAGAACCGGTCGTGTATAAGACGACAGCTCTGCCATTGAGCTACGCGCGCGGGTTGGTTTACGCGGCCGCCATTATCATCTCAAATTCATCGCGCTCAATAGTCTCTTTTTCAATCAAGCGCTTGGCAATTTCTTTGAGCTTTTTTCGGCGCTGGGAAATAACTTTTTTCGCAGTTTCATAAGCGGCAAAAAGAAAAGTTTTAATTTCTTTATCAATCGCTCCCGCCATTGATTCGGAATAATTTTTTTCAGTTCCAAAGTCACGGCCTAAAAATACCATTTCGTCTTTCTCGCCCAACGCTATAGGGCCGAATTTTTCCGACATTCCGTATTCGGTTACCAAGCGCCTTGCCAAATCTGTGGCTTTTTTCAAATCGTCCGAAGCGCCGGTGGTTAATTCTTTAAAGACGATTTTTTCCGCCGCGTAGCCGCCCATTAAAACCGCCAAATCGGCCAAAAATTCATTTTTTGAATGAAGATGTTTGTCTTCAATGGGGAACTTTAAAGTATATCCTGCGGCGCGGCTGCGGGAAACCACAGAAATTTTATGAACCGGATCCGAATGAGGCAAAACGCCGGCAACCAGCGCGTGGCCCGCTTCATGATAGGACGCAATTTCCTTTTCTTTTCGGGAGAGAAGGTGACTTCTGCGTTCCGGCCCCAAAAGCACTTTTTCGATTGAATGATACAGCGTTTCCTGATCAACTATTTTCTTGCTCTGGCGGGCAGTCAAAATTGCCGCTTCATTTATTACATTGGCTAAGTCGGCACCGGAAAACCCCGGGGTTCTCTCGGCAATTCTTCTTAAATCAACATCCGGCGCTAAGGGTTTATCAAGAGAATGAATTTTTAAAATTGCTTCGCGGTCGTTAATGTCGGGAATATCAACCACAATTCGCCGGTCAAAGCGTCCCGGCCTCAAAAGAGCCGGATCCAAAATATCGGGTCGGTTGGTGGCCGCAATAATAATAATATTAGTGTCGCGGTCAAAACCGTCCATTTCAACCAAAATCTGATTAAGTGTCTGTTCGCGCTCATCATGGCCGCCGCCAAATCCGGCGCCGCGCTGCCGACCGACTGCGTCAATCTCATCAATAAAAACAATTGAAGGCGCGAATTTTTTAGCCATAGTAAACAAATCACGAACCCTTGATGCCCCAACGCCAACAAACATTTCAACAAACTCCGAACCGGAAATATAAAAGAAGGGCACATTGGCTTCGCCGGCAATTGCCCGCGCTAAAAGTGTCTTGCCGGTTCCGGGCGCTCCAACAAGGAGTACGCCGCGCGGAATCCGAGCGCCAATATCCAAAAATTTCTTGGGATTTTTTAAAAAATCAACGACTTCAACAAGTTCTTCCTTGGCTTCGTTCGCGCCGGCAACGTCAGAAAACATTATTTTTTTCTTACCGTCAAAGGGGCCGAAAAGCCGCGCTTGGGTTTTGCCAAAACCGAAGACCGAAACATTAGCGCGATTCGCCTGCCGCATCATATACCAAATCAAAAATCCGACCAAAAGAAAAGGTAAAATCATCGGAAGAATAGAACCAACCCAAAAACTAAGACCGGTATTCTGTTCCACCTGAAGATTAATTTCTTGCAGTTTAGCATTGTCAACGCCGTAATTTTTTAATGTCCCGGTGAGTGAGCCTTCAATTTCTTTTTTTGCCGAATACTTATTATTGTCTTTCAGAGTTACGTCCAAATCATTATTTTTGACAATAATTTTTGAAACCTCTCCGTTATTAATTTTTGAAACCAGTTCGGAAAGAGTGAGAACTTTCGGTTTTTCAAAAGCCGAATTAACATAGGCGAAAATGAAAGCGACTAAAAGCAAAGCGCCCAAGGCGATAAAAATCTGATTTATAAATTTTTTATAGTTGAACTTGACTATTTTCATATAGTATTCTCATTTTATTAGTTTCAGTATTCTATCATAAAAATGAGCCCTTGGCAACAGTCTTAAACTGCTGCCAAGGGCTCTTGTTACTTACTCAACCAGCTCTAGTTTGGGCTGGACCGCCTCTTTCTTCTGCGCCTCGGCAATCCCTCGGCGCAAAACGGCGTGGAGAATTCTTATCCGGCGAAAAACATCATTTGGTAGATCGGGCAATATCAGCCGTTCCCGATTTAAAGAAATAACCGGAATATACGTATTGGCCTCGGTGATTTCAGTCATAATATGCTGAAAGTGACCGACCGCCTGAACAACACTTACTTTCCAACCATCGCTTTTGGCGAGAAGAGCCCCACCCGGTAAAAATCTGTCTCCGTCTTTCACATCCGGCACGTCCAAGAAAAAGCGCCCTGATTTTCTGAGACTCAATTCAGTAATTGGAATGGTTGCCTGTTTTCGCAGCTCGACAACCTGCCCATGATACTGGTCGTGAGCGGCTTTGGCTGCACAAGCTGCCCCAGCGGACAAAGCTTTGGCGAGTTTTATCGCGAAATAATCATGCCGACCGCCATTTACCTTATAGTTTTCACCGAAAACTTTCAAGGTAACGGCGTTTTTCGCGTTTCCAGCCGGCTCGAGTATCTTGAGTTCAATAAGTCCCGGCAGATCCCCTCCCTTAATCATCTCCGTCACTAGCCGCCTATCGGGCGGCAATGTTTCAACCATTGCCTCGGCATAGGCCTGCGTCGCGGCGTTCCGGAGAAGCGGCTCCTCGGAGTTGAGATGTGAAAGCACCTCATCAATCAATTCTCGAAACTCTTTGGCGCGAATTGACTTCTCTTCTACAGAAGAGTTCTGAATCTCCCTGATTCGGGCCACCAAGCCAGCCATATGGCTCGGTATCTCAGAGAGATACTGATGCCGTTTCGCAACAGCTTCTCTTAGCGCATCCTCTCGGGCAGTTAACTCTATTTTACGCATCGCCGGGATACGTAAAACCATCTCATTTTTAACCACTTCTTGGATTTTTCCCCCGTTCTTCTCCAACTCCTCTTTCATGGTACCCATATCACACCTCCTTAAAATTTTTTTGAACTAAAAGCTCATCCCGTTTGGCTCGGCTAAAATCAGTATATCCGGCACCAAACTCTCCGTTAACCTGCGACCCTGAACCACTACTTTGTTATCCCTTTCGTCCCAAGCCCAAACTTCCAAATAAACAAACTCCCCTTTTCTGTCTTGGATTTTGAGATAAACAGGAACAAACTGTTCCTCCAATCCCGGATATGCCAGCGAAAGATATCTTCCGTTCACACTGTATAAAGCGTCAAAACCAAATGGGATGGGCTCATCGTGTCGCGCCGCAACCATCCACAATGGCTGCCATTTTCGAGCGCGATAGCGGTGTCTAACCCTCCGCGCAAAAACCAACCGCCGAAAAAACGAGTCATTTGACGGCACTGGCTCAAAAAAAACTTGGGCAGCCTCGCCGTCTAAACATGATCCCTGAATCTCAGTTGCCGGTTCATAAATCCTTATGACCGACTCATTGGGTTTTTCATAAACCAGCCCGCTTTTGCTGTAAAGCGGGTTCAGATTCGACAAATCCGCGGTTTTTGGAAAAGTTGTCTCAAATCCGACCTTCAGATCAGGTCCGAACAACGGGTGAAACTTATTCCAAATCTTTTCTCCCATCTCTTTCACCTCCTCCTCTGTGAAATATTAAAAAATTAAAGAACAACAAAAACTACTAACCATTAACTATTTCTTAGTATAATATAAACTAATTAACTTGTCAACAGCCCTAAGCTCATCCGATGTTCTTCCGGAACAAAGGCTAAAATTTTAAACTGGTATTTTCCCCCGACTTCCAAGGCCTTTTTCATTTTTTCATCCGAGCCAAACTCTGAAATATGGCAGAGCCCCTGAAGAGTTTCATTTTTGCCATCTGCCTGCGCGGACAGGTCAGCCGATTTGGGACAAGCCACTTCAACAAAAGCGCCGAAAGAATTATATTTCTTGACCAGACCGCCGACAATCATTCCTTTTTCTAAAAAAGCCGAAGCAACTTTCCAAGGATCAAGCTTAAGTTGTTTCAAAGACAGGGAGATTCGATCGTTGGTAATGTCAATAATTTTGGCGGAGACATCGTCGCCAACTTTTATAAAATCGGCCGGATTTTCTATTAATTGCCAATCAAGCTCGGAAATATGGATTAAGCCCTCAAGCGTTTCGTTCAATTCATTTTCGGCGGGTTTACCCTCCGTAGCCTTGGCAGAGGAGGACCATTTAATAAAGGCTCCCCAATCAACTATGCCGGAAATAGTGCCCGCAACCACGTCTCCCACCTGGTGCCTGCCAATAGCTTGCTTCAAAGTCTCTTCTTCAGCCGCTTTTTCCGAAACAATTAATTTGTTTTCTTTAGGGTCAAAATCTAAAACTCTTACGTTGAAATCCTGGCCGATGAATCTGGAAATTTCTTCCAAAATTTTATTTTTATCGCCGCCTTCAACCCGCGGATAATGTTCGTTGGATAATTGAGAAACCGGCAAAAAACCCGCAACGCCGCTGATTTCAACCATAAGGCCGCCGCGATTAACGCTTAAAATTTTAGTAGCGACGGTTTTATTAGTTCTTTTGAGTTCTCTTATCAAATCCCAGGATTTTTGGCTCTGGGCTTCGGCTAGCGAAAGTTCCCGAAAACCGCCTTCATTTTCAACTTCCAAAATTTTAGCAAAAGCGCTGTCGCCGACTTTCAAATTTTTAATTATGGTTTGAGCGTTGGTAAATTCTATGCCATAAACAATGCCAATGCCCCAGAGACCCAAATCAAAATACAAAGTGCGAGCGCTCTTCTTGAGCACCCGACCCTCAACCACGTCGCCGACTTTGGGAAAACTAAAAGCTCGCGGCAGCTTAGCCACCAAATTTTGCATACTGGAATTGATTCTCGCTTGAGCTTCCATGTCTCACCAAGATTATCACAAAATATTTTCTTGTCAACTGCAATAAAATCTGATACTATTTTTTTATGACAATATCTTGGTACGGAGAAGCTTGTTTTCTCTTAGAAAGCGGCGGCATAAGGATTTTAATTGAACCGCCGCAAAAAGAATCGGGCATCAACTCTCCCCGCTTAAAAAGCGACATTCTAATTTATTCAAAATCAAGAAACTCAGAAGGGCCGCTTCTTAATGGTCCAGAAACTGGAACTTTTGTCATTGACAGCCCGGGTGAATATGAAATTAAAGGAATAAACGTTTTAGGCGTCGCCGATGGAGAAAACATTTTGTACAATATAGAAATAGATGGGATTAAAATTGCCCATCTTGGTTTTTTAGATAAAGATTTAGATGATGTGAAAATGGCCCTTATTGATGACCCGGATATTGCTTTGATTCCTGTCGGCAACGGCGCTGTTTTGGACGCCGAAAAAGCAATGAAATTAATCAATAAAATTGAACCGTCGGTGGCTATTCCAATGCTTTACGATATTAAAGGCTTAAAAATAAAAAGAGCGCCGCTTTCGGATTTTCTCAAAGAGAGCGAGGCCAAGGAATCTCCCCAACCGAAATTAACCATAAAAAAGAAAGATATAATTGAAGAAGAAACAAAAATAGTAATTCTGGAAAAAACATAAAAAAATAATTATAAATTTACAATTTACAATTTTTATTAAATTTTCAATGAATCAATTTTCAAATGTTTGAAAATTAAAAATTAAATCATTGATTGAAAATTGTCCCCCTGTGGGGGATCCCCCGAAGGGGGAAAAATTAGAAATTGAAAATTACAAGAATTAAATTATGCTTAATCACCGCTTAATAAAAAACTTACAGAATAAACCTGAGGGCTTCAAACGAGTTGTGATGTGGATCGGCATTATTTTTATAATGACCGCGATTTTCACTTTTTGGCTTTTAACTTTCCCGTCGCAAATCCAAAAAACCGGGGATAACGAAGCCACGGCTAATCTGAAAAAAGAATTACCAGGCGTGTGGCAAACACTTAAAACCCAAATCAATAATCTGCAAGAATTGTGGGCTACCCGCCTTCGCTAAAGCTTCGGCGGGTGCTCATAAATTTAGCTAAAAATTTATTCTAAATTTTAGAAATTTATGGCAGAAATAGGATACGTAAAACCAAGAGAAATCAGCGCCGAAATGGAGGAATCATATTTGGATTATGCGATGTCGGTAATCGTGTCCAGGGCCCTTCCTGATGTCCGTGACGGCTTAAAGCCGGTCCATCGCCGGATTCTTTACGCTATGTACGATTTGAATCTTGTCCACTCGGCAAAATTCCGGAAATCGGCGCTGGTTGTCGGCGAAGTTCTAGGTAAATACCACCCTCACGGCGATATTTCGGTTTATGACGCTCTAGCCCGCATGGTCCAGGATTTTTCTCTGCGCTACCCGCTAATAAACGGGCAAGGAAATTTCGGCAGTGTTGACGGCGATTCGCCGGCTGCCATGAGATATACCGAGGCACGGCTGACCACTTTAGCTGAAGAAACATTAAAAGATTTAGAAAAAGACACCGTTGACTTTATCCCTAATTATGATGCCACGCGCGATGAGCCCAAGGTTCTGCCGTCAGCTATTCCCCAACTTCTTTTGAATGGCACCATGGGCATTGCCGTTGGTATGGCAACTAATATTCCGCCCCATAATTTAAATGAAGTAATTGACGCCGCTTCTTATCTTATAAAACATCCGCGCGCTTCAACCGAGGATCTGCTGGAATTTGTCAAAGGCCCCGATTTTCCAACCGGCGGCATAATTTATTCTAAAAAAGACATAGCCGTGGCCTACGCTACCGGCCGGGGTCCTATTGTCGCGAGGGGTAAGGCCGAAATCGTTGAAAATAAAAAAGGTCGCCTTCAAATAATTGTCACCGAAATTCCCTATCAGGTTAACAAATCGGCGCTTCTTGAAAAAATTGCCGAGCTGGTTTCCGAGAAAAAAATCAACGGTATCCGCGATTTGCGCGATGAGTCCGATAAAGATGGGATGCGGATTGTTATTGAATTAAAAAATGACGCAGTTCCGCAGAAAATTTTAAACAATCTTTACAAGCATACCGATCTTCAACGAACTTTTCATTTGAACATGCTAGCCCTGGTTGACGGCATCCAGCCGCAAATTCTTTCGCTCAAAGCGGTCTTGGAATACTACCTGAAACATCGCGAAGTGGTAATCGTAAGGCGCACTAAATATGATTTATTAAAAGCGCAAGAGAGAGCCCATATTTTAGAAGGTCTCAAAAAAGCATTGGATAATATTGATGATGTTATTAAGACAATTAAGAAATCGGAAAATCGCGAAACGGCCCATAAAAATTTAGTGAGCAAATTCAAATTCACCGACATTCAGGCTAATGCTATTTTGGAAATGAAGCTGGCAACTTTAGCCAATCTTGAACGGAAAAAAATTGAAGATGAACTTATAGAAAAGCATAAGCTGATCAAAGAACTGAACTTGATTTTAAAAAGCCGCGACCGGATTTTGGAGATTATTAATAAAGAATTTCAAAATATAAAAACCAAATATGGCGACGAAAGACGCACTAAAGTGGTCGCCACGCCTTTGGGGGAATTCAAAGAAGAAGATTTGGTGCCGCTTGAAGAGGCCGTAATTGTATTGGCCGATTCCGGATATATAAAAAGAATGAACCCGACAGTCGTCCGCGCCCAGCATCGGGGCGGCAAGGGCATGACCGGTGTCAGCACCAAGGAAGAAGACGCCGTCACTCATTTTGTTTCTTGCAAGACTCATGACAATGTACTGTTTTTCACCAGCGCCGGCCGGGTTTTCCAGACAAAAGTTTGGGAAATTCCCGAAGCATCAAGGCAGTCGCGAGGCAAAGCAGCCGTGAACTTTTTGGCGTTATCGCAAGAAGAAAAAATCGCTGCCATTCTGACTTACAACGAAAAAAATCTAAAAGAAAAGGGATATGAAAAATATTTCGTGATGGCAACTCAAAACGGTCTCATAAAGAAAACCTCCATTGCCGATTTCAGTTCAGTGCGTCGTTCGGGGCTTATCGCGATAAGAATAAAGAAAGGCGACGCGCTTAACTGGGTGAAGGCCTCTTCCGGAGAAGATCAAGTGATAATGGTGACCTCAAAAGGTCAGGCGATAAAATTCTCCGAAAAGGACACCCGTCCGCTCGGCAGAGCGACCGCCGGCGTTATCGGCATCCGACTGCATAAAGACGACAGAATCATCGGAATGGACGTCATCAGCGGGACATTGGCTAAAAACGCCAACGCCAAAATGCTGGTAATTATGGAAAATGGATTCGGAAAGAAAACACTGCTTAAATTTTATAAAAAACAAAACCGCGGCGGCTCCGGCGTTAAAACCGCCAAAATCACTCCCAAGACCGGGGCGATTGTCGCCGCTTTCGCGATTCAGCCGGATGCGACGGAAATAATCGCTATTTCAAAACGAGGCACGATCATCAGAGTTTCGCTTGAATCAATTTCCACTGTTTCCCGCGTCACCCAGGGCGTCCGCATCATGCGCGTTGAACCCGACGACAAAGTCGTCTCCGCCACACTGCTTTAGTGTTAGGGGGTGGTTTTATTTTGGTTAATTTGATATAAATTAAAGTAGGTTTGAATTTTTAAGAGAGGTGTGATAACCTTAAAATACTATTATGAAATACAAAAATACTCTGCAAAAAGGATCTATTCGTTTTGTAGTTTTTAAAGAAGACAATGTATGGTACGCAGCGGGACTTGAATTTAATATTGTGGAAACCGGAGACAACCCTCAAGAGGCCCTGGTTTTGCTATTTGAAGCCATCCAAGGTTATTTAGAATCAGCGTATAAAATAAAAGCACACCCAAATATTCTGAATCAAAAAACCGATCCGGAATATGAAACGATGTGGAATTCGCTGCAAAACGAAAAAGAAAAAACACTAAAACAAAATATATTTGCAGTCGGCCGTTTGAATTTAGTTAGAAAAAATCTGGAATTTGTCCCTGCTTAATATATGCCGCATGGAATTTTTAATTGGTCTCCCGAAGATGTCGTCAGATTTCTTAAAGCATATGACTTCCGACTTAGTCATTCCAGAGGAAGCCATTTTTATTATGTAGGGAAATATAGTGGAGAATTGAGACAAGTTTCTGTACCTTTTCATGGGTCAAGAGCGCTAAAGCCAAGAACATTAAACAGTATTGTCAGACAATCAGGCATCCCAAAAGAAAAGTGGTTAAATTCATAATTCACTGTCATAAACACTTTTATGACCCTACCAAAAGAAGTAAAAGAAATAATAAAGGCGTTGGAGAGCGCGGGGTTTGAGGCGTACGCGGTTGGCGGCTGCGTTCGAGATTTTATTTTGGGACGAGAACCTTATGACTGGGACATCACCACTAATGCCAAGCCGGAAGAAATTCAGAAAATATTCCAAAAAAGCGTTTATGAAAATCAATTCGGCACCGTGGCAATAAACACCGAAAGTAAAGATGAAAGATTATCCGCCAAAGGCGGATCCGCCTCTGGCGGAAAAATTATAGAAATCACCACTTACCGCGTTGAAGAAAAATACACTGACAAGCGCCATCCGGACATCGTCAAATTTACCAATAAAATTGAAGATGACTTGTCGCGCCGCGATTTTACGATTAACGCAATCGCTTACGACGGCAAAAAATTTATTGATCCTTTTAACGGGCAAAAAGACATAAAAAATAAAACAATAAAGGCGGTCGGCAAACCTCAAAAAAGATTTAATGAAGACGCTCTGCGATTAATGCGGGCAATTCGTTTTGCTGTTCAGTTGGATTTTCCAATAGAACCAGAGACCGCGAAAGCGATCAAAGAAAATAGCAACGATATTGTCGCTATTTCCAAAGAAAGAATCCGCGACGAACTTGTTAAAATTATTATGACTAAAAATGCCAAAACCGGAATTGAAATGCTTCACGGCTTTAGTCTCTTAAAACATATTATGCCGGAACTTGAAGAGGGAATTAATATCAGCCAGAATAAACATCATATTTATACCGTCTGGGAACATAACCAGCTGTCTCTTGATTGGGCAGCTAATCATAATTATAAACTTGAAAACCGGATGGCGTCGCTTTTGCATGATGTCGGGAAGCCGCAAACCAAGCGAGGTGATGGTTTGGATTCAACTTTTTACAACCATGAAGTTGTCGGCGCCAGAATTACCGCCAAAATTCTTGAACGATTGAAATTTCCCAAAAAATTCATTGAAAAAGTCGTGCTTTTGGTGCGTTATCATCTTTTTTATTACAATGTTGAGGAAGTTACCGAGAGCTCGGTACGCCGGCTGGTTAAAAATGTCGGCCCGGAAAATATAGACGATCTTTTGGAAATCCGGATTGCCGATCGCAAGGGCTCCGGCGTTCCCAAAGCCGAACCTTATAAGCTTCGCCATTTGCGAGCAATTATTGAAAAAGTTTCCCGCGATCCGATTTCGGTTAAAATGCTTAAAATAAACGGCGACGATTTAATGAAAATATTAAAAATTGAGCCGGGACCAAAAATCGGCTATATTTTAAACATTCTTCTTGATGAAATTTTAGACGATCCGAAAAAAAATAAGAAAGAATATCTGACGAACCAAGTTTTAAAATTGGATAAAAAGCCGTTGAAAGAGCTTGAAAAAATGTGTAAAATGGCCCAAGCTAAAACGCAGGAAGCGGCGGAAGAAGAATTTAAGAGCATAAAAAACAAGTTTAAAGTTTAATTGCGGGCTGTGGTATAACGGCATTACGCACGCTTCGGGTGCGTGTAATCTGGGTTCAATTCCCAGCAGCCCGA
>Ga0210057_1005759_pt1 | contig 15782 bp, 12 predicted proteins | sample CryGeyCG2114_010_2_FD_183968 | JGI IMG/M metagenome (GOLD analysis project Ga0210057, IMG submission 183968) | Groundwater microbial communities from aquifer - Crystal Geyser CG10_big_fil_rev_8/21/14_0.10 (SPAdes) (version 2) | ecosystem: Environmental > Aquatic > Deep subsurface > Groundwater ...
CATATTAAAAGATCTTCCGTCTCCTACAAAACTTAACAGCTCTTCCCTTCCCCAATCAAGCCAAATATTTGACAGAAACGAAACACTTTTATACACAATATACGCAAAAAGAAACCAGACATTTGTTCCAATTTCAAAAATACCAAAATCACTACAACAGGCAACCATTGCTATAGAAGACAAAGACTTTTATAAACATGGTGCAATAGACCCAAGAGGAATAACAAGAGCGTTGTACCGCACACTTTTTCACAAAGATCTCCAGGGAGGATCAACAATCACTCAACAGCTGGTGAAAAACAGTCTTTTGTCACCCGAGAGGACAGTGACACGGAAAATAAAAGAGATGATCTTGGCTTTTGCAACAGAGGCTATTTATTCAAAAGAAAAGATCCTCGAAATGTATTTAAACCAATCTCCTTACGGAGGAACAGCTTGGGGGGCAGAGGCAGCAAGCCTTACATATTTTGGAAAACATGTTAAAGACTTAAGTCTTGCAGAAAGCGCTCTTCTTGCGGGACTTCCGGAGGCGCCAACCACTCTATCCCCTTTTGGATCTCATCCGGAACTTGCAAAAAAAAGACAAAAAGAAGTTTTAAGAAAAATGTATGAGCAAGGATACGTTACGAAAGAAAAGGAAAGCAAAGCACAAATCGGGGAATTAAAATATCAAAAGTTTAAAGATAATATCAAAGCTCCTCATTTTGTTTTGTACGTAAAAGATCTTCTGGTCAAACAATATGGTATTGACACAGTAGAAAAAGGAGGTCTTAAGGTTATTACAAGCCTTGATCTTCCGATTCAAGAGTTTGCCGAGGAAACTGTTGCATCCGAAGTTGCAAAGCTAAAGTTATATAATGCAAGAAATGCCGCATCTCTTGTCACAAATCCTAAAACAGGAGAAATTTTGGCAATGGTCGGAAGCAGGGATTATTTTGACAACCAGGAAGATGGCAATGTAAATGTAACTTTATCCCTCCGTCAGCCGGGATCTTCTATAAAGCCTGTAAATTATGCAACTGCCCTTTCAAAAGGCTTGACAGCCGCAACGCCTTTTGTTGATGAAAAAATATGCTTTCCTGCAGCGAATCAGCCTCCTTATTGTCCTGTTAATTATGATGGAAAATGGCATGGTGTTATTCAGGTAAGACAAGCGTTGGGAAATTCAATAAATATTCCGGCAGTTAAAATTTTAAAATACAACACAGTTGAAAGCATGATAGCAACAGCATCCGCTATGGGAATTACAACTTTTGACAAGCCTGACAGGTACGGTCTTTCCCTGACTTTAGGAGGAGGCGAGGTAACAATGCTTGACATGGCAACAGCTTATGGAGTTTTTGCAAACGGAGGATACAGAATAGACCTTCATCCTATTTTAAAAATAGAAAACTCAAAAGGAAAAGTTATAGAAGAATATAATCCTCCAAAAAGCCCTATTTTTGGTAAAAAAGTTTTGTCGGAAGGCGTTTCCTATATTATCTCCCACATTCTTTTAGACAATGGGGCAAGAGAGATGGCTTTTGGATCAAATTCCGAGCTTAGGATAAAAGATATGCCGGTATCGGTCAAAACCGGGACAACAAACGATTTCAGAGACAACTGGACAATTGGATATACCCCTTCTTTTTTAACAGCAGTTTGGGTTGGAAATAATGACAATTCAAAAATGAGCGGGCTGGTCTCCGGCGTAACAGGCGCAGCACCTGTTTGGCATAAAATTATGTCTCATCTTTTGGAAAACACAAAACCCGAGTGGCCTCAAAAACCCGAAAATGTAGTTGGATTTAACGTTTGTTCAACATCGGGACTAGTTCCCCCTCCTGATGGGACAGCTGACAGGTGTCCTGTTAGGTTTGAATATTTTATAAAAGGAACAGAGCCAAAAATGGTAGATCCTGGGCGCCAAAAAGTTTTTATAAACAAAGATACAGGCGACCTTCCTCCAAAAGACAAAACAGATAATCTTGAAGAAAGAAATGAAATTATCGTTACAGATCCGCTGGGAAACAGGTATTGCCTAACCTGCCCCCACCCCGAACCCAGCCCTACTCCCGCTCATCCCTAAAAAGATTAGGAATATTTCTCATTTTTCATTTTTCATCTTTCACTTGTTTTTCCCCTCTTTTCAAGCTAATCATCTTATAGTAGAATATTACCAATTCCCCTGCCTAGCGTATGAAGCTTTTAATCGATTTATTGTTTTTTGTTCTTCTTGTGCTTATAAAGATAGGAGATGCCGTTATATTTCTCCTGAAAACGCTGCTCAAACCGTTTCAGAAATCTTATTTTTTAATAAAATCCCCCTTTAAAAAGAAAAAGAAAGTAAAGAAAAAAGGAGTTATCTTTCAAATACCAAGAGTCGGAACATGGGGAAAATTGGTTATTGTAAGGGCGAATGCATTTGAACTGATTCTGGATAAGATAGCAAAAATTATTCGGTTTGCTTTAAGTCTTTTTTTTGAATTTTTTAAGCTAATTCCAAAAACTATTTTATTTCCAATAACTTTTGCCTTTAAAAAAAGAGGTAGAGAAAAATCTGCTCTTGTACACAAGAAAATAAAGAAAATAAAAAGACGCTCTATCTCAAGCTTTGCAATAAAATTTAAATATTTTTTAGCAGGCGGATTTTTTTCATTTTTCTTTATATTTGTTCCTTCTCTTTTTTTCATTTTTCTTCAAGACCTTCCTAATCCGCACGAACTAAGCTTAAGACAAATTCCTCAGACTACAAAAATCTATGACAGGAATAATACCTTGCTTTATCAGATTTATGCCAACCAAAATAGAACTCTTGTTCCGCTTGAATCTATTCCGGAATACTTAAGAGAGGCAACAATTGCAGTTGAAGACAAAGATTTCTACAAACACCCCGGGTTTAATGTCTTGGCAATAACAAGATCTTTTATAAAAAATATTCAGGGTGCATCTTTGCAGGGAGGATCAACTCTTACCCAGCAGCTTATAAAATCTGCTCTTTTAACTCCGGAAACAAGCATAAGCAGGAAGACAAAAGAAATTATTCTTGCCTTTTGGGCAGAAAGAATTTACAGCAAAAATCAAATTTTAGAAATGTACTTCAACCAAGTTCCCTATGGCGGAACAGCTTGGGGCGCAGAAGCAGCATCGGAACTTTACTTTGGTAAAAAAGTTTCAGATCTCAACCTTTCCGAAAGTGCATTCTTGGCAGGAATTCCAAGAGCCCCGACGCTTTATTCGCCTTACGGAAATTATCCCAATCTTTGGAAAAAAAGACAAAATGAAGTTTTGGAAAGAATGCAAATCTCAGGCTATATTGATAAAAAACAAAAAGAACAAGCCCTAGCAGAAAAACTTGTTTTCAAAAGTCCTCAGGTTCCAATCTATGCCCCTCATTTTGTAATGTATGTTAAGGAATATTTAATTAAAAAATATGGAATATCTGCTGTTGAAAAAGGGGGATTAAATGTTGTAACTACTCTTGATTTAAAAACTCAGGAAACGGCCCAAAAAATAGTAGCAGACGAGGTAGAAAAAAATGCATATCTTAACCTGACAAATGGAGCAGCTCTTGTTACGACTCCAAAAAACGGCGATATTTTGGCAATGGTCGGAAGCCGTGACTATTCTTATCCGGAAAATGGAAACTTTAACGTCACAACCTCCTTAAGACAACCGGGATCTTCAATAAAAGTTGTCACCTATAGCGCTGCTTTGTCTAAAGGCTTTACAGCAGCAACAATTCTTGATGACTCTCCTGTTGTATTTTCATATCCCGGAGCAGAATCTTACAGACCTGTTAATTACGATGGGAAATTCCATGGCAAAGTTTCCTTAAGGATTGCCTTAGCAAATTCCTTTAACATTCCTGCAGTTAAAACTCTAAACCAAATAGGCATACCGACAATGGTTGACATGGGAAAAAGAATGGGAATTAAAAATTGGGCAGAACCGGAAAATTATGGATTATCAATAACCTTGGGTGCAGCGGAGACAACAATGATTGATATGGCAACTGTTTATGGAGTTTTGGCAAACCAGGGAGAAAGAGTTGATCTAAATCCAATATTAAAACTTACAGATTACAAGGGAAACATTCTGGAAGAAAAAGACGGCTTAAGACTTTTTGGCAAAAAAATTGGAGATGAGAGCTTTGGCGGTCTAAGAGTTTTAGATAAGGGCGTAACATTTATTCTCTCAAGCATCTTATCCGATAATCCGGCAAGAGCCATGGAGTTTGGCACAAACTCTCCTCTTAATATACCGGGGCACACTGTTTCTGTTAAAACAGGAACATCGGATAATAAAAGGGATAACTGGACAATAGGATACACGCCATCCTTCGTTGTGACTGTTTGGGTTGGAAACAACGACAACAGCCCAATGAGCCAACGGCTTGCATCCGGAATTACAGGAGCAGCGCCTATTTGGAATAGAACCATGAGTTTTTTACTTGAAAATAGGCCGAATGAAAAATATCCTGTGCCGGATGACGTAATTCAAAAAAATTGCATTGGGAGAATGGAATATTTTATAAAAGGAACAGAAAACTCAGTAAATTGCGCCTTTGTCCCCAAGCCCAGCGAAAAACCGAAAGACTAATTTAGAAATTAACAAGGCGCTGTAATTTCCTGAACTGTTCCTCCGAATTACCTGAATTATAAATAAAACTTGTTGCTGCAAAGCGTGTAACGCCGGAATTTTTTGCCAGAACAATAGTCAGGTCATTTATTCCCCCATCAACCTCAATAGGAATTGTTTCTGATTTTTCTCTTACTTTTTTTATTTTTTCTAAATACTGGGGATTAAATTCCTGTCCTGAGAAACCTGCCTCTATTGTCATAAACAAAAGGTTATCAAGATCCTCAAGCGGGACTTTTAACTCCTCAAGCGGAGTTGGTCCGTCAAGGGCAAGGCCAACCTCTCCAAAAAGTTTGGCTTGTGTTACAAACTCTGCCTGATCCGGCATTTTTTCTATGTGTCCTATAAACCGTTTGAATCCTGCATCTGCCCACGGCTTTAAATATTCAACAGGATTATCAACCATCATATGAAGTTCTAAGAAAATATCATCTGAATATTTTTTAAAAGGCTTTGGATCTAAAAATGTGCTGTTCGGTGCAAATTCTCCGTCAAGAAGATCTATGTGAACTGTTCTGGCAAAAGGAAAAACCAGTTTTATTTTCTTTTCTATTGAATCCCACTCTTTTTCTAAAATACCCGGAATAACCTCAAACATAATAAAAGTAAAAACTCAAAAGGCAAAAGTTAAAATTAAAAGTTTTTAGCTTTAACTTTTAGATTTACGCTTTTAGATTTGAGTTTTGAGTTTCGATAGAATTAATTTTATTAATTCTACGAACGTGTCTTTCTTCATTTGTAAAAGGGGCTTCAAGCCAGAACTTTACTGCTTTTAGAGCATCTTCTTCTTTTAATATTTTTGCTCCCAATGACAATATGTTTGCATTATTATGCTCTCTTGTGAGTCTAACCATTTCAAAAGGATCAGAACTTGTTCTACCGGAAAAATCGACGTTATGAACCGGAACAACAGGGGCATAAAAAACAGCTGCTCTTACATTTTTGAACTTATTTGCAACCATTGCCTCACCCTGGCCTGAGCTTCCGAAAATTATTGCTCTTGAGTTTTCGGGATCTTTTGAAACAGATTGTGCTGCTTTACCAATAAAATCCGGATAATCGTCATTCTTATCAAAAGAATAAGCTCCACAATCCTCCACCTCATATTTATTTTGAGTAAGAAACTCTTTTACTTTTTCTTTCAAATAAAATCCGGCGTGGTCTGTTCCAAGATATATCTTCATATTCTGTTAATTTAATAGAAGCACGGGGAAGTAGAAAATTTTACTACTGACCTCAGTGCTACCCAAATATAATCTGTTTAAGTTTTTTTGTAATCTCCAAAGGTTCTTTATTCTGCCAGATATTACGTCCGACTGCCATGCCTATTGCTCCTGCTTCAATTGCTGTTTTTGCCATTTCCAAAAACTCTTCTTCGTCCTCTTTTGCTCCGCCCGAAACCACCACCCTTGTTCTTCCCGCTGCCTGAACTGCTTTTCTGAGTGATTCCAAATCTCCGGGATACTGTATTTTGATAATATCTGCTCCAAGCTCCAAACCCATTCTTGCAGCATATGCCGAGAGTTCTTTTCTATCTTTTCCCTCGATAGATTTTCCTCTTAAATACATCCACCCGACAACCGGAATATTTTTATTATGGGCATTCCTTACAACTTCTGCAAACTCGGATGTCATCTTACTCTCATGCTCGCTCCCAACATAAATAGTATACCCAACAGCTACTGCCCCTAAAGAGATTGCCTCGTCAACTGTACACAAAAGAGGAGAGTAAGGCTCAACCCCCACGACCAAATTTGTTTTTCCGTTTAATTTAACAATCAGAGGAAGTTTATTTTTATAAACTTCTTGATTAAAGTATTTCTCGGCAACCCCTTTTTGGAAAATTATTGCATTAAACCCTCCATCGATTCCTATTTTTAAAATATAATTTGGGTCTATGTTCTCTCCGTCAAAATCAGCTATTCCATGCTCCATCCCCTGGTCATATGCCAGAAACAACGCTTTCCCGTTTGTTGTTAATTTATCTAAAGAAACCATAAAAAATAGTTCAAAGTGCAAGGTTCAAAGTGCCCTTCAGGTCCTGAGAGCTTCAGGGTCGAAGGACAAAATGAAGGTACTTTTATTTATATAAATTAAGTACCTCTACTTTTAACTTTCTTATCCTGAGCTAGTCGAAGGATAATTTTGAACTTTTAACTTGGGTTAAATCTTTTCTGCTTTAAAATCTTTATTGTCAGCAGCTATTTTTTCCATCTCCTCTTTGTTTAGCAATCCTTCCTGTGCTCCGACTTTTGAAACAACAGAATTTGCGTTAAAAGTGCCTCTTTTCATGCATTCTGCAACATCAAGTCCCAAAAGATAATGGGCTAAAAAAGAAGAAGCATAAGCATCTCCTGCTCCTGTTCTTTCCACTGCCTCCTGTCCGAATGGTTTGATAAAATAAGTTTCGTTATTTTTGTCAATAGCATATGCTCCGTTTAAACCATCTGTAACAGATACGACCTCTGCTCCAAGAGACTTCATTTTTGAAAGTATCTCTTTAGGATTTTGCTGGACTTGAATACCTTGAAGCTTTAATAGTTTTTTTGCCTCATCTAAGTTTACAAAAATAATTTTTGCGCTATCTGTCACATCTTTTAAAACTTGAGACGCCGAGTCAATTTGAGGACTCCCCGGTGTAAAAATCAACGGAATGTTATTTTTTTTAACAAATTCCAAGACTTCCTCATAAGTTTCTTCCCAGGAAGGACCAACAGAAATTAAATAAACAAAATCGGGAAGAGCTGGATCGTCATAAGTAAAAGGGTGTGCTTTTGGCTCGTGATGGGAAAAAATAATTCTATCTTTATCAAGATCTAAAATAAGAGACAGAGAGCTTTTATCTCCAATATTTTGTGCTTTAAGGTTTATCCCCTCTTTTTTTATTATATCTTCCATTTCTTTAGAAAATACATCGTTTCCGAAATAAGTAAAAAAAGTGGTTTCATGCCCAAGTCTTTTAAGGCCGACAGAAATATTTGCTCCATTTCCTCCAAGCGCAATTCTTTTAATATCAATTGGTATTTTGTCCCCTGCTGCAAGCAAAACGTCATTTCCGCTGCTTTTTATGTGGCTTTTTTCTATAACTTCAAAAAAGAGGTCTATCTTAGAGGAACCGACAACAAGCACTTTCATTAGTCCAATTTTAACTCTTAATTTTCTGACTTTCCAGCCCCAAAAATAGGGTTTAGAAGTTAGTATCCCTTCGGTCTGAGCTGGGCGAAGACTAGCGTTTAGTTGGGAAAATATTTTGAACTATAACCTATAACCTACCACCTATAACCTAATTCTTTCCGACAATAACAACTGCGTCCGCAGAGGAAGAAGCAGAAAGAGAAGAAGAACTGCTATCAATAGTATAGCTTTGAGCTAAGTCTTTTTTCAAAAGAGAAAGAAAATTGCTTTTTGACTCTTTTATCTGAATCACCGTATTTTCATAATCAAAGTTTTCTGCGTTACCGGTTGATGAAATTTTATAGCCTAAATCCCTTAATGCGTTTGCAGCTTTACTTCCTGCTCCTACTACTCCGCTTCCGTTTAATACTTCTATTGTAAGTTTTGCTCTGTCAAGGCCGGATGCTTTATCTATTGCATTAATTGTAGGCTTTGGACTTGGTGTTAAGGTTTTTGTTGGGACAGGGCTTTCTGTTGGAGAAAACGTAGGAAAAGGAGTTTCGGTTGGAATAAAAGTTTCAACGGGTGTAGGGGTTGGAGTAACTTGTGGAATGTTGTTTTTTGTACCCAAAAACTTATATCCTCCCGCACCAAGTCCTGATAAAACAATAAGAGCAACTATTATAATACCCAACATTTTTTTTGATTTTTTCCTTGTGCCTAAAGGCGATTGAGGAAAAGCTTGGTTTTCCATAAGTTGCCCTGAGTATAGCACATCAAATTCAATTTTCAATAGCAGCTTTATTCAATCAAGTAACTCTATCCCGGTTTTTTTGTTATAATAAATTGTTCCCATGAAAAAATCTTTTTTTGTTATTACACTCCTTTTTTTATTTTTTATATCTTCCTTTGTCTTTCTTCAGAATTCATTTTCGGATGAACTGGATAATATTACAAAAGAAATAAATGATTTAACAAGCGCTTTAAACATGTCTGTTAAAGCAACAAAGCCTTTGGAAAGCGAGCTAAAAAGCCTCCAGACAAGAGTAGCAGGCATAAAAAACAGGGTCACGCAAATAGAAAATGACGTTATTGTCAAGAAAAAAAATATTGATAATGGCTATAAAAACCTTGAAAAGCAAACAAATATTCTAAATAGAGCAATAAGAAGCTTCTATATAAAAAGTTATTACAACTCTCCTTTTCTTGCACTGTTTTCAAAGGCTCAAAGTGTTGACAATAACACCCAAATTCTGGCTTATCAAAAAGCTGCTCAAGACCAGGATAAGGCAATAATTACAAACATTGCAATCTCGATATCTGACCTTGAGACAAAAAAGAAAGACCTGGAAAACGAACAGGCACAACTTATTGTTATTAAGAAAAGTCTGGATGAACAATCTGCAGAACTGGACGGGGTTGTAAAAGGCGCAAAAGAATACCAGGCAACGCTTACAAATAAAATTGCTCAGCTTTCGCAAAAACAACAAGACTTGTTAGCTCAAAAACTGGGTAGCTTAAACCTTCCAAAATCCGCTTACTCTATGAAGGGTGGCTGTACTGACGACAGGAATATTGATCCTGGATTTAGCCCGAGATTTGCCTTGTTTACTTACGGCGTACCAAATAGGGTTGGACTTAGCCAATTTGGCGCCTGGGGAAGAGCAAAAGCAGGTCAAAACTCAGATACGATTTTGCGTGCCTATTATAATTTTGACAGTTACCAAAACTTTGATGTAAACACAAATATTAGAGTTAACGATAGCAATGGATTTAATTCCGGAAACATCATCTGGAGCGGAGGCTTAGAAGATTATATTAAAAGAATCTATGAAGTACCGGATTCCTGGGCTGACAATGACCTTGCAGTTCTAAAAGCACAAGCCATTGCCGCAAGATCATATGTTCTCTCTGCCACAAGCAATGGATCTTCCTCTATTTGTGCCAATGAATATTGTCAGGCTTTTCAGGTAAATCCAAAGGGGGGCAATTGGGAACAAGCAGTTAATGCCACTGCTGGACAGGTAATGGTACAAGGCGGTTCTCCTATTAAAGCCTGGTATTCCTCAACGCATGGAGGATATGTTTTTAGCTCGGGGGATATTGGCTGGTCTTCTACGTCATGGACAAAAAATGCCACGGACATAACAGGATCTGTTAATAGTTTTTCTGATTTAAATAATAATGCTTACGATAAAGATTCTCCTATTTTTTATTGCGACTGGGGATCCAGAGCCCAATATAACAAAACAGCTTGGTTGAAAAACGATGAACTTGCAGACATAGTAAACGTCTTAATGCTTGCAAAAAAAGATTCCTCTGCCCAAAAGCATCTTTCCCAAGTTGACAAACCAAATCCGGACGGAGTTGATACATGGGACGCCCAAAAGGTTAAGCAAGAACTTGGCTCTGAAGCTTTCAATTCTGTCTCTGATGTTTCAATAGCTGCAGATTTTAATACTGGAAGAACAACCAATGTTACAGTCTCGGGAGACGGCAAATCCCGCTCTTTTGGTGGAGATGAATTTAAAACCTACTTTAATCTCCGCGCCCCGTCAAATATAAATATTGTCGGCCCGTTGTATAATGTAGAAAGAAGATAGCGTATAGAAAATAGCGTTTAGGGTATAGTTAAAACTAAACGCTAGACGCTAATAACTAAACGCTAATAAAATGCCTGATATTTTTATTCCCGGAGATAAAAAAGAAGAAAACAAAGAAAAACCTCAAGAATTTGAGGCGGCATCTTCCGATCTTAAATTTCCCGAGGATGAAAAACATTCTCATTCTCTCTCTTCGTTTTGCCGAAATCCAAAAGGATTTTCTTTTAGAGACCAGGACGAAGATGAAAAAATTCTATTGTTTCTTCGGAAGCATTTCATAACAAACTTTACCTGGATTTTTATAACCATTATTCTTATCACTATTCCTCCATTCTTGCTTTTTATTCCCTTTCTTAGAGAAACCTTTCTTTCTTCTGTTCCTTTTAACTTCTTAGTTGTTTCTGTAATCTTTTATTATCTTATTGTCTTTTCTTTTGCTTTTGTAAGTTTTGCTACCTGGTTTTACAACATTTCTATTGTGACCAATAAAAGGATTGTTGACGTTGATTTTTCCGATCTTATCTATCATGACGTTGCAGTCACCAAATTAAGACTTGTAGAGGACACAAACTACACCAAGATAGGGTTTTTGCATTCTCTTTTCAACTATGGCAATGTTTTTGTCCAAACAGCAGGAGAACAGGCGCATTTTGATTTTCTTGCCATACCAAAACCAGAAGATGCGGTAAATATTATTGAAGATTTAATCGGTATACATCCAAAATGAACATTGATTTTTTAAATTTTGATATTTTCTTTTTGTTTAAAATAGGCATTCTCGCCGTTATTGCTGGCTATATTATTTTTTCTCTGATCGTCTTTAATCAGACAAGGGTAATGGAAAAAATAATAAAAGTTTCAGGAGCTTCCCGGGTTTTGGAGATTGTTGCAATTATTAATCTATTGCTTGGCTTTTCGCTTTTTGTTCTTGCTCTTGTTATACTATAAAGGATGCAGGATACAGACGTAAATTTTGCAAAAATTGTATCAAGCCCCACATTTAACTCCTGGTCACAAGTTTACAATGCAGGAAAACTTTTTGCTGTATTATCCTTAGGAAAAACCGCAGAAGCAGAAGAAAATGACGAACAGCCTCTAAATCTTTTAGGAAAAGACATTCTAAACTCTCTGGAAGAAGAATACTTTACCCTCGAGGAAAAAAGTTTAAAATCCATAAAGCAGGCCCTTCTTATAACAAGCAAAAAAATTCCGGAAAATATTTCCGCATCTTTTCTTGTTACGTGCGCCATTGGAAACATTCTTTACCTTTTCATACTGGGGAAAGGTAAAATTCTCCTAAAAAGAAAGGGTAAAGTCGGAACTATTCTTGCAAAAGAAACAGAGGAAAAAGATATAGTGTCTGCCTCCGGATTTTTAGAAAACAATGATCTTTTAATCGTTGAAACCGAGCAATTTGAAAATGCAATAGAAAAAGACGAGCTCATCAAATCCCTAGACCAGCCCCCTTCTGAAATAGCAGAGCTTTTGTCTCCTAAAATTCACAAGGAAGAACAAGGCGGTGCATCTGCACTCATTCTTTCATTTGTCACAGTTGAAAAAGAGGAAGAATCTTTTGAAAAAGAAGAGGAAACAGAAGTTGACCAGAAAGAGCCCGAACATAAACAAGCTCAGGATAATAATTTTTATGAACCAAGGTCAATAGAAAAAATTTCCCGTTTCAAAAAGCCTAACCTTAATCTTCTTGCTAAGCTTTCCATTATTAAAAAGTTTGGGGGATTAAACCATTCACGCAAAATAATCATAAACATCATAGTTATTATTCTTATTGTTTTTGTTGTAAGCATATTTTTTGCCCAAAAAAGAAAAGAGGAAGCAAAAACCAAGGCTCTTTTTGCAGATATTTATGCTGAGGCTCAGAAAAAATATGACGAAGGACAAGCTCTTGTTGCTTTAAATAAAAACCTTGCAAAAGATGATTTTTCCTCCTCCCAAAAAATACTGACAGATTCTCTTCCGAAGTTTAATAAAAATTCGGATGAGGCAAAAAAAATCAATGAATTGCTTCAGAAAATAGATGAGAGCCTAAAAGCAGTATCCGATGAGAAACTTGTTGAGGCAAAAGAAGTTAACTTCGGCCAAAGCACAATTTTATCTTTGGAAAACAAATCGGGGGAAAACTACTATACATCAGATGATTCAAATATTTATTCTGCATCAAAAGACGGGATATTTTCTTATGATAAAAAGGGAGAAAACAAAAAAACAATAATAAAAAATAACAGTTTCTGGAAGGAAGAAGGAGGGCTGGGAATTTATAACGGAAACGCTTATCTGCTTGATAAAAAAGGCGGGATATTAAAGTTTGTCGGGAAAAGCGAATCTTCAAAAAATGATTACTTGACAAGCTCTGTTGACTTAACCAAGGCTGTAAGCGTTTCAATCGATAGCTCTATTTATGTTCTGTTTTCAGATGGAAACATTATTAAATTCACAAGAGGAAAACCCGACACCTTTAAAGCGACAGGATTAGACGCACCTCTTTCTTCCCCCACTAGAATTGCAACGGCGGCTGATTTTGACAATATTTATGTTTTGGATAACGGAAACCAGAGAATTGTCGTTTTGGGAAAAGAAGGAGCTTATAAATCTCAATACAAAACAGGTGTTCTAAAAGATGCAAAAGACTTTGAGGTATTGGAAAAAGACAAAAAAATCCTCATTCTCTCCTCCTCAAAGCTTTACCAAATAGACCTTAAATAGTCCAATAAAAAACCCCGAAAACTATCGGGGTTTTATTTGTGGAGATGTCCGGGAGTGACCCGAAGTCCAAGATTTTACTTTAAAAATTTCTACAAGCATAGTTGATTTTTTAAATTTATTTTATTCTATCCAATCAACGGGAATCAAATAAAGTTTAGGTTTGAATAAAGATTGAATAAGGACAAACCGTTTCCTTACTATCTCTCAACTTTGTTTATGCCCATAATCTCTCGTTGAGAAAAGATTTTATGGACAGTCAATTAGTTAATATACATTGCTCTTTGAGGAGCAAAGTTATACGCCATTTGACCACTAAGACGACTCTTAGCATTTATTTTTCGATTGATTTTACGACTTTCAATCTTGTCGGCTTGCAATTTTTAAATGAGCCATCTTGTCGATGCAATGCATCCCCAAAACATAATAATTTTACTACTTCTGTCAAGAAAAGTCAACCTTTATCCTCTTGTTTTAAGCTCTTGTTCCACTTCTCTTTCAATATCCTTTTTCTTAATAGCCTCCCTTTTCTCGTACTTTTTCTTGCCTTTTGCCAAGGCTAATTCAACCTTAATCAGGTTCTTTTTTACATACAAAGAAACAGGTACTACTGCAAAACCAGAGCCTTCCATTTTCGCTTTTAAAGCTATAATTTCTTTTTTGTGAAGGAGTAGCTTTCTTGTCCTTCTTTCATCAAAATTCTCAATTCTGGCGAATTTGTATGGAAAAACCTTTGCATTGACTAAATATGCCTCAGACCCTATTATTTTTGCAAAACTTCCTGTTAAGTCTGCATGTCCGCTCTTTATTGCTTTTACCTCATGACCGTAAAGATTTATTCCGGCCTCGAACCGGTCAAAAATCTCGTAATCATAAAAAGCGCTTCTGTTTACAATTTTTTGATTCTTATTTTCAACCTTTTTCATAGCCTAATAATACGGTAATTAGCCGTAAATGTAAAATATGAGCTCTAGTCTCTTGCAAGAGTTATTCCATAGACTTTTTTGGCACCGTTTCTTTTTAAGACATTTGCAGCCTCTAAAAGTGTCGAGCCTGTGGTCAAGACATCATCTACAAGAAAAATTGACTTTTCACGTAAGTCTTTTAATCCTTTGCTCTTTATTTCGAATGCATTTTTAACATTCTCTCTTCTCTCTTCTTTCTTAAGCTTAAACTGTGATTTTGTATTTCTTATTCTTTCTAATAAGTTTTTAGCTTTTAGGTTGAACTTTTCAGCCAGTCTCCCGGCTAAAATTTCTGCCTGGTTATACCCTCTCTTCTTCAATTTTGAGTTGTGAAGAGGAATTGGAGCAATAGTTAAATTTTTATTACTTAGAAGTTTATAAAACTCTTCTTTTTGAATAAGCGACTCATAAAAAAGATCTGTTAAAGTATCTCTTAAATCCGAAAGGTGCGGCCTATATTTAAAGGTATAAATAAGCTTTTTTACAGAACCTTTGTATTCCAATGCGGAAAAAGATCCGTCAATCACGTACTTACCCCTGCATCCTGGATGGGTTAAAGAATCTATGGATGGTTTTTGGCAAAAAAGACAAATATTGCTGTCTGAAAACTTTATGTATGAAAAACATTTGTCACAAAGATATGAGCCTATTTTTTTACAAGAAATGCAGTATTTTGGAAAAATAAAATCTAGAAGACCCATTAGATAAAGTCTAGCAGAATTAGCGGTGTGCGTTCGAAAAAATTCGAACAGATTTCGCCCAAAATTTGTAGGGCGGGCGGAATTCCCCCCAACCCCCCCCTCCGCCCGCCAGCAGAAGCGACCATTTGGGATTGGACGATTTCAAGTTTTTCTTTGGCGGCAGATTGTAAATTAAACTTTACTTTTTCTCCTCTTGATCACGAATGCGATCGCAACAACAACGAGTAAAATCGGTACTCCCAAGTAGTACAGATACTTTTTTGAGTCGGCACTGGTTTTGCCGAAATTACTTTCTAAGCTCTTCCAATCGGCGTTTTCCGCGCTCACGTCAAAAGTTGTTTTTTGCCCCAATCCGTTTACGTCGGCAGATAAAGATTCTCCAGTTTTGACTTCTTGTGTGCCACCGGTTTTTTGAGATGTGAAAGAGACTATACCTTCAATAACTTTCAAAATAGTCTTGCCATTACTTTCTTCCAACACAAAGGTAGTGCCTTTTATGCCTGTCACTGTCTGGTTAGTCCTGATTTCTATTGATTCACCGCTGGCAAGCTTTTTGATATTGCCCCATATTTTTCCCGCCGTAAGAGAAAGAGGGCTTCTTGAATCGCCTGATCTAATAACAATTTCCGAGTTTGGCGGCACTTTATATGTAGACAAATCAGCAAATGTTAAAGTAACGCTACTTTCTTCACCGGTGAAAATATGCGTACCGGGGGCAATTTTAATGCCAAATTTTGGAAATGATATATCTTCCGGATTGCCATCCGGATAACTTTTTACCTCGCCCTGGATACTCGTAAATCTTGCGCCGCTGTCTTTATCGGGTTGATACTCTACATCCGGAAGGTCACTGAAATCCTGTTTTCCTTCAGCATTTTCGTTACTTGTATCTCCTGCCTCGGAGTCCTCGGTACTTGTTGTTTTATCCACCACCTGATACGTTACATTCATTACTCCCGGATATTTTTTTGTTTCAGTTTCCCTCCAATCATATTTCTTGGTATAGCGGCTGAACTCAGTATAAGCAATATCAACTTTGCATTGGAGGTTTACTGCTTTCC